>Ga0185299_10007602_pt1 | contig 11032 bp, 9 predicted proteins | sample PaiPotPPA55metaG_FD_128002 | JGI IMG/M metagenome (GOLD analysis project Ga0185299, IMG submission 128002) | Iron sulfur acid spring bacterial and archeal communities from Banff, Canada, to study Microbial Dark Matter (Phase II) - Paint Pots PPA... ...
GCCTAACCATCCGTCACTCGATCCCCATTCCGCAAACCGGCCCTGTTTCCAATGGGCCGCAGCCGACAGGCTCTTACCCTTCTGGAGCTTCCCAGAAGCCTGGTTATCTTTTGCGTTCGAGGAGTAAATTCCGAGTTGTTCCCAAATGATCCGCGTCAACAAAGGTGAAAGACGATGATGTAGGATGAGAAATCGGAGCAAAGCGCCCACCCGCCACGGCGGGTAAACCTGCCACGGCAGGTGAACCCTTTGCAAAAACCGCAAAGGGTAGGCCACCCAGAGTCGTCTCGTATGTTAAAGCTGTGCCACCCGCCCCTTTTGTTTCCTAGGAAGGCTATCGTCGATGGCACTGGGCGGTGTAAAAACGCCAGTTATCCCATATATCGAGAAAAACCGGGAAATTGGCTCACGCGTGAGAAATATTTCTGGATGGACCGGAGAACGCGCCGATTTTCAGGGCATTGTCCGATGTGAGGGTCGGCGGTAGGCTACTGGAAGGAATCAGAGGAAAGCGTCCTGCCGCCAGGGGGTAGACCTGCCACGGCAGGTAAACCCCTTGAAAAAACCGAAAAGGATAGGCCGCCCATAGCCTTTTAGGAACTTTAGGTTGTGCCATCTGATATATAAAACTAGTTGACGCGTGCGAAAGCTGCGGCTAGTATAACGCCGCTATCATCGCTCCCGCCGATGGGTGACGCAGCCCGGAGATATTTACCGTGAAAAAATACTTATGGATTATCGTTCTACTATTTGTGGTTATTGGCACGCCCAATGCATATGCAACTTCTTATACCCCTACGTTTACATGTGCTGGTTCTTGTGTGGGTGGCACACCGACTGCGCCTGACGTGTCATTTCCCTCCCCTACAACTATTACTGAAAGCTGGGATGGATTCACTGCCACGTTTGCCTTGTCACCTCCGGATTTGCCAAGCGATATGTACCTGTTCTTTAACGATGCCTTTCCGGACTCAGCAACAACCTTCACGTATACACTTCAGATTCTTGATACCACCGACGGGAACCCCCCAGACGGAGTTTTCGCGACAGGTCAACTCGGGACAAGTCAATCTGTGGGGGCGTTTGATAGCGGCACACTGAGCTTCTCGGCGGGGTCTGGGGGCACGCCCGAACCAGCCACGTGGATATACGCGATCACGGCGGTGGGTTTTCTCGGACTGCTGCTGATAAAGCTAAAAGCGCTATAGAATTCATGAGCTTTGGACAATCTTCAAGGGTGTCGTTCCTGGCGGACGGCTTCTTCGGTATCGGCGGTTTGCTTGGCTTTACGACTCAAACAGCACACGCGGGCGGACTGCGCTTAATTCTACTTTCCCTTCGTGCACAGCTGTTCACCGCTAAGAGAGAACATTTGCCGGCGGCGCGGGTGTTGTCTATCACCCGCGAAATCACTACGGCCATGGCAGCGGCCCACCGCCGTTAATTGGTTCATTTACGATCGCAGGCCCGGGAGCGTTTTTTTCTGATCGCTACCGAAACCGGTGAAGTTACCCCACCACAGAAAGCGTTCCGTCTGTCACCGATTTTCTGTCCAGAAAGCGTCTCGTCTTTCGCCGATCTTCTGCCTTCGATTCCCGCCCGATTCCCCCGTTCCGGTTCACCGTATTTTGTAAATTGCTGGTGACCATTGCGTATCTGGCGGATCAATTTTGAACCGGATCGCTTAACATGGCTTAGGGAGCGGAGCACACAAGCCCAATGAAGAGGACTAAACAAATTGCAACGATCATCCTGGTCATATTGCTGGGAGTCATTGCCTACGGATTGTTCCGAACAGGCGGGTCGAAGACGACGTCGCAAATAACCACGAGAGTCGACCAATCCCAGGCGGCGCATGGGCCGGCGATTGATCAGAGCTCTCTCGATGCCGCGCGGAAGTTGGCGCAAATGCCAAACAGTGCGGACGAATTGCCATTAGCGCAGGAGGCCCTGCGCCTCGGCGATCGCGAGATGGACCTGGCGTTTGCCGCAGCGGTGTCGGACGTCCAAGAGCACCCCGCAGTGTTGAGCGCGGAGGCAAAACAGATCCAGGCCAGGTTGCATGACACGGAGAAAGCTCTCGAACGAGATAAGGCGCGAGTCGATGAACTTACTACCGCATCGGGAAAGGCAACCGGCGCCAAAAAGGACAACCTGGACGATCAACTGCAACAGGCGCAAGTCCAGGTAGAGCTCGATCAGGATGAGGTAGACAACGCAAAGCAGGAATTAAACGATGCCGGTGGCGAGGCCCAAGGCCGGATTGAGGAGCTGATTAAGGAGCACGAGGCCGCATCGAAGGTCGCGGATACCACGTCCATTAACACTTCTACTCCACCCGATTCACACGGGATGGTCCGCCATTATCTGCGATGGTCGGAGCTGCACGATAAGACAAAGCAATTGCGGCAGGCCAAGCAAGATGCGGAAGCGGCAGCAGCGGCGTTCGCGACAAAGCGTGCCGCTCTGCAATTGAACATCAAGACGAAGACACAAGTAGTTCCGGATAAACTCCAGAGTGGATCTAAGACTGGATCTGGGCCTGCCTCCAGACCTGCCTCTGGGCCTCCCACCTCGCCTCCCTCTGGTGAAAAAGCTAGCAGCCCTCCCTCCGAAACGTCTGCCGGAACGTCTGCCGAAACTTCGGTCGATGTCGTAAATGCCACAAAACGGCGCTCAGCCGCGGTGAAAGCACTCACAAACGCAGACGAGCGTATCGAGGATCAGACGCGCCTGGCCGAAACATATAGAAAATGGATGGAAGTGGTCAGCGCCCAGGAAGAAGCGGTAGTACATAGAGGGTTGACAGGCGCTGCGATCATTGTAGCTATCTTGTTGATCGGGATTTTTTTCGACAGCTGGCTGAAAAGTCTTCTCGGCAAAGTCAAATTGGACCCCCGTCAGGCGGAGACTCTGCACGCGGTGATAAGCACGGCGTTGCAAATCATTGCTTTGGGTCTGATCCTTCTGGTGATTTTCGGACCGCCGGGCCAGTTGGGGACTTTCCTGGGACTTGCCGGTGCAGGTCTTACGGTGGCGTTGAAAGATTTCATCGTGAGCTTTTTCGGTTGGTTCGTGCTGATGGGAAAAAATGGAATGGGCTTGGGTGATTGGGTGGAAATTAACGGAGTAACCGGCGAAGTGGCAGAGCTGGGAATGTTCCATACAGTGTTGTTAGAAACCGGCAACTGGACGGACTCTGGTCATCCGACCGGACGAAGAGTTACGTTCACCAATAGCTTCGCGATTGAGGGACACTACTTCAATTTTTCCACTTCTGGGCAGTGGCTTTGGGACGAACTCACACTTGTGGTGGATTCGAGCCAGAGTCCGTACCCGATAGTTGACGCCATTCAAAAGACGGTACTCGAAGCCACTGCGGAGAGCGCGGGTCAAGCTGAGAAAGAATGGCAGCATTCCGCGCATTCGCGCAGCGTGGGTACGTTATCAGCCGCCCCGGCCATTAATTTAAAGCCGGTAAGCGGCGGTGTCGAAATAGCGGTGCGCTACATTACGCGGGCCAGCGAGCGCTACCAAATGCGATCAAGATTATATAAGGCCGCGGTGAGTTTAATCAGCAAGAAGGACACGCAAGAGCCGGTGACCATTTCCGAAAAACCAGAACCAAAACTTGCCTGACATGGAGCGGTTATAGAAGGAAGATTGATGTAAAATGCAAGGAATGGGAGAGAAGTGCCCACCCGCCACGGCGGGTACTCCCTTTGCAAAAACCCTGCAAAGGGTAGGCCGCCCCGCCCAGAGTCCTCTAATAACGTAAGTGTGGGGCCACCCGCCCGCCTACTAGTGTTGTTCCTTCACAGACTCGGACTGCCAGTTCTTGGGATGCCTGCGTCTCCACTCAGCGGTGGCCTCTTGTAACTGAATGACGTAATCCTGGAGCGGCGCCTGGTCCAAGTTCGCCCTTGGAGCGGTCATGTGTCGTGCGGCTTTACCGAACTCGCAGAGCTTTACGTCGTCCATCTTGCGCAATTGCGCTCGAAGTTCGTCAACGTTAAAAATGGCTTGAACCGCTGATTGCATTTCACAAATTTTATCAGTCAGGAGTAATGGCGCAAGGCGAAATTGGTTTCGCAGAGATAATCCTGTGCAAAACCAGATGCAAAGGATTCGGAGAAAAGCACCCGCCCAACACGGCGGGTAAACCTGCCCCGGCAGGTAACCCTTTGCAAAAAACGGCAATGGGTAGGCCACCCGGAGTCTTCTAGTTGCTTGTGTCACCCGCCCGGTGCAAGACATAAGCCGCGATAGCCGTGGGCAACTGCTCCAAGTCAATGCGCTATATTGTGTTCGTGCGGGATCTTTCATCACATCTGAACTTGTGGAAGAAGCAACTGGGGCGGGTGCCGGATTCGGTATGGGAGCAAATGAATCTGGAAACGCTGGTGCTGGCCGAAAACGGGCTGTCTGAAGTGTCCGAAAAGATAGGCCGGCTCACGCGGCTGCGTATGCTGGATCTCGGGCACAATGCACTGACGTCGGTGCCTGATGAGCTTGGCGATCTCGAGGGCCTCACTGACTTCCTGTATCTCCACGACAACCGATTGTCCACGTTGCCGGCTGCTCTTGGGAGGCTGACAAAGTTGCGCTATTTGAACATCAGCGAAAACGCCTTCGAAGTGTTCCCGGAATGTGTAACGAGTATGTTTGGCCTGATGGAGCTTAAGGTGGCGGATAATTCCCTGGCGTCGCTGCCTGATTCAATTGGTCGATTGTCGCGCTTGCGAGAGCTGCACCTCAGGAACAATAAATTGACGTTACTGCCAGATGCGATTGGTATGCTGCAGGAACTTCGGCACCTTGATCTGCGAGGTAACCCGCTGGCGTGCTTGCCTGCCGCGATTGCTGCGCTGCCTCGATTAGAGAAACTTGATTTGAGGCGGGTGGAGAAGGTGGTGCCGCCACCGTGGATCGCGGACCTGGAAGTGCGTGGATGCCTGGTCTACCGTTAGTGCGTTTATTAAGACTGCGGCAGCAAATCCTTCATTAAGCGATCAGTTGAGTGTGAGTGCGCGGGATTTTTGGGACGGTGCCAATGTGGTTCGAACGCAGATTTGAGTTTTCGTTTCCGGCCGAACTGTTACCGAATGTGTGCGCACGGCTGCGCGGCACTCCGGCCAGACTTGAAGAGGCGCTGCGTGGCCGTTCTCACGAAATCCTGGCCAGGAAAATCCAAGAAAAGTGGTCGGCTCAAGAACACGCCGGTCACTTAGTGGACCTCGAAGCGCTGTGGCTGGCGCGAGTGGGCGATTACGTGTTGGGCAGCGAGCAACTGACGCCGGCAGACTTGAAGAATAGAAAAACCGACGAAGCGGACCACAATGCGCGGGCAGTGGAACAGATTCTGACTGAGTTCCGCGCTGCAAGAGGAAGGCTGCTGAAGCGCGTGGAGGAATTAGACGCATCGCTATTGACCCGAGTTATCCCACATCCGCGCTTGAAGGTGCCGATGCGACTTGTAGACCATTTGTATTTTGTGGCGGAACATGACGATCACCATCTCGCGCGAATATTGGAGTTGGTGAACGGTATGCGGTAGAGAGCTTCCCTGCTGATGCGGGTGCCCCGGATTTTTTTGGGGGGGTGGAGGAGAAGTTAGAGTAGAGGTGCGCGTGAGAAAAGAAAATTTAAGATTGAAAGAGCATTGCTGACGAATAGTCCGATTTTATAACTCAACTGCGAAGGTGGTGTACCGGCCGGAGTTTCTCGGGATAATTCTAGGAAACTGCAAAACCCACCGGCCATGGAGGGTAAACCTTTGAAAATCGGGGGTGGGGCACCCTCCGCCAGGACAATAAAACGACCCTTTAGGACTTTCAACACAGGCGATTTTTGAGGGCTTTCTGCTGTTTGATGGCGATATATTTGCTGAACACGCTGGGAGCAGTTGTATAAAAGGCTGGAAACCGGATAGCAGGAGGAATTGTGCACGCAAATAATTTTATGAATTTGGCATCGGGAGCACTGGCGGTGATTTTTGCTGCCGCCGCGGGCGCGCAACAAGTACCGCAGGCGCTGCAAGCGCCGGCCAACGAGCAATTGGTTGTGCAAGTGCACGCCAAAGGGGACCAGATTTATTCTTGCAAAGTGGATGGGCCGCAACCTGGCTGGACGCTGAAGGCTCCGGACGCGCAACTATTTGATAAGGATGGCAAAGCTTTCGGGAAACATTTCGCCGGGCCGTCTTGGGAAGCGAGCGACGGAAGCCTGGTGGTGGGAAAAGCCGCGGCAAATGCGCCTTCGCCCGACGCGGATTCGATTCCGTGGTTGCTCGTGAAGGTGGTGAGCCACGCAGGAGAAGGCGTGCTGGCGAAGGTTACTTCTATCCAGCGAATTAACACCAAAGGCGGCAAGGCGCCTGCATCCGGGTGTGATGCCGGGCATGCGGGGGCGGAAGTGCGCGTAGCGTATTCAGCCGACTATCTCTTCTTCGCGCCGAAATAAATGAACTTATTGCCGGACTAAATGCTCGTTATATTTTCGGCCGGTGTGCTAGGATTTCGAAATTAAAGAAGGGATGCGAATGAAATATCTCCTGATTGCCTTGGTATGTTTCTCGCTCGCGTCAAGCTCGAAAGTCCTTGGTCAATCCAAAACAGATGAAGAAGCGGTGGCCAAACTGCCGCAAGAATTTTGTGAGGCATGGGCCAAACACGATGGGCACGCGCTGGCGAAAATTATGGCCGAGGATGTCGATTTCGTGACTGTGGCCACGACATACTTGCACGGCAGGGCCGACTTCGAAACGTTTCACACGCGACTGCTGAGCGGCCGCTTCAAAGACGCCACGATCACAATTCTTAAAAGCACGACCCGTTTTCTGCGACCAGATATGGCGGTTGTTCATTGGAGTTGGAAAATTGAGGGGGACAAGAACGCCGGTGGCACGGCGCGTCAGCCGCGCTTCGGGATGATGACGCTAGTCGCGGAAAAGAAGAATGGGAATTGGCTGGTCATCGTGGGCCAGAACACCAACGCCATTCTTGGCATACCGCCTGAACTGCAAGACATTAAGACGCCGATTGCTATTCCTGGAACGGCTCCTGACGGCTAGCTGTATGCGTGCGATTGCTGACGACCATTCGTAATGGGTGGATACCAGCCGTTAGCGATCTTCACTATCTCCATTAGCGCGGACACTCTACGGCGCTTGGGCGGGTCCTGAAGTTGAATTCGTTTGCGCCTTGGATGCTTCGGCGCGCACTTTAGGCCAGTTATAGACGGGATATTTCGGACGTTTAATAGGCGGAACGGGATGCTCTTGTAGGTCTTTGAGTGCTACCTCCACTCCTTTTTCTAGTTGCGGGTCGTGGCCGGCGCGCCACAATGCGGGATCGTAATCTATCTCGATGTCTGGTTTCACGCCTTTATTCTCTACGTCGAACTCGCCGGTGTCAGGATTGTAAACTCCCCAGCGTGGCGCGGTCACTAGGCCTCCATCCATCAACTGCGGATATCCACCGATGCCGATAAGTCCACCCCAGGTACGTGTGCCGATCAGCGGGCCGGTGCCAAGTTTTTTGAACATCCACGGGAGAGCATCGCCGCCTGAACCTGCATATTGGTTAATCAACATCACCTTCGGGCCGTAGATCACCTGCGGGATTACGTTGTCCTTGCCCTCTCGGGTCATGGCCACCATTAACAGCGGTCGTTTTAACCAGTCGACGATGTAATCCGCTATCCAGCCGCCGCCATTGAATCGCTCGTCTATAACGGCGCCCTGCTTGGAATTCTGCGCGAAGTAATAGCGATTGAAATACGTAAAGCCGTTGATGAAGGTGTCCGGCACGTATACGTACGCCAACTTCCCGCCGCTTAGTTCGTCGACCTTTTTGCGGTTGCTCTCGATCCACTCGCGCTGACGAAGGGAGCGCTCGTTGGCGATGGGTACTACGGTGACGGTGCGGGCATCTTTACCGCTTGGATCGGGTCCGACTTTCAGTTGGACGGCTTTGCCGGCACGTTCGAGAAAGAAACTATAAATCTCGTCGGTGCCTTTGATTTCCCGGCCGTCCACGGCCAGTAGGTATTCGCCTTCGTGAACGTTTACGCCCGGCTCCGTCAGCGGCGCTCGCAAGCCGGGGTTCCAGTTCTCGCCGAAGTAGACTTTTGCGAAGCGGTAGCGATCGTGGTCGATGGTGTAGTCTGCACCGAGCAGACCGACAGAAATGCCTTTGACTTCCGGGCGGTCGCCGCCAAAGACGTAGATATGTTGCGCGGTGATCTCGCCGAGCATGTCGGCAAAAATGTAATTCAGATCCGCGCGGCTCATGACGTTGTCCACATATGGCTGATAGGCGGCCATCAGCTTTTTCAAATCCGCGCCGTGCAGATTGGGATCGTAGAACCAATCGCGCTCGATGCGGCCGACCTCGCGAAACATTTGTTGCCACTCGGCGCGGGGGTCGGTGTAAACCTGCATGGACTGCGTGTGCAGCTTTCCGTCGGGTTTACCCGCCTCGGTAGGTTTGCCCAACGCATCCAACGGTTTTATCGTCCAAGTGCCGTGAGGCGCGTCACCTCCGCTGGCCGCGCCAAGCGGATTCCACGGTGGCAACTCCTCATAGAGGGCCTTTTCACCGTTAGCGGAAATTACGAAGCCCCCGATATTGTCCAGCACCTTGTCGGTTTTGCGCGTGCAGAGATTGAACTTGTGCAGGATGCGTCCATTCGGGCCGCCGTCGTCCACTATGGGGCGTTCGAGCAGGTAAAGCAGGTGCGTTTTGCCGGCAAGCAGCTGATCATAATTTCGAGGAGGAATCGGAAGGGCGAGGATGCGTTGGCTGATGTTCTCGAAGTCGATCTTCACGTTAGGGATTTCTTTGGTTTCTTTTGCGCCCTTGTCGTCGCTTTTTTTGCCCTGCTTTTCGTCTTTATTCGCTCGCGCGGTTTTGTCGTCATCTTTGTCTGGCTTCGCGGCTGGCTCGCCAGCGGTCTTAGCTTCGCCTTCGTTTTTGCATTCGTCGGCATCCAGGGGCGGCTTGGACGCATGCGCGCCGGTGGGCGTTTCTGCTGCCACGGTCTCTTCGTCGCTCAGCGGAGCCAGAGGAGACTTCAGATCTTTCTGCAACACTACTGCGTAGGCGCTGCGCGTGACTGGAAGTTTATAGGCGCCCATGCTGCTGGCGATGGCGGGTCCGACGTCGGTGCTGGCAAAGAAGTAGAGATACTTGCCGTTTTTGTCCAAGGCTACCGACGACGCGTCACTCAAACCGTCAGTCACTTGATGCGTTGCTTTGTCTTCCACACCATAAACAAAAACAGCGTGCAGCGAGCTATCGAGTTGCCGTGTGTAAGCGATCCAACGGCTGTCCGGTGACCAGACGGGATTGAAGTCCGTGCCTGGTCCACCGTCATAAGGATTCGTGTCCACATGGATCGGTTTCCCGGCGTCGACATCCAGGTACCAAAGACCCAGGCGCTTGTCGCTATAGGCAATTTTTTTGCTGTCGGGCGACCAGGTGGGCGAGTAGAAAAACGATGGCGGATTGCCGAGGTTTATTTTCTTCACTTCTCCGATGTCATTTTGTGGGTGGAGGTGCAGCGCGTACTCGTTGGACTCGTCGGAAAAATAGGCGATCCATTTACCGTCCGGGGACCAGGACGGATCGCGTTCGGCAACTCCCACGGTATTAGTGAGGTTGCGGATGTCGCCGTGTTCCACGGGCACGGTCAAAATTTCGCCGTGAGCTTCAAAGACGGCGCGCGCGCCGGTGGGTGAAATTTTGGCGTTCTCGATCTTGTCGCCGACATTGACGAAGTGCGGGCGTACGGCAGGAAAATCGCCAGTCACGGTGATATTGACGGAGTTCTGTTTCCCAGTGGCTGGATCAAACAGATGAATGGAGCCGAATTGTTCGTAAACGATGGTATCGGGACCTGCCGATGCTGATTCTGTGTCCATGCCATTACTGGGGAGGGCAGCGGTGACCTGTTTGGATTTGGTGTCGTAGACATACAAATTTACTGGTCCGTCTCGATCGGAGAGGAAGTAAACCTTGTCACCTATCCACATCGGTGTGGAATCGTTGGAATCCTTTCGCGGAACTTTTTCCACGCTCGAATCGAAAAGCTTGGCAATCCAGATGGGAGAAGCGGTGCCGCCGCGATAGTGTTTCAATCCGCGGTGGAATCGCCACGATTCTCTGAAATTCGTAAATGGCACGTAGGCGAGTTGCGAGTTGTCCGGAGAGTACGAACCTTGTACGGCCATGGGCAGCGGTACGAGTTCCGGCAAACCGCCGGCCACACCGACCGAATATAACTGTGTGAACCCGGAATAACTCTCGCGGGCGGAGCGGAACAAGATACGCTTGCCGTCCACCGACCAGCCCACGACTTGATCAGGATCAGGATGTGAAGTCAGGCGCTTTGGAATACCCCCGCTTGAAGGGATTACGTAAACGTCTTCGTTGCCGTCGTATTCACCGGTGAAGGCGATCATCGAGCCGTCAGGAGAAAACAAGGGGTCGATCTCAATGCCTACGTCGCTGGTGAGGCGCTTGGCTTCGCCGCCGCTGCGCCCCACGATCCAGAGGTCGCCGCCATAGCTGAAAACGATCTGAGTTTTGCTTACAGTGGGCGTGCGTAAGAGCGCGTATTGATTCGTGGACTGCGCCAGCAAAATTTCCGGCGCGATGAAAAACCACAGCAGAGATGCAAACAGGGTCGATGCGAATGAGTGGAAGAGAGCCAAGAACAATTTCCTGGACATCGCCACCTCCTGACAAGTGTTGGACTGTGTTTTGAATTGCAAAAGAGTTGTGCGAGTAGGATTTAAAGAGCGGGGGTCTGAGAAGTTGCGCCCAGCGAGGGCGTCGGAACTCAGCATAGCGCAGGAATCTTATGTTGAGAACTTAGGCAAGTCAACGACTCTGGGCGCTTTGTCGCTGCAAAATGAGAATGTCCGGTTTGAGCAAAGTAGAAATGTCCGCTTTCATAGGTGGCCGAGGGCCCTATGGAAACGGAGCGAATTGCCTTGAGCCAACGAGAACGCGACCGGCTGCGTGTG
>Ga0185299_10007604_pt1 | contig 11024 bp, 8 predicted proteins | sample PaiPotPPA55metaG_FD_128002 | JGI IMG/M metagenome (GOLD analysis project Ga0185299, IMG submission 128002) | Iron sulfur acid spring bacterial and archeal communities from Banff, Canada, to study Microbial Dark Matter (Phase II) - Paint Pots PPA... ...
GCAGTAATTTCAGTGAATTTCAGCGCCTACGGCCTACGAACATTCAATGACTTACGAACGAATTTTGCTGTTGAAATACCCTAAAAAGACTTTTTCAACACCCACAGGCGTTCTCACAACTTTGCGCCTTTTGTTCGCCGGGAACCGGGGTCAATAAGTGAAATCGGGATGTTACGCCAACAATCCGCTTGGGTTTTCCCGATCTCCTCTGCTTTCATTGACTTGATCTTTTCTTGCCCGTAAGATTCGCGCCAGGTGATCGGCCAGACAATCTCGCGCTACCGCATCGTCGAAAAGATCGGCGGTGGCGGTATGGGCATCGTTTACAAGGCCGAGGACACTGAGCTGGGTCGTTTCGTAGCGCTCAAGTTTCTGCCTGAAGACGTTGCACGTGATCCCCAGGCGTTAGAACGTTTCCGGCGCGAAGCTCGTGCCGCCTCCGCCCTCAACCACCCCAACATCTGCACGATTTACGACATCGGCAAGAGCGGCGAGCAGTCATTCCTCGCCATGGAGTTTCTGGAAGGCGTGACTTTGAAGCACAAGATCGATGGGCGACCGATGGAAACCGAGGAGATTCTCTCGTTGGCCATCGAAATTGCTGATGCTCTCGACGCAGCGCACGCCAAAGGGATCGTCCATCGCGACATCAAGCCCGCCAACATTTTTGTCACCGGGCGCGGTCACGCCAAGATTCTGGACTTCGGTCTGGCCAAGGTCACGCCGGGGGGCATCTCGTCCAACCTGAACGCGTCCTCTAATACGCAGACGCTGACGGTCGAGGAGCACCTGACCAGTCCGGGAACAACGCTGGGCACGGTTGCGTATATGTCACCGGAGCAAGTGCGAGCCAAGGAATTGGACTCGCGCACGGACTTGTTCTCCTTTGGTGCGGTGCTCTACGAGATGACAACTGGCACGCTGCCGTTCCGTGGCGAAAGCTCAGGGGTGATCTTCAAAGCCATTCTGGACGGGACTTCAACATCCGTGGTACGGCTGAATCCCGATGTTCCGGCCAAGCTGGAAGAGATCATCAATAAAGCGCTGGAGAAAGACCGCACTCTGCGATACCAAAGCGCAGCAGAAATGCGAGCGGATTTGCAGCGCCTGAAGCGGGACAGTGATAGCGGCCGCACGTCCGTATCGGGCTCAGGGCGAATTGCTGTCCCAGACCTTCCCGCCAGCCGGTCAACGAAGTTCTGGAAGGTCGCTGTTCCTGTTGTGCTGGTCGTCATCGCAACGATCGGCGCGGGGCTTTACTACCGTTCGAAACAGGCAAAGCTTTTAACGGATAAAGACACCATTATTCTCGCCGACTTCGCTAACACCACCGGCGAACCCGTGTTCGACGGCGCACTCCGGCAAGGCCTCTCAGCGCAATTGGAGCAGTCACCTTTTCTGAGCCTGGTGTCAGACGAGCACATCGCCCATACTCTGCAGCTGATGAACAAGCCCAGGCAAGCGCGGCTCACGCCGGAACTCGCGCGTGAAGTTTGCCAGCGCACGGCCAGTGCCGCCACCATTGAGGGCTCCATCTCCAGCTTGGGCAGCCAGTATGTTTTGGGTCTGAAGGCGGTGAACTGCCGCACCGGCGATCTGCTCTCGGAAGAACAGGTGACAGCCAACGGCAAGGAGCAGGTCCTCGAAGCTCTCGGTAAGGCGGCGACCAAGCTGCGAGGCAAGCTGGGAGAATCCATGGCCTCGGTGCAGAAGTATGACGCCATGCCGCAGAACGTGACCACGCCGTCACTGGAGGCGCTGCAAGCGTATGGCCTCGGAGTTCGCACTGTGGAGGTCGCCAATGATTACGTGGCCGCGACCCCCTTCTTTGAAAGGGCGATTGCCATGGATCCGAATTTCGCCATGGCCTATCTGCGGTTAGCGGAAGATTACCAACCCCAGGGCGAGCTCGGCCGGTCCGCCGAAAATGCCCGCAAGGCTTACCAATTGCGGGATCGGACGAGCGAGCAGGAAAAGCTCGCTATCTCCTCGTTTTATGAGTATGTGGTCACCGGAAATCTTGAGGCCGCGCGCAGCTCGTACGAGTTGTGGGCGCGGACCTTCCCTCGTGAAGATGACGAGCCACAAAATATGCTTTGGCTTATTAACGCCGCTTTTGGCGAATACGAGAAATCTCATTCAGCGGCGCAGGAGGCAGCAAAGCTCAATCCCGGAAGCGCAAATAACATTGTGAGTGTGGTTTACGCGGACCAGTGGTTGAACCAACTGGACAAAGCGAAAGCGGCGGCACAAGACGCCCGTGCCCGCAATCTTGAGTCTCCCTGGATACCCTTGATTCTTTACGTCGTAGATTTCGTTTCGGGGGATGCCGCCGGGATGGAGCAGGAGGCCCCTCGGGCGATGGGGAAACCGGGGATCGAGGATCAGATTCTCTTCCTCCAATCCGAAACCGCAACCTACGGCGGAGAGTTCACCAAGGCTCGGGAACTGACGCAGCGTGCTGCCGATTCTGCGCTGAGAGCCCAGGAAAAAGAAACAGCGGCGGAATACCAGGCGCACGACTCTGTTCGGGAAGCACTAGCCGGCAATAAGGCTTTGGCAAAGCAAGAGGCGCAGTCTGCAATTGCGGGGTCAGATGGCAGGCACTCTGAAGGGTTCTCGGCAATCGCACTCGGGATGGCAGGCGACTCTGCGCAGGCGGAACGCCTGGCTAGAGATCTGGCTAAGCGTTTCCCGCAAGACACGATTGTGCAGTTCGACTACCTGCCCATGATTCGCGCCGCGGTCGCGCTGCAAAGCGGCAAGGCCGCCGAGGCACTGGCCGCACTGGCCGCATCCGTGCCTTACGAAATGGGACAGACGAACAGCGCCTTCACGTTTGCACTTTATCCCGCTTACTTGCGCGGCGAGGCATATCTGGCCGTCAGACAGGGTGCTGCAGCTGCGAGTGAGTTCCAGAAAATTCTGGACCATCCCGGAGTGATCGGAAATCAGCCGATCGGGGCTCTCGCACGCCTGGGACTGGGGCGCGCGTATGCCCTATCCGGGGATACCACAAGAGCCAAGATCGCTTACCAGGATTTTCTCTCATTATGGAAACATGCAGATCCTGACAGCCCCACTCTGAAGGACGCCAAGGCGGAGCACGCGAAGTTGCAATAACAGTGTTGAGCTAATTCCGTCTATCGTCCGGTTAGCCTGCCACAGTAGAAATTCTTAACTTGCAAACAGGCGATCACGCTCACAACTCAGTGATGAGTGTAATGGGGATATTACGTCAACGGGAGTACCAAAGTAACTTTGGGGACGGGCATTTCATTCGACGGGCCAGAAGCGGGGTGCTACTGTTGGCCCGCATAAACAATGAGGCGGGATGGATACGACGAAGCTTGTGGTTGGTCAGGACGTTTTCATACACAGCGGACCAGTTTGGCACTACAAAGGCAAAGTGATAAGTGTCACACCATCAGGCGTGGAAGTGCAAGTCCCGGAAAAAACATTTGAGTTGTTTAAGCTGACGACAGGCGCAGAAGTGAAACTACCGGGGAACGTGGTGCGATTCGACGCCGAGGGCGCGTGTGCGTGTGGTACGCGAGAGTGCGGTCCTTGGCTCATTGATGACAAAATGCCGTTCGCCGAACGCAAAGCTCAGATTGAACAAGTAAGCCGCGAGGCGAGAGCCAGTAAACAGCTTTATAGTATTCAATTCTTTGGGGATAAGGTAGCGACGGACCGGAAACCTAGTGTGCGCTCGTGGCTCGATAAATTTGCATTTCGTCGAGTTCAAGCAAGGCATCGTTAGCGTCGTAACGCGGCCAGGAGGTTGCTCCGGTTCCGTTCGGGTCGCCGGTTTTGGCAAAGCGTGACCACCATCATCTGCCCGGCCAGAGTGAGTTCCGCCGCGCTTGCGGGGAAACTGGACGAGCGGTGAGATAATTCCGTGTTCCCAATTCTCAGAACGTCCACTTTAGCGCGAACTGCATCACGCGCGGTCCGTTCAGGGCATTTATGACCTGAAGTTTGCCGAAGGTGGGGTTCGGCACCAGATAGCAAGTCTGATTGAGGGTTACACCATCGCCACAAGTGGTGGAACCGACGGGGTTATTACCAAACGGCGCCGCCACGTACTGTACGGAATTCACTCCTGTCCCGTTCTGAACGTAATAGTTGGCGTGATTCATCACGTTGAAGACCTGCGCCTGCAGGGCGATTGCGTGGCGCTCGGTGACGTTGAAGCGGCGGGTCAACCCGAGGTCGATCTGCTGCGTCCACGGCCCATAGAAGGAATCCAGTCCGGCAAACGGGCTGGGGCTGTTGGCGTTGATACCGAGGGCGGAATTTGGCGTGCTCTGCAGGGCTGCCGTGTTGTTGACGGAATTCGACAATGCAGCGACTCCGAGCAGCGGTGCGTACGGTCGTCCCGAGGCAAACTGCATGGTGGTGCTGATGGTCCAATGAGACAGTGCGCCGCGCAGAAAGCCTGACGAAAGATGGGATACAAAATCCGGTCCGTAAATGGCGGCGACGGAGACACGATGGCGCTGATCCAGCAGGTACGGAGCGTGGGTGTTGCTGAAGTCAAACTGGTTATTGAAATCAATCCCGCGCGACATGATGTTCTTGGAGAATGTGTAGGCCGTCTGGAAGGCCAGACCGTTGCGGAATCGCCGTTGGCCCTGCACGAAAAGTGCGTTGTAGTTGTTGATACCAGGGCTGATGAGCGCATTGAGCTGTCCGGCGTATCCGGGACTGTAGCGTCCCTCGCTCAGAAGGTTCGAATCGAGATTCGGCAACAGGACAGAGCGGCCTGCGCATCCGCTATTGTCCGTGGCTCCCGGCGAACAAGCGACGTACCTAGTAGTGCCGGTCGGCGGGTTCAGGTTCAGGTCGTATGCGCTGGAGGAAGCCAAGTGGACTCCGTGCGTCCAGGTAGTGCCGACGGTGATATCTGTGTCGCGCAAGATCTCACGCTCAATCTGCAAGCTTCCTTGCAGGATGTACGGAAATCGAAAGTTGGGATCGACCAGAGAAATATTGGAAGCGGAGAATTGAGAAAGGTCGGCGATCTGGTGCGGGAAAACGGCGGTTTGTTGGTTAGGTATCTGCGAGCCGTTGGCGCCGTAAACATATGTGACCGAGGCTTGCTGCGACAGGGTTCCGTTTGAGATCACGGAATTGCGGTAATTCAGGCCATTGAAATTCTCGTAGAACATGCCGAAGCCGCCGCGGACCACGGTCTTGTCCAGCGGCTGCCAGGCAAATCCAAATCTGGGCGCGACCCGCTGATACTGGTTGGGAAATTGTCCAGTGATGGGAACCGCCGGGTTCCCCTTGGGCTGGGGATAGATCTGAAAATCTTCGCGGATGCCCAGATCCAATGTCAGCCTCGGGCGGATTTGGTAAGTGTCATGGACGTAGAAGCCCAGGTACGGAACTCCAAACGAGAACTTGGGCTGTCCTGTGCTCTGGAAGAAATTATTGTAAATTCCGAGAGCAAAGCGCGAGAGGTCGGTAAAGTTGTACGTTCCGCGGAAGGTTCCATTTTGCGCTTGCGCATCGGGATCGAATCCGCCAAAGGCCAGGTCCGCGAGGTGCGTGTGCGAGAACTCCACGCCGAACTTCAAAGTGTGCTTCCCGCGCAGATAGCTGACGTGATCCGACACTTGCCACAAAGCCTCGTTGGTGCGACCGCCGGCGAAGCCCGCATTTCCCAGTTGAAAGTTTGTGCCTCCTGCACCGGCATCACCCCCCGAGGGAACCAGCAGAACCGTCGGAAGGACAGGATTCACCAAACCCGTGGGAGTGGAATACTGGTCATCGCGCGAAAAGGCGGCGTGAATCTCGTTCAGAAGATTACTGCCGTAGGTGTGGCTCCAGCCGGTGCTGACCTGGTAGTCGCGAACAAAGGCATTGGCCAAGGCGCTCTTTCCGAAAAGCGCTGTCTGGGTACCAAGGATGAAGCCGCGGGGTGAGTCGAAACGGTTCCAGTTGACGCTAAGGTAGAAGCGGTCGTCCTTGGAGTCGCGGTAGTCAATCTTCGAGAACAACGACCAGTCATTGCGATAACGGGGTTGCACTCCCAGGTTCGACTGGATGGCATTCAGCGCATTGGCAACGCCTTGCAGATACACCGGATTGTTCGGGTCAGGTGTCGTGAGAGTTCCAGGGACGGGGAAGGGCGCATTGGGAGCGGGAAGCTGGATGCCGTCAGCGACTCCGAAGTCGGTCCGGCCGAGTCCGACGAAGCTGGGGTTAATCGCCGTGATGGGATTTTTCTCTCGCTGTTGCTCGTAATCGGCGAAGAACCACGCTCGGTGGGGCAAAACCGGCCCGCCAAGGCTCCCGCCAAACTGCTGCAAAATGTCTACCGGTCGAGCGAATCCATTCGCCTTGCTGACTGCATCGTTGGCGCCGGTTCCGGAATTGCGATTGTAGTAGAAGCCTCCGCCGTGCAAGGTGTCACTGCCCGAGCGGGTGACCACGTTTACAAAGCCGGTAGCCGCGCCACCATACTCGGCACGATAGGGCGAGACGGCAACCTGGAACTCCTCAATGGCGTTCTCGCCAAAGATGTAAGGCACTTTCTCACCGCCGCGCGCATTGCCGAAATAGTTGCTGGTGGCGCTGGCGCCGTCGACCGAGAACGAGTTGGCGCCGTTGGCGTTGGCGTAGCCTGTGTCCTGGCCACCCTGCTCACCGGCAAAGCTTACGAGCCCGTTTTGTCCGTCCGGAGCAGCGTTGGGAACCAGCAGCGCGAAATCCAGAAAGCGCCGGCCGTTGAGAGGAAGACCGTCCAGTAATTCACGATTGACAACGGAACTCTGATTGGAGTCCTCCGTGCGAAGAAGGGGAGATTCGCCAGTGACCGTGACCGAGTCCTTGCTGGCTCCGGGCTGGAGCTCGACGTTCACGGTCGTCGGCTGCCCGACTTGGACGTAGACGTCTTCCACGATTGCATCCCGGAATCCGGCGGCGCTGATTTCCAGCGTGTAGGATCCCACCGTCTGGGAAGGGAATACGAATATCCCAGACTCGTTCGTGGTACGAGCTTGTTGCTGGCCTGTGCCGGGCGACAAAAGAACCACGGACGCTTCCAGGATGACCGCGCCCGATTTATCTCTCACCACACCGCGCACGGTACCCGTGTTCACAACGGTTTGGGCGGCGGAAACTGAAAACAACGCCACACACCACACGGCAGCAATCAGCAAGTTCAAAGACCGCCAAAACACAGGAGTCGGTTTCATACGGGAACCTTCGATCGGGTGTGAGGTCTCAGGCTGGGGAGCCTACGGACCCAGTAAGCCCAAGAGACAGATATAACACGAGGCCGTGAATCCTGTGTTAAGCCACGCGCGGTCCAGAAACGGGATCCGAGTAGTGACGGAGCAGACAGTCCTCAATCAACAAGTCATCTACCCATTGCGCTGGAGGCAGTAGACGTCGAAAACGATCGAGTCATCTGGCACGATAATCTGAGCGCTGGCGTCGGCGACATGGTCAACATGCGCGCACAGATTACGGCCAAAGTTCGGCAGGGGCTTGTCCCAGCACTCGGCGGCGCAACCGAGTCGACTAGCGCCGAGAATCGTCCCAAAGACGAAGAGGCTTACGACCTGTATCTGCGCAGTCTGGCGATGTCCCATGACGGCAGCGCCAACAAAGAGGCAATCGCCAGCCTGGAGCGAGCCGTCGGGAGGGATCCCACCTACGCTCCGGCCTGGGCAAATTTGGTTCCCGCTACTACTACGATGCGCAGTACACGGGCGGGGGAAGCGAGATGTATCAGCGGTCGGAGTCGGCTTTCGAGCGAGCCTTGGCACTCGATCCGCAAGAATGCGATGTCGCGTTGCGCCTGGATCCAGGAAACTACCAACTGCGTGCCTGTGCGATTCCGTTCATGCTGCTGGGGAAAACTGAGCGTGCGCGCACTTTTGTGAACCTCGATGCCGGATCGGACTGGGGGAACTACATGACCGCCGCTTTATTGATGCGGGATGGCAAGCTGGCCGAGGCGCTTGAGGCAGTGCAGCGTCTTTCCGATAATCCTTTTTATGAGCGCAAGTTTCTGGGAGCGTGTTTGCAAGGCAGTTCGGGCAGCGACTTTGATCGCCTCTCCGAGGAGGTGGAAGGCACTTTGTTGGCGATCCCAGATCCTGAGCCACTCTACTATTCGGGAGCGGACCTGGTTTTTGCCGTCAACCGAAAATTGGTTGGCGGATGATCGAGGGCGCGATCCAAAAGAACTATTGTGCGTTTGAAGCGCTGCAGAACGACCCGCTGCCTGGCAAAATCGAGACAAACTGCCGAGTTTCGGAAATCGTTGTCAGTAGCCAAAGTTTGCCAAGACAGATTTCTGTCCGAACGCAACCAGAATTGATCGACATAGTGACGTGCTACAGTTTGGCCCTGATCAAGTCGCTGTTCCAGTTGCTGAATTTTTTGATCGCGGCTTTGAACCAGATCGCTCAACTGCTTGATCTGCTGCTGCTGCGCATCAATCGCTTTCTTCATCTCACTGAGTTGAGTCGAAATGGTCGGCCCAGATACTTTTGGAGTCGCCATCGCAAGGGAAGGTACGGAAATTAAGCTCGAAATCGAACGAAATACCACATTTTCAACAATCAAGGTTCGGACGCAGACGTTACTTTGCGAGCGGTAGAAGTTGGTAGATTGACCAGTGTTTCCGCGATGTGAAGGTGAATATTTTTATCTCAGGCTTGATAGCGACGGCAAGAATCTTCCTTCGTTCAACCACGGCTGAGAAATGGCTCTGCTCACACACGAATAATCATGACCTCTTCGCCGAGCTTTGGCGACCATACCGTGGTAAGAAGTCGCTAGTTGTGCGTTGTCGGGCTACTTGACCGCGCCCACGGTAAACCCGGAGATGAACTGGTCGAGAAAAATATTGTAGAGCAGCGCGATAGGAAGGCTGGTGATCAGGCACGCAGCCATGAGTGAGCCCCAGAAATAGACGTCGCCACGAACCAGGAAGATGGGTATCCCGACTCCAACCATTTGGTTCGATTCCGACGAGATGAACGTCAGGGCATAGACAAATTCCTGCGTCACCAGCGTGAATGTGAAAATAACCACCGTCAGAATGCCGGAAACCGAGATTGGGATCACCATCTTGACGAACGCACCGAATCGAGTGAGGCCGTCCACCATAGCCGCATCTTCCAGCTCTTTCGGAATTGCTTTGAAGAAACCCATCAGCAGCCAGATTGAAAACGGAACGGTGAAACTGGGATAGACCAAGATCAGCGACCAGAGCGTATCCTGCAGGCCGAGAGCGGAGACCACTCGAGACAGTGGAATGAACAGCAACGTCGGCGGAACCAGGTACGTAAGAAAAATTCCAATCCCCAGCCGCTGCCCCCAGCGGCCAGTCAGGCGAGCCAACGCGTAGGCCGCAGGAACTGCCAGGAGCAGCGTGATCAAGACGACAAGCACGCCGACAAACACGGTGTTTCCGAGCCAGCGCACGTATCGCGTTTCATAAAGGAGCAGGCGCAGGTGCTCAAGGGTCGGCTTAGCGTTAAAGATGAACGGATTATTTTCGACTGTGTACAAATCGAGGTTTTGTTTGAAGGCGGTGATCACCATCCAGTAGAACGGGAAGGCCAGCAACATCGTAAAAAAAACCAGGACGAACCAATGCAGCACGCTGGCGATGAACTTGCCCAAGCGCTTCTTCGCCACTTACGTCGCCTCCGCACGATGTGCCACGCGCAGCATCAGGTAGGCGATCACCACCAGCACAGGGACGAGGAAAAGTGAGATGGCCGCGCCCGCAGCGAGGTCGCTGCCTTGAATTCCAGTCGCAAACGCCAGCGATGGCAGCGTCTGGGTTGAATCGTAAGGCCCGCCGGCGGTTAGGATGTAAACGACCGTCATATCCGTGAACGTGAATATAGTGCCGAAGAGCACGGCCACGCTGATGATGGACGTCATCATCGGAATCTTGATCTGGAACAACGTGCGCCAGAAGCCTGCGCCATCAATCGCGGCCGCTTCCGGGATCTCTTTGGGAATCGCCGTCTGACCTGCCAACATGATGACCGTGGAAAACGGAATCAGCCGCCAGCAATGAACCAGAATCACGGAAGCCATTGCCAGATGCGGCTCGCCCAGCCACATCGGCGCGCCATACGGCTTGAAAACATGGAGCCAGACCAGCACCCAGGTGATGACGCTATAGATTGAATCCAGAATCCACTTCCATGCGATGGCTCCCAGCGCGATTGGAGCTACCCAAGGCAGCAGAATCAGATAACGGATAGCTCCGCGCCCACGGAACTTATTCTCCAGAGCTGTGGAGAGGATCGTGGAGCAGATAATCACAATGATCTGTGACGCGAGAGTGAAGACGATCGAGTTTTTCACCGCGCTGCGAAAACTGGGGCTCTGCAGGATACTGCGGAAATTCTCCAGCCCGACAAAATGAAGTTCAGTGTTGCCGATGCGCGCATCGCTAAACGCATAGTACATCGCCAAAAAAAACGGCACGCCGATCAGCAACAAAATGTAAAGCGCCGCCGGAGCGAACATTGCCGTGCCGAGCGCGGGGTCCTGCGCCGCCCCCATGGATTTTATTTTGGCCCGCCTCACTGCCATTCGAGTGCCCTCGGCTCCATCCGTTTCCCGGTGCTGCGATCAAAAAACTTCAAGTGGTGCTCCGGCACGGCAAATTGATGGGTCGTTCCTATTTCGAACGATTGGCCCAGCAGAAGCCGTGCGATGACCTTCTTGCCATCGACCCGGCGACCCGCCAGCGATCCGGAGAGAATGTACTCCGCGCCCAAGTACTCCACGTTTTCGACGTGTAAGTCGAAAGTCACTTTCGCGGAATCACCGATGGTTTCGGCAACCCGGAAGTGCTCCGGCCGGAAGCCAACGATGACGTCTCCCATTTCCACGAGGTTCATCGGCGGCGAGCCAAGGAAGGTGGCGACAAATGTGTCGGCGGGTTCGTCGTACACCTCTCGCGGCGTCCCGATTTGCCGCACGACGCCCTGGTCCAGGACGACCACGCGATCGCCCATTGCCATCGCCTC
>Ga0185299_10007605_pt1 | contig 11023 bp, 9 predicted proteins | sample PaiPotPPA55metaG_FD_128002 | JGI IMG/M metagenome (GOLD analysis project Ga0185299, IMG submission 128002) | Iron sulfur acid spring bacterial and archeal communities from Banff, Canada, to study Microbial Dark Matter (Phase II) - Paint Pots PPA... ...
GTAGAAGTTCGAGGTGCTTCCGAGGCCGTGGAGGAACAATACCGCCGGCCCGCTGCCGTCGATTTCGACGGCCAATTCCCTGCTGTTGATGATCATTCTCAAGGTCCATTCGTGGCGCAGTATCCTGGAGCTCGCGAGGTGGCCGTTCGTCCCGGCAGGAACCCTCGCGAGCCAGGGCACGACACGGATTTCGGGGTCACCGGACACCCCCATGGGGTGGTAGCCGGTGCCCGGCTCGGCCGGATCGGCCAGCCGGGGCCGAGGTCTGCCCCGAGGATCCGGGTGGCCACCTCGTCGAGACAGCCCGCAAGGCGTGTGCCGTGGTCCGTGCGCGCGGATTACTCCCGCGGCTGGCCGCTGCTGTCGCAGACACCGCACACATACGAGTGCCGCGCCACCGAGGCCTTGCTGCGGGGTCTTGAGGTGATCGGTCACGTGTGGTCGGTGGGTGGGCGCGGATGCGGTTGAACCGTACCAGCGGATGCGTGAGCGAATGGTCATAGTGCGACTTCGTGGACTGCGGCGTCGGCTCGTACGTCCAGGACCGCCAGCAGGACCATCCGGCACAACGACATGTTGGACAGGTGCCCATGCAGGGTGATCACGGTGTGTGCCGCAGTGCGCCGGCATTCCTGGACCAGTTCGACGAATGCCGGCGGGAGCGTCCCGTTCTGGGGTGCGGGCTCGTGGAAGACGGTGCCCAGCTCGTATCCGAGCGAGTGGGCGGTGGCGCGTAGCTTGTCCTCGCTCGGGCCCGCATTGTAGCCATCGAGCAGATCGTCGCGCAGATATCCGTATGCGAGCGGAAGTAGTGCAGTCATTCGGATCCTCCGGTTTTGGAGTCGGCCTATGACAGGAGTCCGGTCCATCAGCCAGGATCTGTTACCACCGGGCGGCAGGTGCGCACTCGAGCCGACGGCTCGGCGTGAGGTAGAGCTCGGCTCTCGCGCTCGTCGCCTGGTTGTCTGTAGCTCACGGCGTTGGCCGGGAGCTTTGTCATACCGTCGGCTTCGTTGCCGACAGGTCTGCCACAACCCGCCGAGCGTCGTTGCTCGACCTCGGTCACACTCCGTCGTGCACCGCAGGGGTCGTATGCGTTCGGCGGTGACGCCTGTGGGGTGCCATGTTGTTCCGCCGACACCTGTCGATCCTGGTCCGACAGGTGGACCGCTCGCATCGGTAAAAATGCTGCTGCAGCTACCTACGCTGGGTGCGGCTCCTTTCGGTGAGGGTTTGACCTGCGGGTATGTGGTTGTGGGTATCGGTGCGTCTGGTGGGGTCTTATGGTCGGGGTGGGGTCTGGCCGATGGAGGCGCGATGGCGTCGTGGATGGACGAACTTGAGCGGCGGGAGAATGTAGCTCGGGAGCGGGTCGAGGGGCTGTGTCGGCGGATGGAGGAGTTGTCGCAGGAGTTGGTGGCGGCCGAACAGGTGCTGTCGCGGTTGGCGATCACTCGGGAGACGATGATCGAAATCCTGGGTGCGGCACCGGAAGCCGCGGAATCGATGCCGGTATCGGATGGGGAGGAGCTGGCGACGGATTCGGAAGGGACTGAGCCGGAGCAGGGTTTCGTCACCGGGGTCGCCGATCGATGTGATCCGGGTGCCGTTGCGCACCGAGGGGATGGCGGTGTCGGTGCTGCCGCAGGACTATTGCGACATTCTGGAAGTGCTGACCGATGCAGGGCGCGGGTTGTGGTGCGCGCATGTGGTGGCCGCGTTGGGCCTGGATACCGCGGACCGCTCGACGGTGGAGTCGTTGCGGTCGAAGCTGAAACGGCTGACCGCGCGGGGCTGGTTGACTGAACCGACGCCGGGTTGTACACCGTCGCCGATAGTGTCGAGGTCAACGGTTGAGATCAGTTGTCGTATAGCAGGATTGGCGGGCTCTTCCGTCTAGGTTCGAAGGTGTCTACTCCTTGTCCGAACCTATGAGAAGAGCCCGCGGTGACACCCTACGATGCACCCGCGAGTGCTGGCCCCTTTGACCTGTCACGAAAAGTGTTCGAATCCTTGATCATCGAGCTGAGCGGCGAGCGCGGCGCCGCGATCTCGCATGCGGAACTGGAGGAACTGATCGCGGGCAGAGGGCGGGAACTGCTGCGGCAGCTGCTGCAGGATCACCTGGATTTACGCGCGATCCGGGAACGGGCCGAGCTGAGCGCCCGCGCGGCGGCGGGGCTGGCACCGGCAGGTCGGACCCGGATCGAATATGGTCACCACCGAGCCCTCGCCACGGTGGTCGGCTCGGTCACGGTGCGGTGCGCCGCGCTACGTGCACCCGGTGAGCCCAATCTCTATCCCGCCGACGTGGTGCTGTCGCTGCCCGCCGGGCGGGCCAGCCACGGCGTCCGCAAGCAAGCCGGTGGTCGATGCGGTCCGATCCTTCTACGACACAACACATTCGGCGATCACCGCCCGGTGCGGACCGGTCGCCGGGAAACGGCAACTGGGGAGAACCTGGTCACCGCCGCGGCGGTCGATGTCGACGCCTTCTATACCGCGGCGATCCCCGCGCCTGCCGGCGCGGACACGTTGCTGGTGGTCTCGGCCGACGCCAAGGGCACCGTGATGCGTCCTGACGGGTTGCGCGCGGCCACCCGCGCCGCCGCCGGACGAGCGAGGGCGGTGTTCCGCACCCGCCTGGGCCCCGGTGAGAAACCGAACCGCAAGCGCATGGCGACGCTGGCCTGTGTCTATGACGCCGACCCCGCACCACGACGGCCCCATGACGTGATCAGTGTGCCCGGCGGTCCGCGTGGTGGCGAGCGTGGCCTGCGTCCCGGGCCGCGCGCGAGGAACAAATGGTTGACCGCGTCGGTCACCGACACTCCCGAACAGGTCATCGCTGCCGCGTTCGACCACGCCGAGGCCCGCGACCCCACCCACGCCCGCACCTGGATCGGGCTCGTCGACGGCGGCTGGCATCAAATCCAGATCCTCGAGGCCGAAGCCGCCCGCCGCGGCATCGCGCTACCATCATCGTCGACCTGATTCACGTGCTCCGATTACTGTTGGGCCGCAGCACGTGACTTCTACGTTGCCGACGATCCCGCCGCCGAGGACTGGGTCGCGGTCCAGGTGCTGGGCCTACTCGCCGACCGCGTCCAGGGTGTCGCCGACGCCGTCGAGACCCGGGCCGACGTTGCCGGATTGACCGGCGAGCACCGGCGTGGCGTCGATGACGCCGTGCGCTACCTGCGCGGTCACGCCGACTACCTGCGTTACGACGAAGCCCTCGCCGCTGGCTTGCCGATCGCGACCGGAAGGAGCAGTGCGCCATCTCGTTGCCGATCGCCTCGAAATAAGCGGCGCCCGATGGGGTTTGGACGGCGCCGAAGCAATCCTGCGCCTACGCGCGGTCATCACGAACGACGACCTGGACCGATACTGGCGATACCACCTCGACCAAGAACATCACCGCACCTACCCCGAAGCATCACAACGCGCAGCCTGATCAACAGTCACTGCAGGCGAGCCGCACCCATCGGAGATCGGTTCCTCCGATTGCGGCGGACAGCTGCCAATCTCCGGTACCGCGCCGGTCACCAAGTCGCCTCGTCGCGTTGGCTCGTAACGGTATGGCGGACATGGGCATCGAGCTGGGCATTTGCAACACACTGTCTGTGGCCCCTGTCGCGCTCCGCTCCACAGGGGCCGGTGAACTCGGTCTTGGATCGAACTGAGCGACGAGCGCGCAACGGGCCTGCATGCAGTCCGCAAACCGTGACGAGCGCGGGGTGGCGCCTACGCCTGAGTGTCCGTCGTAGCGATCTGCAATCAATGTCACCACACCGCATTGCGAGGCGCCCCTTGGCGACACAGCCGAATGTCCTTGCCCGGCATGACGATAACGGATTCGCTGGAGCCGAGCGAACGATGTTCCGAGAGGCTGGGTGGTAGTGACAGAGTTTGAAAGCCATACGTTTCGACTCGCCTCCAGGACTGTACAGCGGTGACCATCCAGAGTATGGTCAGCTATCAGTTGATGTCCGGCTGGACATTAAGTGTGGTGGTCGCACCACTCACGGCCGCACGACGTCTGCCGATTACAGGCAAGGAACCAGCCATGAACACTCTAAAGACCGACCCCGCTACGATCTCAGCTGCTATGTCGCAGTGGTCGTTACCGGTTGAGACTTTCGATCCGTTTCGGCTGTGGTTGCATCGGCCGCTGGTCGACCTGGGTCCGGCGCCGGGGGCGCCGTCGTTTCTGGTTCATGCGATCGAGCTCGATTACCGGTCGATGGTCGAGCAGTCACCGAGGCCGCGTATTCAGCTCTCGATCAGTCCGTCGTTCCGTGTGGCTGTGGCCACCGCGGTCGGCCGTCCGGAGTTCGCTGTCCGGACCTGTAGTGCGTTGCCGTCGGGGTTGCGTACCGAACGGTGGTCCACACTCTGTGATCTGGTGGAGTCGTGGGGCGGGCTATCTCCCGAACGGCGCGTGCGGGTGTGCTGGACTCTGGCGAAACTCGGTCTGTACGACGACATTCTGAACCTGGTCCAGAACGTCCCGGTCGAAACGATCGAGCGTGACGACGCCGGGGCGGCGCTGGGGTACCTGCGTGCCTGGGCCCGGTCCAAGAGGTGGCTGGACAACGAGGAGGACACCTTCTCGGCCGAGGAGTTCGCCGTGGTCGCGCTCAACGCGCCCCCGGGCATGGCACGCATCGATGCCGCGTACGAGATGGTCCGCCAGAACGCTAAACATCGAGCCGACGCGCAGGAATGCGAACGCTGGCAGAGCGTGCATCTGGCCGCTATCGACTCCGCGTCCGGTCTGGACGACCATACTCAGGCGTTGATGCTGAGCCGGTATTATCGGGTCGGCGCGTTCATCCCGCAGTTCCGCGGTGACGCGGCCGCGGTCGATGCCGATATGACACGGGCGGTGGACCTGGCCCGTTCGGCCGCCCGAGACGACCCCGACCAGGCGGTGGCCGCGGACGAGATGCTGTATGCGGCCCTGGAATCCCGTCTCCGGGAGGCATTGTGGCTCCGGGACACCACCCTTGCCTTGCACCACGCGGACGAATACGTCGCCCTGTCACCGAATAGCGCGCGCGGTTATATGCATCGCGCCGAGGTGCTTTTCCGTGCCGGGCTGTGGACACGATGCCGCGACGACTGTATGCAGGCAGCTCGCCTCGCCCCACCGCATGCGGACGAGGCGATGTTCCTGCTCGGTCAGTGCCACGAGAAACTCGACTCCCCCGATGCGGCGATCGACGCCTACCTCAATGTCCTACGGGTCGATCCACTGGCGATCTCCGCGGCCGAACGCCTGGCCGACCTCACCGCCACCCACGCACGAACCGCACTGCGTGACTGGGTCACCGGATACCTGAACCACCTGTCCTCACTCGAACCAGTGGAGTCCTGGCCCGCCCCCTATCGGGACCTGTCGGCTCCAGAACCAGCGAAATGACCGGGAGGAGGTGACACCCATGCAGATTCGGACCCTGAGCAAGAAACGTCCCAACTACGTACCGCACTGATCTTTCAGTGACGGCCGGGCGGCAACACGACGACGTTGCCGCCCGGCCACTGAGGTTGGTTTTGAGTGTGCCACGAGTGCGGAAGGTGCGGAGCTGGCGCGGTTGCAGAATCGTCGATCGGTTGCGCTGGTTGCTTCCTCGTTGAGCAGCACGCGCACCACCTCGGCGGGATTCGAGCGCTGCGCGCGGGCAGTGGCCAGGACGTCGTGTGCAGCCTTGCGCAGGTAGGGCAACCGCATCCGGCGACAGATCACGTCTAGCTCGTCAGGCGGCGCCGGGGCCTTGGGGTGTCGACGTTCACGTAATTTCCGCGCGCCGCGGTCAGGTGATTCCGCAGGTGGTGGGTCCTGAGTGATGTTTTACCCGACCTCATCGTTCTGTGTCGTGGGTTCGTCCTTCGCCCCGGGGCGTTTGCTGGGGATCTGCCGTTGACACGGCCCGGCAGCGGATCCTGCATCGAGTGATGTGTAGCACTGCGTGCGAGTTCGGTTCTGGACGAAGGTGATTGACATGTCTGTTGCGTTATCGCGGTTCCCGCTCGGTGAACAGTCGGGCCCGCAGTTGTTGTCCGGGGCCCGCGCCGCGATCGGGCCGGTGCTGCGCAGCGCGGTCGACTCGCTGCGCGAGCCGTTGAATCGTATGGGCGGCTATCACTTCGGGTGGTGTGATTCGGCCGGTATGCCGGCCATGGGTTCGACAGGGAAGGCGTTGCGTCCGGCTCTGGTGTTCGCAGCAGCTGTGGCCTGTGGTGGTGATCCGGGGCAGGCCAGGCACGCGGGCGCGGCGGTCGAGTTGGTGCACAACTTCTCCTTGATCCATGACGATGTGATGGATCGCGACGAGCTTCGGCACGGCCGAGCGACGGTGTGGCGGAGGTGGGGCGAGACCAACGCGATCGTGCTGGGTGATGCCATACATGCGCTCGCTCTGGCGGTGCTGGTCGACGGCGTGCCTGACCAGGTGGCCGCCGAGGCGGTGATGCGCCTGGAAATAGCGACGATCAACCTGTGTGGTGGGCAGTACCGCGATTGCGCGTTCGAGACGAGCCCACCGGTCGATGTGACCGAATACCTGGCGATGGTCGAAGGAAAAACCGGTGCGCTGCTGGGTGTCTCGTGCGCGCTGGGGGCGTTGTGCGCGGGGGCGGATCACGCACGGGTCTCGCAGATGTACACCTTCGGTTGCCAGCTGGGTGTGGCGTTTCAGATCATCGACGATGCACTCGGAATCTGGGGTGACCCACAGCTCACCGGTAAGCCCGCTGGAAACGACCTGCTGCGGTACAAGCAGACGTATCCGGTCGTGTTCGCGATGACCTCGAACACCGAATCGGGGCGCAGCCTGGCCGGGATGTATGCGAGCCTGGAGCTTTCCGAGCCCGCGAGTGTCGCCCAGGCGACCCGGCTGATCGAGCGGACCGGGGGCCGCACGGCAACCCAGCACCAAGCATCGCACCACATCACCGCCGCTTTCGAGGCCCTACCGCCGGATCTGCTGACCGGTGACCTCGAGGCGCTGGCTCGGCTGGTGACATCCCGGAAGTGGTGATCCTGATGGGCAACCCCACGGTTCAGAGCGCCTACCACCAGACCAGTGGCAGATACCGCGACAACCTCCCGCACGACGGGGGATTCGTCGAAGGATTCGCCGCCGACACCGACGTGCTGGAGCGACCGTGACACAGCCACCGGGCGCCACCGGCCCGCACCTGCCGGAAGGACCGTACCTGACCGCTCAGGAATTGCGGCGGTGGGATAGCGAACGACCGCTCGAAGGGTGGTCGCAATGCCACGACCGCTACGGGCCGATCTTCACACTGCACGCCGAGGGCGCATCCGACCGAGTGTTCGTCAGCGACCCGGCAGCCCTGCACGAGCTGTTCGTCGCCAACCGCGCGGTGTGGGGCTCGCGTGGCTCGCAGTACTTCAAACCGGTCATCGGAGCCCAGTCGCTGCCCTACATTAGCGGCGAGCGTCACCGCGAGGTCCGGCGAATGCTGATGCGAGCCTTGCACGGAAAGCCGGTACGCGCGCTCGCACCGGACATCGCCGGCATCGTCGCTGCAGCACTGGACGGGCTACGAGGCCGAACAACGCCGCTGATCGAATTCACCCACGACATCACCCTCCGCGTCATCGTCCGAGTGGCGTTCGGCGCCCTCGAACCCGAGCGCGCTGAACAGTGTGTCGCGGTGCTCACCGAGATCATGCACCTGATGTACGAGCCGGAAGGCACCCCACACACCGACCAGGGCGACTCGACCAGGCGACTCGATCACCTCATCGGCGAGGTACAAGACATCGTGACCGCCGAAGCGGCCACCGCACGCTCCGCCCAATCAATCCCGCGCGACGACCTGCTATTCCACTTGGCAGCCAACCTACCCGCCGAGGCCGACCACCAGATCCGCGGACACATCATGTCCCTGCTCATCGCCGGACACGACACCACCGCCAACGCCTTGGCCTGGGCGATTATTCAGCTCGACCGCGATCCCGCCATCAGGAAACGGCTCACCGCGGAAACAACCGACGACAACCCCTATCTGGCGGCCGTATGCGCCGAAACCTTGCGTCACGGCTCGGTTGTGCCACTGGGTATCGCCCGAATCGTGCCTGAACAGCTGAATTGGTCGGACTTCCGCATTCCGGCAGGCACCGAGCTCGTCGCCAACATTCACCGCGTGCACCATCGAGACGATCTCTATCCCGATCCCGAAGAATTCCGCCCGGAACGCTTTCTCGGCCGCAAGCCGCCCGGAACCCATTACTTGCCCTTCGGTACCGGCACCCGACGCTGTCCCGGAGCCGAGCTCGCCGAATTCGAACTCGCCACGACGCTGCCCCCGATCGTGGCAACGCCCGGACTGCGACTCTCCGGTGCCGGACCCGAAGTACGCACGGTGAAGAACGGTCCGACGATGGCCGTGCCCCGCAGCGTGCTCGTCACCGTCATCACACCCGAACTACCGAAAGCCGGGCCATCATGACCGGTTCGGCGGATATCCACCACCGTGGCACAGTTCTGTCTCTCGCGACACTCCAGTCACACGGGCGGCGGGCCGCCGAGCATGTCGTGGACCGATTCGATGGCGACGGGTGGGCCCGGGACACCTGCCGCAGCCGTATCCTGGAGTCAGCGCTGCTGCTGGCATTGCTTCGCCGCACGGACACCGCACCGACCGTGCAGGGGGGACTGGCAAACTTCTTGACCCACCGGCCGCTCGCAGCAGGACGAAGCGTCGCCTATATGGAGGACATCATCGCTGAGGGCGCACTCCGCCGCCCTGACGACAACGCGCGCCGCGCCGAGGAGGCCAGCACGGTCATCGGGCACGAAGCCAGTCCCCGGAAGTTCCTCCTCGTCAATGCCGTACTGGCTCTGCTGCAATTGATGCCCTACCGGCGGGACATCCCGATCACCTATGGGCAGTACGCGGTGTGGACGAACCTGTCGCTGTGCGCGATCAAAGTACTTCGCGGCGACGGGACCCCGACCGACCGCGCCTACCTGATGTCCGAACTCGGCCGCACGAACGGGGTATGGGAGGGGAACCTCCTGGCTCAGCTCGTCGCACTCCATGCCGTCGCGACCTTTCAGCCGGAATCTGCACAGTACCGAACGGGTCTGACCGCGGTCATCAACAGACAGCAGGCCGATGGCGGCATCCCCTTCGTCTCCGGTCAGGAGGTCTTCATCACCGCCCTCGCGGCACTGGCCCTGCACCGGACCGGTCGCTTTTCCGACCTAGTGATCGCCGCCGCCGACGCAATCGCCGGCGCGCAGCACGCCGACGGCGGATGGGGATACACCCTCGCAACCAGTCAGTCCGACGTCGATGACACCAGCAGATGCGTGGAGTTCCTGCACGCGGTCACAGGACCAACCGATGCGCGTCAGGCCTCCACGCTCCGCGCCGGCGAGGACTATCTGCTCGGCATGATCGAACCCGACGGTGGCTTCTCCACCTACATCCGCGGACACGGCACCGAGGCCGACATGACTGCCGGGGCGCTCATCGCTTTATCGAGGCGGTGGAACAACGGCCCACCCGAACTACAGGCGGCGACGCAGGCGCTTGTGACCACACAGCGCCCCAACGGCACGTTCGCGACGGGATGGTCCCTCAGCCAGCCCAGCGTCATGCTCAGAGCCGTGGACGCCACCGGCAGCCTGTCACGTCTCCGCCCGCCGCTCACCACTCACACCACGCGGCTGGTCGCCCGATGTGCGGCCTGGCTGGTCAACGCGCGGACCGACAACGGTTTGTGGCGCCGGGATCCCGGAACGGACAGCGACGTGCTCGCCACCGCTCAAGCCATCACCGCACTCATCCGAGCCTGCGACTCGACAGCGATCGTGCGTGAGAGCATGACCAGCCTCGTGGCCCGGCAACGTGACGACGGCGGCTTCGACTCGCTACCCGACCAAGCCGGGCCACGACCATTCCCGTTCCACTTCCCGCTCCTGACCACCGTCCACGCTCTGGACGCACTGACCAGCTTCCTCCACAAAGAAGACCACGGGTGATCAAGTATATGAATCTCGTTCAGCGAATCAGGCCGGAAACACCCTTAGATCCACAGTCCCGATAGAGATTCTCGTGGGTTATAGTACTCTAATATCCGTATGGATATTAGATGAGGCGGCTGGATGTGCTGATCAACAACGCCGGGTGGCTCGGATCTCGCGGCTGGTCGTTGGGCAAGAAACATTTGGACGCCGGCGATTCGGCCATCTCGCGATGATGCACGGTCGTCGCACTCATGAGGAGCTTCAGCATATGGACGACCAGCGACAACAAGTCCCGTCCAGCATCGACAACGGTCTCGATATCGGCTTCAGACTGGGTGGGCGACCCTCGCTCGCAGCGCCGCCATCCAGTGGGACCGGTGCGCAAGAGAGGGCCGCGCCATCGGCCGATCCATATCCGACCGAAGAGAACACCGACACCGGCACACTCGAGACTGCTTCGTCGTCGTCGATCGACGACGAAGCGACCGACGACGAAGCGACCGACGACGAAGCGACCGACGACGAAGCGACCGACGACGAAGCGACCGACGACGAAGCGATCGAGCTCGCTCAGCGCATCGCCCGTGAACTTGCCGCCGCCGGGCCCGAAGGCTGGCATCGATTCGAGGCCGTTTTCGCGCTCACCACCACCGACGGCATAGCCTATGTACTGTATTACGATAACGACGAAAACCAGATCGCCCGGACGGCACCGTCCGAGGCCATAGTCGAACTCGCCCGGCTGCACCGCCAGATGTCCGCGCAGTTCAATGACGGCCCTTGGTGGCGCATGGAACTCGAACTCGATGTCGCCGATCAGCTAGAAGCCGACTACGACTACGGTGACAACCAGCCATTCCCCGACGATCAGATGCTAACTCCTGACGCCTACCGCGCCGACCTTCGCGCGTTTCCGCGAGACTGGATCCCAGTGTGGCTGGGCGCTTATATTTTCCACGGTAAACGTCAGTCACGTTCTCCTCGGAAGGCAGTTGCGCAAGCCCGCGCCG
>Ga0185299_10007607_pt1 | contig 11022 bp, 8 predicted proteins | sample PaiPotPPA55metaG_FD_128002 | JGI IMG/M metagenome (GOLD analysis project Ga0185299, IMG submission 128002) | Iron sulfur acid spring bacterial and archeal communities from Banff, Canada, to study Microbial Dark Matter (Phase II) - Paint Pots PPA... ...
ATTCGCGCTGCCAAAAGGCGTAGCTGATTACGGCGGGCGGGGAGCCGCAGCCGCGGCGGTCATCGTCTGCGGTCAAGGTGCGGCCGCGGAACGCGGGGACTTCCAGCGTCTTGAAAAGATCGCCGCTGACCCAGATGCCCTTGGCGTAGCGTGCTTCGCCGCCGCGGGCCAGGTTGAACTCTCCTTCGCCCGCCGCCCATGCAAACATACTGGAAAAAACTTGCTGGTGATCGCGGATCTGCTCCCATTGCGCGTTCGTGATATCGGCGTAGCGGCCATGGACGCGGCCGGAACCCCAGGAGCGGTCCAGGATGCGCACGTTGGCGAGTTGCTCGGGGTGCGCCACCGGCAGCGTTCGCAGGCGGAGCGAATCGATCAATTGGAAGATGGCGGTGTTTGCGCCAGTGCCCAGCGCCAAAGAAAGCACGGCAATGGCGGTGAAAGACGGCGATTTGCGCAGCATGCGCAGGCCGAAGCGCAGGTCTTGCGCGAGATCCTGCAGCCATCGGACGCGGCGAACATCGCGACACTCCTCTTTCCGCTTCTCGATTCCGCCCATTTCGATGAGTGCTTGTCGATGCGCTTCGTCTGGGACTACACCTTTCGCGATGTACTCTTGAGTCCTTCGCTCGACGTGATCGCGCAGCTCGTCGTCCAGTTCCTGGTCCGTCTGCGCTCTGCGAAACAACGATCGCAGCCGCAGGGGAATCGTGTACAGCCAGTGTTCCGGTCGCATCGTCGCCTCCTTTCCGCGCTCGCGACGCTCAGGCCTCTTTTAGCTTGATAACCCGCGAAATGGCGGTGGAAAGCCTGCCCCAGTTGTCCGCCTCTATCTCGAGCTGTCGCCGCCCCAGACGTGTGAGCGAATAGTATTTCGCCCGCCGACCCTTTTCGGACGTTTTCCACTCCGCTGCGATCCAGCCCTCTTGTTCCAATTTGTGCAGAGCCGGGTAGAGCGAGCCGTCGCTCATCTGCAGAACGTCGCCGGAAACCTGTTTTAATCGCTCACTGACGGCGAAGCCGTTCATCGGCTCCAGCGCAAGGATCTTCAATAGCAACATGTCCAGAGTGCCCTGCACGAGATCGGAAGGTCTGCTCATATGTCTTATGTCCTCGGTAACCGAGTACAACATACGCTCGCTGCCCTCGATGAAGCAAGAGGAAAACAAAAGGCGTTGAAATTCAGGCGAGGCCGGAGCCTGTAGAACAAAACCTTTAGAACAAAAGGCGGGTGGAGAGAACAATCTTCCAGGCCTAGTACTGGTAGTGCATACGCGTTTGCCGTCCTGGGCCGGAAATAAAGGCAGACATGTGAAGCTTTTGCGAAAAATTGTTCGGCGCTGGCATGGTCATTGCACCCTCCACTTGCGGAAGTTGGCAGGCTAGCGCGATCCGCGGGAAAAGCGAGTCGGGAAGGCTACAAGTATTTGTGTATCTGGAAAATCGAGAGGAACCGCTCATGAGCACAATGCGGACCAATAAGCAGACACACAAAACGATTCGGTCTGGGATCGAATCTGGACCTGAACTTGGTGTCCGAAAAATCAGTCGGATTCCGAAGCAACTTTCGAAAAGAGCGCCGGAACAACATCCGGAAAAATCTACGAAACAAAGACTCCTCGAGGAACGGGTGGAGTCGCGCGTGAAAATGCTTGGCGATGTGGTCTCCGAATTGACCGCCGCACCCCATGTTGGCTTGCTGATGAGGCAAAGGGATTCGATCCGCGAAACCCTTGTTGAACTGGTTGTAAAGGAAGAAGCGCTGCGCGAAATCGTTCAAATGGCTAAACATTCGGAAAACGGCTCAGCGAGAGAAATGCTGTGGCGCGATATAGAAGGTGCGCTCGCGGATCTCGAGAAGAAGGCTGAAGGATTCGCGAAAGCGGCGTGCGCGTAGCGCCGCTCATTACTTGCGCGAGCTTCCAGGGAAGCAGGCGCAAATTTAGGAGGAACGAACAATGAAAAGTTTCTGCGGAGTCTTAATGGCAATGCTCTTGATTGCATCCACGGCATTTGCCGAAACGAAAGATACCCGAAAGCAGGAGGAGCGATTGCAGGACTCGGGGCAGGTGTTGAGCGAAGTGTTGAACATGCCTGACTCGATCCCGCAGCACGTGCTCGACAGGACGAAATGCGTTGTGGTTGTTCCATCCGTCCGCAAAGCAGCTTTTGTGGTAGGCGCCAGCTATGGCCGAGGTGCGATGGTTTGCCGTACCGGCGAGGATTTCACCGGGCCATGGGGCGCGCCGTCGATGATGGCGCTCGAGGGCGGTAGCTTCGGCTTGCAGGCCGGAGTGGAAGCGACCGACTTCGTGTTCCTCATTATGAATGAGAGCGGAGCATCGAGCCTGTTGCGCAGTAAAGTGAAACTGGGCGGTGACGTCTCGGCCGCAGCCGGTCCGGTGGGCCGCTCTGCGGAAGCCGATACCGACGCCTTTATGCGCACGGAAATCCTGACCTATTCACGCACTCGCGGTATCTTCGCCGGAGCCTCGCTTGAAGGGTCCACTTTGCGTCCTGATAATGACGCGAATGAGGCACTGTACGGCCAGAGGATCAGCGCCCGGTATATCGTGCTCGGACCTGGGCCGGCAGCTCCCGCAGCTGCCAATCAACTGCTGGCAATGCTAGAGAAGGCTTCCCCGCGGGCGGCAAACGCGTAAAGGAGAACCCTGGCGGGGATGTTAGCAGAGCACAACGGGAGTTGGCCTTCGGTACGGCCAACTCCCGTTGCGCCGGATTTACAGGAAACTGTGGATTCAATAACCAGGCGGAAAGTCCGACAGTAGTTCGAGCGACGCACGCATTCCGGGGAGGATATGGAATATGCAACAAGGCCAATTACAAAACCTGACGGAGAACCGGTATATACAGCCGCTCAGCTACATGCGCGACGAGGATTTTGAAGAAATCGAGGCGCACGTAAAGAGTTTGAAAACGGCCGTCGAGGAATTCCGCGATTCCTCATGGACCGCGTCGCCGGGAGTTGGCAAAAAGCTTCGCGAGGCAAAGGATGCACTGTGCCTCAAGGCGGAAGTGATCCTCTGGAGACTCGAGGGCGCCAAACACTTCACCTATCCCGCCCGGCAAGTGCTCTGGGAAGACATCCAGACATCCATCGCCAACTTTGAGGAAGGCGCGGAGCGCATGGTGACAAGCGAGACTGACAAAAGCCGCTAGCCCTTTGACCCTCGATTAAGAACGGGCGAGAGCAGAAGCAAACGCCGAAAGTCTCGAAGAAAATCTCACCTTTCAAAAACCGGTCAGTGCCGCGCCGGCGGTACTGAAAACGGTGTTTTCGTCATTGCGAGAACTTTACGACTGCGCCTTCTAGTGGGATTTCCAAATCGTGGCGCGTCGGTTTGGCGGCGGTGCGATGAGGCGTTGGCCCACCAGAACTCGGCGAGGTCTCCGACTTGTCTTCCCACTCCTCGGATGCGAACGATGCGAAGGCGTACGGAAGGCCTTCGCAGCCTAGCGGGGAGTTTGCGTTGCAAATGTGGAAGTGAAGATGTGGCTCGGTAGAATTTCCGGAGTTGCCCACGAGGCCGAGAACGTCGCCGCGCCTAACTTTGTCGCCGACTTTTACGCGCAGCGAGCCCGGCTGTAGGTGGCCGTAAAGGGCGAAGCGGTTTTCTCCGATGTCGACGATGACGTGGTTGCCGCCGATTGTTTCCATGGTGATGGGGACGGCGCGGGAGTTTGCTCCGGGGGAATTTTGCGGGATGCCGTCTTTGGTTTCAGTGACGATACCGTCTGCGACGGAGAGAATTTCGGCGCCGTATGCTCGATAATTCTTATTGTCCGCCGCGTCGCCGCTATGCGTGGTTCCGTTCGCAGCGAGCTCGACCCAGTCGATGGCGAAGCGCTGCGAAATGTATGCGCGGCCGTTGACGGGAAGCAGCGCGCGTCGATGAGCCGAGGCGTTCGAGGGGCCGTTCGCCGCGACCCAATCTTCGCCGCGCAGAGGCGGGCCGATGACGGCGACTGGGCGGGTATCGACGGAGATGGCGGGCGTTTCGACCATCATACCTTCGGGATAATCGCCCACCTTTGTGCTGATGCGATCGCTGATCGCTTGCGGGACGTCGTCGCGCTTGTCCACCGTGATCCAAAGAAAGACTACCGCGAAAGATCCGGGACCTATCTTGGTTGCGTCAGCGGAGGTTTGTCCGGGATGCGTGATGAGGGGCGCGAGGTCGGCGGCCGAATAATTTGCGAGGGATTTGTGCTGAGCGTCCGCCGTGACAACTTCGATGCGGGTGAGCGCGCACTCTGCATGCGCGAGATTGGTGATGTGAAGCTCGTAGACCAAGTGCCATTTGCCGTCGGCTTGAAAGGCCATGGGCGCGATGGGAACGACGACATCTAGAGGCGCGGTGAGCGGTTTCGGCGTGTGGGTTGCGGGCGCGGATTGATTGGTAGCGTCGGATGATTTCGGCGAGGCTTGCGCGTCACTGGACTTGCCGGAGCGGGTAAACGCTAGCGACTGCGGCACGACACCGGTTTGCGTCCAAGTGCCCTGGATTGTGTCTTTGGTGGTGCGCACGCCTTCATAAACGCCGCCGACTTTTCTTACTTCGAAGCGCACAGCGTCGCCATGGACCGTGGCGGTTTCGATGGGAAGGATTGCGCTCTGGTCGATGCTGTTGAGATTGCCGGAGTAGGTGCCGTCGGGCTTTTTCTCAAGCGCGACGGCCAGGTGCAGCTTTATGGCGCCGACGCCAAGAGTGCCTTCCCACTTGCCTTCGATGTCGTCGTCATTCTTGGCGGCGGATTTTCCCTGTGTGGCAAGTGCGCTAGTGGAGAAAATGGCGGCAAGCAGTGCCGCCAGGAATAGAAATGCTGCGCGAGCTCGAAATGATTGATTGAGAAGCGAATTATTTTTCATGGGTGTTTGTCCCGCGCGATTCTTATGCAGCACTTGCTACTGAACCTTCGGGCGACGGCAATTCGTTACCTTTGTTCGCGACAATGAGGGCGACAATAATCGAAACGATCGCCAGGCCTGCGCCGAATTCGGTGGTCCAGAGATCGCTAACGCGCGCGTGTCTTGTTTGCGGATCGAAGAACGCCTGAATGAACAGGTTGTGGCTCGCGTGGAGAAGCATGCCGGTCCAAACGCTGCCTGACTTGAGGCGCATCCACGCAAAAAGGAAACTCATCGAGACGACCATTACCGTAAAACACGCGAGGGTGTACCACAGCGGCCCGGCGCCGCGGTAGGCAGTGGAGAAGAGAATGATCGGATAGTGCCATAGACCCCAGATGACTCCGCTGATTAAAGCGACACGGTTGAAGGGAGCGATTTTCGCGAGCTGAGGAACCAGGAATCCGCGCCAACCGAGTTCTTCTCCCAGCGCCGAGATGCACGAAGAGAACACGCCGAGCGTGGCCAGGAAGACAAAATTAATAAGGACGATGGCCGGTTCCCCGTGCACATTTCCGAACAAGCGGTTGAGTGGTGGAAAAAGCTGGGTGGTCAGATGAGCGTAGCCCGCAAACCAGATCGGCAAATAGACGGCGCTGGCGTAGGCGAGCGGAATCCAGTAACTGGCAAATTGATATTTCGTCTTGCCCCAGAGGAAACCGTGTCCGCGCAAATTGCCCTGGAAGATCAGGCGCGTGGCAATTCCGGAAACTCCCGGGCACCACATCAGGCCGAGAATGAGTAGACCGAGGCTCTGTCCGGCATTGGTGCGACGAATCACAAGAACATAAAAAATCGAGCTCGACGCAAACGTGAGCAGTAAATAGACGACGATCGAAAGCTTCGTCCTCCTACTTTCTGCTTCCATTGCGTGGCCTCCCCGGCCGTCGTGGCGGACTATAGCGCAATTTGCGCCGAAAATCGCGGAGGGGCGCGCGGCGCTGCTGGACAACGCTTGACATGGCGCGAAGGCGCTGCGTAGTCTCAGCCGCGGAAACTCTCACGATCCCAAATCAAAACGAGCGGGCAATGCGAGTGAGGAACGTCGCCGATAAATTGTGCGTGTGGATTGTCGGCGCGCCTGTCGTGTACGCGATTGCGAGAAGCGTGCTGGCCGCTGCGGCGAAGCCTTTCTGGTACGACGAGATTTTTACCTGGGCCATGGCGCACATGCCCAGTTTTTCCGCGCTGTGGGACGCGCTGGCTCGCGGGGCAGATACGAATCCTCCCGTTTATCTCCTTGTCGAAAGAGTTTTCGACTCGTTTGCAAAGAATCAAGAGGTTGCGCTGCGGGCGCCGTCGATCATCGGTTTTGCGTGCGCGTTTATTTTTGTATTCGTGTACGTCCGAAGGCGGAGCGGAAATTGGATCGCACTCGTGTGCTCGGCGATTTTGATTCGCACGATTCTGTTTAGTCGTTATGCAATCGAGGCGCGACCGTACAGCTTGGTGGTGGCGTGCGTCGCGATGGCATTGGTTTGCTACCAGCATGCGCCGGAAACGCGGTGGATGATATTCATGGGAGCAAGTCTGGGACTTGCGACGTCGTTTCATTACTACGCGGTGTTCGGGTTGGTTCCGTTTGCTGTGGCGGAAGGCGCGCAGTTTCTGAAAGCGCGACAGTTCCGCTGGAAAGTTTGGGCCGCGATCGCTTGCGGCACAGTGCCACTCGCGATTTTCTGGCCGCTTTTGGAGAGTCTGCGGAGATACTTCGGACCGCATTTCTGGGGCCGACCCACTTTGGAGAGCACCGCTGATACGTACGGCTGGTTTTTTGAGGCTTCGCACCCGACGAACGTGGCGATTGCGACGACGTTATTACTCTGCGCTGCGGCTGCCATAGTGATTCTAGTAGCGCGAGGTGATGTGCGCGCGAAACTGATTCGAAGTCCTCACTTCCACGAGCATGTGCTGGTGCTGATGTTGCTCTGTTTGCCGTTCATCGCATTTGCGGGCGCAAAAACAGGGCATGGTGGTTGGAATCACCGATACGCACTGGCAGGCGTGCTTGGGATTCCACTGGCCGCGGGATATATTTTGCCGCGATGGAACCGGAGCGTTGTTGCAGTGCTGGCGATTTTTATTTTTTATTTCGTGGCGGCTCAAGAAGTGCGTTTCTGGACTTCGTATTCGCAGCATGGCGCTGGGTTCGCATCTCCAGCATCTTCGGTGGAGAACTTCGTAAATTCGCACGGATATCCGGATTTGCCCGTGGTGATATCGGACGGCATCGAGTTTCTTCCAATCGCGCACTATGCGTCATCCTCAGACGAGCGGACAGAGCCGTTTGTCGCCCTCACTGACCCCGCGCAATCCATTGCCGATATGGGAGACGATTCCATCGACAAAGGACTGCTCGCGTTGCGCACCTGCATACCACTTCAGGTGTATGAGTTCGACTTATTCGCGCGCGAGCATCCCGTTTTTCTGCTGTTCTCGGATGGCGACATTGATTTCGATCGCTGGCCCGAACGGCTTACACGAAAAGGTCATCCCTTGCAAATTCTCGCGCGGGATGGAAACTGGAATCTTTACCTGGTTAACCTCAACGAGAACGCGCACTAGAAAATCAGACGAACTTCGCAGAAACTACGCAGCGGCATAGGTAGTAATTCATCCTCACCTTGCTTGACAGTTCCGCACGGGACTGCGTAGGCTCCCGCAGGCTCCCCTTCAAATGGATCCCGACCAGTACTTGGGATGGTTGGCGCTTGCGTTGACGCCCGGATTGGGTGCGCGCATGGCCGGGAAATTGCTTCGTCATTTTGGGAGCCCACAGGCGATCTTTAATGCGTCGCTTACGGCTCTCGAGGCGCAACGTTTGCCGGTGGCGGTATCCCAGGCGATTCACACCCGCCAACCACTCAGCGCTGCGGCAAAGGAACTAGCGCAAGCTGAGGCGGCGGGTTGCCGGTTATTAACGTGGGAAGAAACTGAGTATCCAGCCCGTCTACGCGAGATCTACGATCCGCCGCCCCTGCTCTATGTTATTGGAAATGCTGAACTTCTTAACCGCCACGTAATTTCAATCGTTGGCGCGCGTCGTCCGACCCCCTACGGGAATCAAATGGCTGAGAGGCTGGCTAGAGATCTGGCCGATCGCGGGATTGCGATCGCAAGCGGCCTCGCGCGCGGAATCGACTCCAGCGCGCATAAAGGCGCTCTGAGTTCTTCAGTGGGGGGCACGATTGGCGTCCTCGGCTGCGGAATTGATGTGGTTTATCCCAAAGAGAATAAAAAGATATTCGAGGAGATAGCCCGACGTGGCGCAATCATCTCTGAATTTCCAATGGGGACGTTCCCGGCACCGCAGAATTTCCCGATTAGGAACCGGATTATTTCCGGAATGGCACTAGGAGTTGTGGTTGTCGAGGGAGCGCAGTACTCTGGGTCACTGATCACGGCTCGCCTGGCGATGGAATTCGGCCGCGAGGTGTACGGCGTACCAGGCAACGCGACGCAACCCTCGAGCTTTGGGCCGAATCAGCTTATAAAACAGGGAGCTAAGTTGGTGACGAGCTGGGAAGACGTTATCGAGGAGCTGCCGACTCCGGTGCGGGCCGAGCTGATACCTGTGGAGGCGGCGACTTCGGAAGAGCGATCCCTGCTTATCGAGGCGGCGCTTGGACCAATCGAGCGGCCCCTCTACGAGATACTGAGCCTGGATCAGGCGCGACAAATCGATGAAATCGTGGAGCTTTCCGGGCTAAGCTCTTCCGAGGTGCTGGCGGCGCTGTTTGACTTAGAGCTTAAAGGAGTGGTGCGCCAGTTGCCGGGTAAGCAATTTCTAAGAGTCCTGTTGTAATCGCCAAAGGCATTCCAGGGTTAGGATGGTGAGGCGACTCAGGGCGCCGCGTGTGCGGATACGCGCAGTTTGAGGCAGGCTAAGCGGGATTGCGTTTCACAAGGAACAAAAATTAGCATGGCAAGATCACTCGTAATCGTTGAATCGCCTGCTAAGGCGAAAACCATCAACAAGTATCTCGGCCGGAACTACGTGGTGAAGGCGTCCTACGGCCACGTAATGGACCTGCCGAAGAAAAACATCGGCATACTTCTGCCCGGCGGCTCGACGAACGGCAAGGGAAAGAAGGGGAAGGGCAAACGAAAGTCCAAGGGTAGGGCTGCGAAACCGGCTCCTAAGCCGGTGGTGGTAACCTCCGAGAACATTTTCGACCCGACCTACGAAGTTATACCCAGTAAGCTCAAAGTGATTGGCGACCTACAGAAAGCCGCCTCGACCGCTGAGGCAATCTATCTGGCGGGCGACCCGGACCGCGAAGGTGAAGCGATTTGCGCGCACCTGGCGGAAATACTGGGCAAGCCTAGAAAGTACGTGAAGGTGGTGGAGGCAGCGAAAGAAGCCCAGGCTGAAGCGGAAGCCGAGGCCAAGTCCGACGCCGACGCCAAGGGCGAGACCAAAGCGGAAGAAGGCACGGAAGCAGCAAAACCCGACAAAAAGGCTTCCAAGGCAGAAGCCGCCGAACCTGCGAGAAAAGTTCCCAAGATTTATCGCGTGATGTTTAACGAAATTACGCAAAAAGCGATCCGTGAAGCCTTCGAGCATCCCACGCAGGTAAACGAGAACCTGGTCGACGCGCAGCAGGCGCGCCGGGTACTCGACCGGCTGGTGGGTTACAAGATCTCACCGCTCTTGTGGGACAAGGTCCGGCGCGGGCTTTCCGCGGGCCGGGTACAAACGGTGGCCCTGCGCGTAATCGTGGAGCGCGAGCGCGAGATCCGGGCATTCGTTCCCAAGGAATACTGGACGATCCACGCGCTGCTGGCGGCGGGCGAGCCGCCGGTGTTCGAAGCCAAGCTGACGAAGTTCAAAGGTGAAGACATTGAAGTTGCGAACGAAGCGGAAGCACAGAAAGTTGTCGCGGCCGTGGAAGGCGCGAGCTGGAAAGTCGCGGGCGTAACGCAAAAAGAAAAACGCCGATTCGCTCCGCCTCCGTTCACCACTTCCAAGCTTCAGCAGGCGGGCTACAACCGGCTGCGCTACACCGCCAAGCGCACCATGATGCTCGCGCAACGGCTGTATGAGGGCGTCGAGCTGGGGGAGGAAGGCTCGGTCGCGCTTATCACTTACATGCGGACCGACTCAGTCCGCGTGTCGAACGACGCGCTGGCGCAGGTTCGCGATCATATTGGCTCTACTTACGGCCCGAGTTACTTGCCCGAAAAACCAAACTTTTTCAAATCGAAAAAGGATGCGCAGGACGCGCACGAAGCGATTCGTCCCACGGATGTCGCACGCACGCCTGAAAGCGTGAAGCGGTACCTCGAGGACGACATGTTCAAGCTCTACCAGATGATTTGGCAGCGCTTCGTCGCCTCGCAAATGGTTCCGGCGGTGTTCGATCAGACCACCATCGATGTTTCCGCGAACGATTACACATTCCGCGCGAGCGGGTCGGTAATCAAGTTCGAGGGTTACCTGGCGGCTTACCAAGCCGTGAAGGAAGAAGAAGAGAAGGACGATGAGAGCGATTCGGACAGTCGCACGCTGCCGAAGGTGAGCGAGGGCGAAAAACTGCGCCTCGAAAAGATTCGTCCCGACCAGCACTTTACGGAGCCGCCGCCGCGTTACACGGAAGCGACCCTCGTTAAAGAGCTTGAAGAAAAAGGCATCGGCAGGCCGTCGACGTACGCCGCGATCATCTCGACGATTGTCGAGCGCGAGTACGTAAACAAGGATCAGGGGCGCTTCACACCGACTTTGCTTGGCGAAAGAGTGAGCGACCTGCTCGTCAAAGCCTTTCAGGATATTTTCGATGTGGGCTTCACCGCGCGCATGGAAGACGAGCTCGATGAGATCGAGGAAGGCAAACTTCCCTGGAAGACGTCGGTGCAGGAATTCTGGGACCGGTTCGAGGTGGATCTCGAGAAGGCCGACGGGCAAATGGTCTCTTACAAGGCCGGCATTCCCACGGGCGAAAAATGCGAGAAGTGCGGACAAGGGGAGCTGCTCGAGCGCATCAGCCGTCACGGATTCTTCCTCGGCTGCTCGCGTTATCCGGAATGCGATTTCATACGCGATTTGGCCGACGCGGGCAACGATGAACCTGAAGGCGAGCCCAAAACGGAGT
>Ga0185299_10007608_pt1 | contig 11021 bp, 11 predicted proteins | sample PaiPotPPA55metaG_FD_128002 | JGI IMG/M metagenome (GOLD analysis project Ga0185299, IMG submission 128002) | Iron sulfur acid spring bacterial and archeal communities from Banff, Canada, to study Microbial Dark Matter (Phase II) - Paint Pots PPA... ...
ACGCAACCTAAAGACCACGCCAGCAGTCCGCTCGACCACGTCCCGCACGAGGCGCGCATGATCGCGTCGACACAGAGGCTATGAACTTGTTCGACGATAGCAACGCCCGCAATCTTGAATCCAGTCTTGAAACCATGACACCTGCACACGACACCCACACCGGCGCCTCGGCCGTAATAGACGCTCCCGAGCACGCACAACCCTCCCTTGCGGAACCATTGGCTTCCGCCCCTGACGCTCGTGAAAACGAAGCTCCTGAAACTGACACTCCTCAAAACGACGCTGCCGAAAATTCCGCCCACGAGACTGCCGCGGCTGGCAGCGATGATTTCGCCGCCGCGCTCCAGAACTTCGAGACGGAAACCGAGGAGTCCGTTGGCGACGACCATGTAATCAAAGGCACGGTGGTGAAACTGACCGCGACCCATGTCGTCGTCGATATCGGAACGAAGTCCGAGGGCATGGTGCCGATTGCGGAAGTTCTCGATCACGAGGGCAAGCCCAAGTTCCAGCCCGGCGATGAGATCGACGTAATGCGCGACAAGGGCGAAACCGAAGAGGGCTACGTCAACCTCTCGCACCTGAAGGCACAGCGGCTGCGGTCGTGGGACGAGATTGAGCGCGCTTACAATGAAAAGAAGCCGATTAAGGGCGTTGTTGTCGAGCGCATCAAGGGCGGCCTGACCATAGACATTCAGGGCGCTCGCGCCTTCCTGCCGGGCTCGCAAGTGGACCTGCGTCCGATCCGGAATCTGGACGGCATGAAGGGCCAGACGATGGAAGTCGCCATCATCAAGCTCAACAAGAAGCGCGGCAACATCGTGGTTTCGCGCAAACAGCTTCTGGAAGAAGAGCAGAATGAAAAGCGCGGCAAAACCCTCGAACACCTGGAAGAAGGCAGCGTCCTCACCGGGATCGTCAAGAACCTGACCGAGTACGGCGCGTTTGTGGATATGGGCGGAATTGATGGGCTGCTGCATATCACCGACATGTCGTGGGGACGTCTGACGCACCCGCGCGATCTGGTAAACGTCGGCGACCAGATTCAGGTGAAGGTACTGAAGTACGACAAAGACAAGCAGCGCGTCTCGCTCGGCTTCAAACAGCTCACGCCCGATCCGTGGCTGGATGCGGAGCATCGCTACCCCGTGGGCGCGCACGTTCACGGACGCGTCATCAGCGTCACCGATTACGGCGCCTTTGTAGAGCTTGAACAGGGCATTGAAGGCCTGGTCCACGTAAGCGAAATGACGTGGTCGAAACGGATGAAGCATCCGTCGAAGCTGGTCAATGTTGGCGACGAAGTGGACTGCGTAGTCCTGAGCGTGAATCCGACCGAGCGCCGGATCTCGCTGGGCATGCGGCAACTAGCGTCTAACCCCTGGGATACGCTGCATGACAAATATCCGGTGGGGGCGACGGTCGAAGGCAGGGTCCGCAATCTGACCGAGTTTGGCGCTTTCATCGAAATCGAAGACGGAATTGACGGCCTGGTGCATGTCAGCAACCTGAGCTGGACCACCCGCGTGAAGCATCCCTCCGAGGTGTTGAAGAAGGGCGATAAGGTTAAGGCTGTCATTCTGGCGATTGAGCCGGACAAGCGGCGCCTCTCGCTCGGCGTGAAGCAGATGCAGCCCGACGTTTGGGATTCGTTCTTCGCGCAGCACCGCATTGGCGACATCGTGCATGGCAAGGTCCTGCGCGTGGCGAACTTCGGCGCATTTGTCGAGATTGCCGAAGGCATCGAAGGTCTGTGTCACAACTCAGAAGCTGTCGATGCGAACGGACAGCCCATGCATCTGGAACCCGGCGGCGAGTTCGACTTCAAGATCATCAAGATGAATCAGGAAGAGAAGAAAGTCGGCCTGAGCATCAAGGCGGTCGGCGAAGAAGCGTCGCGCCAGGAAGTCGAGTCCTACAAGCAGCCGTCCTCATCGTCCTCAAAGAGTACGACGATCGGCGACTTGATCTCGTGGAAGCGGGCCGGCGGAGACAGCAACTAGAAACGTGGTGGTGGAGCGACGCGCGTTAAGCCTGAGGTGGCCGGGCGGGGACGCCCGGCTCTCCATCGTTTCAACCAATCTTCTGCAAATTCTGATAGCTGATTCGAAGGCTCTCCATGGCTGGAAGGTCGCCCGAATCGCGCTCGACAAATAAATGCTGTACACCGTTCTTCTCCGCCGCCGCTAAAGTCTCCTGCCAGTGAATGGTTCCGGCTCCGACTTCGGTGAAATGTTCCGCCGCCGCGTCCTTCACCTGTGAGATTGGGAATCCGGGCTTGCGATCCTTCAGGTGAAGCAACTTGATGCGGTTACCGTATTGTTGAAACATCTGCAATACGTCCCCACCGGCCTCCGTAATCCAGTAACAGTCCATCTCAATGCTGACGAGCTTCGGGTCGCAGCGATTCATCATTGTTTCAAAACCAGTCGTGTCCCCGAAACGACGGAACTCATAGTTGTGATTGTGAAACCCGAACTGCATGTCAGCCTGATGAATCTTTTCGCCCCAAATGTTGAACTGATCGGCGGCTCGCTTGTAACCATCCAGCGTGAACCACATGCTCTCGGGCAACATCGGGCAAATGACATACTGAACACCTAGCGACTTCGCGTAGTCGAATTTCGCCTCAAGTCCGTCATAGTTGAAGTGCCCGCTGGGGGCGGTCAGTCCGTGGTCGTTGATCATGCGGCGCAGTTCCGCCGCGGGATGCCCATAGATATCCCAGTAGGTCTCGACCTCGGTGTAACCGATCTTGCGAACGGCTTCGAGGACGGCGGGAAGATCGTGCGTTGCCTCCTGGCGGACGGTGTAGAGCTGCGCTCCGAGAGGGCGGCCCTCCGAGGCAAGCAGTCGGGCTGTGGCCAGCCCGCCGGCGGCCGCGATCGACAACTGAAGAAACCCGCGACGGTTGAACATGCGTTGGACAATGGTCATTTCTTGGCCACACTTCCGTCCGGCACGAGCGCGTAGCTGACGAAGGCAACTGCTTTACTGTCCGGCGACCAGGAGGGCACGTTGATCGTGCCCTGGCCTCCAAACAATCTTGCCAGCACGCTGATTTTTCCGTCGTTCACTTTCCCGTCGCTCACTTTCTCGTCGCTCATTTTCCAGTCACTCAAGGACATGATGCGCAGCATCACATCCTTGTTCTCCGGATGGCCCTTCACGTCCGGCTCGTAGGAAAGAAACACCATCCAGGCGCCGTCCGGCGAGATGTGCGGGAACCAGTTGTTCCAGTCATCGACGGTGACCTGCTCCTGTTCGCTCCCATCGGCCCGCATGCGCCAGATCTGCATATGCCCAGTGCGTTCCGAATTGAAGTAGATGTATTTTCCGTCCGGCGAATACTCCGGCCCGTCATCCAAGCCTTTGGCGGTCGTCAGGCGCGTCTCTTCTCCGCCCGTAACCGGGATCGTGTAGATATCGAATTCGTCGTTGCGCTGCCCCACAAACGCCAGCGTCTTGCCGTCCGGCGACCAGCCGTGCCAGTACGACGGGGATTTCTGAGTGATGCGGCGCGGCACTCCTCCCTCGATCGGCACGATGTAAACAATCGACTGATTGTCCCCTTGCGACTGATCGCTGATGGCCAGCGAGGTTTGGTCGGGCGAAATGCCGTGATCGTTGTTGCACCGTTTGGCGAATCCAGTGTCGATCAGCGCAGGCTCGCCTCCGGACACCGGCAGCCGGTAGATGCTGCCATTGCGATTAAAGAGGAACGACATTCCGTCATGCGTCCAGTTGGGCGCTTCAAAGCGTTCGGGTGCGACGTACACTGCGTGCCGGACGGTCGATGCAATGCTCACTCTTTCTAACGTACTGTAGAGCGTCGTTTTCGCGACCGGGGCCAGGTCTGCCGCAAGATCGACGTTTGTGAACATCGCCTTCTCCACTACGTCTTTATCGTGCGAGCAGACCCCAATCCCCAGATAGTAAGTTCCCTGCAGCGGAACCTGTATCGAAGCGCCGGAGTAGTGCAGCTCCTTGCCGCCGTCTCCCAGAAACAGATAAACAAAATTGCCGCGCTTTTCGATGCGCAACCGTTGGGGGCCCGCAATGTTCGCCTGGATCTCCCGAGTTTGGATCTCCTGAGTTTGGATCTCATGGGTCGCGGCGCCCTTTTCATCGCGGTATTGCAGCGCCGTCAGACCATTGCCGTGGAGTGCTACGTCGGCATAAGCGGAATCCGCGTCCAGGCTCTGGCGGACCATCAGCACGGCCTTGCGATGCTCGTTTCCGCCTTTGCCTAAAAACGAGATTTCGGCCGCCAGACTGGCGTCGCCAGTAACTTTCTTCCAGACGAAATGGAGGGCGTCGGTCGTGGACCACACGTTCTCGCCGCTACCGCCGACTGTATATGTTCCCTGGGAAGGGTCGTACTGCAGAGTGCCAGGATGGAGAACGCTGCCAACATCAGCATGACTCTCAAACACGCCAGTCGGCGCCGCGCTCGCCCACAGGCTGGGACTGTTAAGACCAGCAAACGAACACAAACTCAGCGCCAGCAGAGCGGCAGCAGCCCTTTTGCCCATTGGAGAACACTCCATAACTGATTTCGACGTCGAGTGTGACGAAGAAGAGATTGTACGACTTTACGCACGCTCTCGCTGGCCTGAGTCCAGATCGAAACCTCTCTCATCCAAACCAATATGAATTTGGAACTCGAAGGAAAGCGCGCACTAGTAACAGGATCAACGGCGGGAATCGGATACGCGATCGCGGAGGCCCTGGCTCGGGAGGGCGCAGACGTCATTGTGAACGGACGGACGGAAGAGCGCGTCAAGCAAGCGATCCAGTCGATTCAAACCGCTCACCCGCAGGCCAAGGTGGAGGGTCTGGCCGCCGATCTTGGCAACGCCGACGGAGTCCGTGTCGCCGTCGAACGGCTCCCCGATGTCGATATTCTCGTCAACAACCTGGGCATTTTCGAGCCCAAGCCGTTTGAGCAAATTCCCGACGAGGACTGGTTTCGTTTTTTTGAAGTGAATGTCATGAGCGGCGTTCGCCTGTGCCGGGCCTATCTGCCCGGCATGAAGACGCGGAACTGGGGACGCATCGTCTTCATTTCGAGCGAATCCGCGGTACAGATTCCGGCCGAGATGATTCACTATGGGATGACGAAAACCGCACAGCTCGCGATTTCACGCGGCTTGGCGGAGACGACCGCGGGTACGGGCGTCACCGTGAACACCGTGCTGCCCGGGCCCACGGCTTCCGAAGGCGCGAACGAGTTTGTCGACCGTATGGCGGCGTCTTCGAAACAGACCAAGGCTGAATTCGAGGCTGAGTTCTTTCGCAGCGTGCGCCCAAGTTCATTGTTACGGCGTTTCGCGCGTCCGGACGAAGTGGCGCCCCTGGTAGTGTTTCTCTGCAGTCCGCTCTCCTCGGCGACAAATGGCGCTGCCCTCCGAGCCGATGGTGGTGTCGTGCGCTCGATTCTCTGAGTGGCTAGGCGGTGCCTTGTCCCCGGGCCAGTGCGAGTTTCACTTCCGCCGGCTGCCGCTCTTGCTCGTTCACCCGGAACATCTGGCGCGGCTGCAGTTTCATCACGCGCGCGAGGAAGACATCGGGGAGCTGTGCGATCCGCGTGTTGTAGGTATTGACATCGTCGTTGAAAAATTCGCGGCGGTCGGCAATTCGCTCCTCCAATTCGGAGATGCGATTCTGCAGCGCCAGAAAATTCTGGTTGGCCTTGAGCTGCGGATATCGTTCCGCCACCACAAAAAAAGATCGCAGAGCACCCGTCAGCAGCAGGTCTGCCTGAGCCTTCTGCGGAATGCTGGCCGCGTTCATCGAAGCCGCGCGAGCCTGCGTCACCGCCTCCAGCGTCTGCCGCTCGTAGTCCATGTAACCCTTGACGCAAGCCACCAGGTTCGGAATCTCATCGTGGCGCTGCTTGAGCAGAACGTCAATATTGGCCCAGGCGCGGCCGATTTCATTCTGCAGGCGCACCAGTCCGTTGTACACGATGGCCGCGTAGATGGCGGCTCCCGTGACCAGCAGAACGACCGCAGCGTAGGTAACATCCGGCATGGGCGTTTTCGCGTAAAGCCGTTTTCGCGTAGAGCAGCTCGAATGTAGCGGAAGGGTCTGTCAGACACAAGTTACGCGCGTGTGAGGAGCGAAGAAGTGCTTATTTCGCGTCGGCTTTGGTGTCGACTTTCAAACTGATGTAAACCTGCGAACGGTCGTCAAATTGGCTGACTGTTTTTGTACCGCTCTTGCGGTTGTTGTATTGCGCATACACCTCGTAATCGATGCTGGGCTGAAGAGCCGGGAAACGGTAGGCGCCATCCGGGCCAACGATGTAGGTTTTCACGGTGCGGGTGTGAGTGTTGGTCAGGTACACCACAGCGTTCGGCAAAGGATTGTCGCCGCCATCCAGCACCTTGCCTGTGAGCAGGCGGGTCTTGTTTTGCTTCGAATCGCGGCCAAACAACTGCGCTGGAGCCGCCAGGACCGATGTCGAGAAGACCGACGCCGACAACACAAGCAGCAGAGAAGCTCCGATAATCGACTTCTTCATGAATTTCTCATTGCCGCCGATACCCAACCAGGAGGCCATTACCAGTCTAAATGAAGACCGACGTCAGAACGCTCGTCATCGTCGATATGCACGGTTACTTCGGAGCCAGGCTTCAAATGCCGGCCCGAGGGCAGCTTATAGCCTTTTACGTCCGCCCAAACGATGTAGTCCGCCTTGCCGACGGGCAACCGCTGGGCGAACTCGCCGGTGTGATTGGAATAGAGTTCCCAGCGGGCTCTTTTCTCGTCGGCCCGCCGGATCTTCACCTTGACCCCGTAGAGTGGGTGCCCGTCAGGGTCCCAAACCGTTCCAAAGATTAGGGCGTAAGGCTTCGGCTTCTCGCGGTCGCTACCACGCGCGCTCACGGGGGCAAGCAGAGACACCAGGAACAACAGTGACGCACCTATGGCCACCAATCGCCGGAACACCCGGAAATGTGCAGAATTCTTCAGGAATCCTCGTCCTCGGACTCTTCTTTGACGGCGTCTTCTTCGTCCTCATCTTCTTCGATCTCGTCTTCGCCGACCTTCTTCAGCTCAACAGGATTGACGGTAATTACCTCGAAGTCCGCGCCGCACTCCGGGCACGAGACGACCGCGCCTTCATCGACCTCATCTTCATCGATGTCGAGATCCGTCTCGCATTCAGGACAGTACACCATGATTTCCTCCACCTCCAGGGTACCCTGTTATATTTAGTTTCTTCGAGAGGAAAAGGTCAAGTGGCTTACCAAGAAAATTCTGCGATGGCCGAGTCGGCCAGTTCCGGTTATCCCTCCAAAAGTCTTGCTGCAGCCGTGCTGGTCGCACTGGCGCTGGCGTTGTGCGCTCCTCTGTGTCTGGCGCAGGAAATGGCGCAAGGTCAAGGACCGGCGCCCCGGTTGGCATCGGACCCGCATGTTGACACGCACATCGCCGAGGCGATCCGGCAAGTTTCGGCGGACCGCATTCGGCAGACGATCGAGAAGCTGGTCAGCTTCCAGAACCGGTCCACGATTTCCGCGCAGGACGAGGCGTCCATCAAAGCGGGCAAGGGAATCGGATCGGCGCGGGAGTGGATCAAGGCGGAGTTTGAGCGCTACTCCAAAGAATGCGGCGGCTGCCTGGAAGTGAAAACTGACACTTTCACCGAGCAGCCCGGCGAACGCATCCCAAAACCAACCGAAATCACCAATGTTTATGCGGTGCTGCGCGGAACCGATCCGAAACAGGCGGATCGCATAGTGCTCGTCACCGGCCACTACGATTCGCGTAACAGCGATACGCTAAATGGGACTGATCCTGCGCCCGGAGCAAATGATGATGGTAGCGGCACAGCGGTGAGCCTGGAATGCGCGCGTGTTCTGAGCAAAGCTGTCCTGAACAAAGTTAAGTTCCCGGCGACGATTATTTTTCTGACCGTCGCGGGAGAAGAGCAGGGTCTGAACGGCAGCAAGCACTTCGCCCAGATGGCCAAGCAGCAGGGGTGGAAACTCGAAGCGGTTTTGAACAATGACATCGTGGGAGGCGACCGCAGTCCGCAACAGGATGCGAGCGTGGTACGCGTGTTTTCCGAGGGGCTGCCAGCGGTCGCGAGCGAAGCTGGGATCAAGCGAATTCGGGCGCTGGGCGGAGAGAGCGATTCGACTTCGCGCGAACTTGCCCGCTACATCGCCGACGTCGGACGATCATACGATGCCGGAGTGAAGCCGCTTCTGGTCTTCCGCCTGGACCGCTTCCTGCGCGGAGGCGACCACTATTCTTTTAATCAGCAGGGCTTCGCCGCGGTGCGATTCACCGAATTCCGCGAAGATTTTAATCATCAGCATCAGACCCCTCGCACCGAAAATGGCATCGAATACGGAGACTTGGCAAAGTTCGTGGACTTCGACTATGTGGCGCACGTCGCGCGACTGAACGCGGCCACCCTGGCCTCGCTGGTATCGGCTCCAGCGCCGCCGGCAAGTGTGAAAATGCAGACCAAGGATCTCGACAACGACACGACTTTGACCTGGGAACCCTCGAGCGGAGCGGCCGCCTACGAGGTAGTCTGGCGCTCGACGAAAGCGCCCGATTGGGAGTACGTCCAAACGGTGAGTAGCGGTACGCGTGCAACCCTGAAGGTTTCGAAGGATAATGTCATATTCGGTGTGCGCGCGGTAGATGCGGCGGGACATCGCAGTCTGCCGGTTGTGCCGGAGCCAGAAAGATAAAACAGTGCCACGCGGACAAACCATCTCGTTCAGCTTTCCCCCATTTGCAGGATGGGTGAAGCGCATCATTCTGGCTTGCACGGGGATCTACCTGTTTCAGGCAGTGATGCGCATTTTCGCCCCGGACGTTGTCGCTCTGATGCAGGAGTGGCTGGCGCTGATCCCAGTGGCCGTGATGCATGGCAAAGTGTGGCAAGTGGTCACGTACTCGTTGCTGCACGCCAGCTTCGGTCACGTGTTTTTCAACATGCTGACGCTCTGGTTTATCGGCGCGTATCTGGAAAGCGACTGGGGGCCGCGGCGATTCATCGAGTGCTACGCGTTCTGCGTCGTCGGCGCGGCTCTGGTGACAATTATTATTTCCTATACCCATTTCCTTGGGGCGAATCCGGCAACCGGAACGGTGGGCGCGTCGGGAGGTATTTTTGGACTGCTGATGGCCTTTGGAATTCTTTACGCCGATCAGGAAATGTTTCTTTTTCCGCTGCCGTTCAGGATCAAGGCCAAATACCTGGTCGGCATTTGGGTCGTGGTCGCGATCATTGCGGTTTTTGAGCCCTCGCAAGGCGGAGTCGCGGTCTTTGCTCATCTCGGCGGACTGTTCTTCGGCTTCCTGTGGGTGAAGTTCATGCCTTCTCGCGGTCTCAGCTATGCGACGTCCGAACGTTATTTCAGCGTGCGGAACTCTTACTACCGCTGGAAGCGGCGGCGCGCGGCGAGAAAATTCGAAGTCTACATGAAAGGCCACGACCGCAAGGTCACCTTCGACGAGCACGGAAACTACGTGCCCCCCGACGATAACGACAAGACGAATGGCGGATCGAAGTCGGGCTGGGTAAATTAGCCGTCAGCCGTCAGCACTCAGCCGTCAGGAAAGCTGGGTCCGGCGATCCTCGAAGAATTCCAGCGTTCTTAAGACGATCTTCCCCGGCAATTCCTTCTGTTCGGTCTTCCCCTTAAAACCTAGGTCGTGCCCCGCGTCTTCCACTTTCATTAATTCGATTTTGGCGTGAATTAGCTGAAGGGCTTTTGTCAGCTCTTCAACGCTTCCGAATGGGTCGTGCGTTCCATGTACGAACAGACTCGGCGTTCGCAAATTGGGCAGATGCTGTATGCGAAGCTGTTCAGGTTTACGCGGTGGATGCAAAGGGTACGAAAGCAGAAGGAGTCCGGAAACAAGCTCTGGTTCGGCGGCGGAGAGCATCGTCGCCTGGCGTCCGCCGTAGGAGTGGCCGCCGAGAATTATCCGGCCCGCCACATTCTTACGTAAGACTGCAACCGCATTGCGCAGGCCCGCGCGATCGCGTTCCGCATTGCCCGGAAACGGAGGGCCTGTGCGCCGCTCCTGGCGGAAAGGCAGATCGCAACGCACAACGACGTAGCCATGTTCGGCAAAAGTTTCGCTGATCGCGACCAGCAGAGGAGCAGTGCTGTTCGAGCCTGCGCCGTGAGTCAGGATCAGAGCTTCGCCGTTGGGGTTCGCGGGCGAGTGCAGGAAGCCGCGGACCGCGGGGTTCAATGAGTCATCGAAAAACGTGATCGTCGACTGCATCGCATTAAAAACTTCTAGATTTTGCACCGTTGAGAGCTATTTCTTCTTCCGCCGCGTCGGGTGCGCTCCGTCACTTTCCCCCACCGTATGCAACCGCATGAAATTCGTGGCGCCCGAAGTGAGTTTCGTTCCGGCCACCAGGCCGAGCACATCCCCGATGCGGAGAAGACCTTTTGGCAACAGTTCGTTTTCGGCGGTCCGGAGCATCGACTCCGCGGATTCCCACCGGTCTTTGTGAACCGGATGCACGCCCCAAAGCGTATTCATGCGATTGCAGACTTCCGGCTTACGACTGAAAGCATAGATACGTACCTTGGGACGATGTTTTGAAAGCATGCGCGCCGTATTGCCGCTTTCCGTGAAGACTGCAATCGCGCGCATGGGCAGATCTTCGGCGGCGTGTGCGATCGATTCGCAGATGGTTTCGGCAACTGAATAACGATGATCCTCACGACGGCGGCGCGCTGCCGGCGGCAATTGCGCGATGCTAGCCTCCGCTTCCAGAATGATGCGGGCCATCATGGCCACGGCCTCACGCGGGTAGCGGCCACTGGCGGTCTCTCCCGAAAGCATCACCACGTCAGTGCCGTCAAAAATCGCGTTCGCTACGTCGCTCGCCTCCGCCCGCGTCGGGCGCGGGTTCTCGGTCATGGACTCGAGCATCTGGGTCGCTGTGATGACTGGCCTGCGCCACACACCCGCTCGCTGAATCACCAGCTTCTGGATGATCGGAACCCGTTCGGGCGGCA
>Ga0185299_10007609_pt1 | contig 11020 bp, 8 predicted proteins | sample PaiPotPPA55metaG_FD_128002 | JGI IMG/M metagenome (GOLD analysis project Ga0185299, IMG submission 128002) | Iron sulfur acid spring bacterial and archeal communities from Banff, Canada, to study Microbial Dark Matter (Phase II) - Paint Pots PPA... ...
AGGCCGCGGCGGTGAAGGAGCCGCAGAACGGCGAAGTCCAGTTGCTGCTGACGAAATCTTATTTGGAATTGCAGGAACGCGACGCGGCCATCAACAGCGCGGAAAAGGCAGTGGCGATCGATCCAAAGAGTTCGGTGTTTCACGAATGGCTGGGGAGGGCTTACGGGGAGAAGGCGGACCATGCCTCGATGTTTTCGGCGCCGGGACTGGCGAGGAAGACGCACAGGGAATTTGAGATTGCCGTGCAGCTGGACGAAAAGAATTTTGCGGCGCGGCAGGCGCTGATCGAATTCGATTGCGCGGCTCCCGGGCTGGTGGGCGGCGGGGAGGAGAAAGCCAAGCCGGAGATCGAGAAGCTGCAGGCTATGGACGCCGCGGAATGGCATTACGCGCTGGGGAATTGCCGGCGGCAGAAAAAAGATTTCGTGGAGGCCGATGCAGAGTTCAAATTGGCGCTGGAGAGTCACCCGACGTCAGCGGAACTCATCTACGACATCGGCGATTACGCGGTGAAGCGCGGCCAGGCGGAACGATTAATGGAAGTTGCCGAGCTAGGAGCGAAGGTGGCTGCGTTGGACCCCAGGGGTATGTTTTATCGGGCGGTGGGTCTGATCCTCGAGAATGAAAAGCAGGAAGAGGCCGAGCGGTTGTTGCGGGAATATTTGCAAAAGGCGCCAAAACGTTCTGGTTATCCGCGATATGCAGTTGCGCATGAGTGGCTGGGCCGTTTGCATGAGAACAAGGGCGAGAAGGAATCGGCGGCAAAGGAATATCAGACGGCGCTGCAACTGGATGCCAAAAACAAAAGCGCGCGGGAGTCGCTCAAGCGGGTTGAGAAAAATTGAAGTGGAGCAGAGATTAGAGCTGCTTCGCTTTTTTTCAGCAGGGGCGTTTCCGCGGACGTGGCATGCAAAACCGGATGAGCAAATCTTCATGATGGATTTGAAAGAAACGCTTTCGGTATCAATTGACGCTTTGCGAGCCAATAAATTGCGCGCGATGCTGACGTCGCTGGGCGTGATTATTGGGAGCGCGTCGATCGTGCTGGTGGTTACGGTGGCGCTGACGAGCCAGAAATTTGTCATTTCGCAGATTGAAGCCGTGGGGTCGAACCTGGTGTGGGCGGAGCTGGTTCGAAGTTCGGAGAAGGCTCAGCCGTTGAGCTACGAAATGACGCTCGAGGATATGCAGGCGGTGAAGGACACCATTCCGGAAGTCGCGCAGGTGGCGGGGATAAGCGACCTGCAAATGTCTGTCGTGGCGCAGGGGGTAGTGCGGCCAGTTACCTTGATAGGGGTGACGTCTGGGTACAAGGAGATGCGCCGGTTGTTTGTTTTGCGTGGGCGTTATCTGGATTCCGTGGACATGGAAATGCGGAGTAAGATGTGCGTGATAACTCCGCAGCTCGCGAAGAGGCTTTTCGGACAGGACAATCCGGTAGGGCGCGATTTGCATGTGGGAGAGCTGATTTTCACGATCATCGGAGTTTTCAAAGAGCGGGTGGAAACGTTTGGACTTTCGGATATTCAGGCAGAATCCGTTCTGATTCCATTTGGATTGATCAAGTACTACACGGGCGTGAATACATTGAAGGTTCTAGATGTGCAGGCGGTTACTCCAGAAGACGTACCGAGCGTGGAGCGGCAAGTTACGCAACTGCTGCACAGCAGGCACCCTAGTGCGGCGGAATACAACGTGCAGACGCTGACGGCGATCCTGAAAGCGGCGAGGGATATTTCGCTAGCGTTGACGATTGTGTTGATCGTGATTGCATTTATCGCGCTGCTCATCAGCGGAGTGGGAATTATGAACATCATGCTTGTGACGGTGACGGAGCGGACGCGGGAGATCGGTATTCGGAAAGCTATTGGGGCGGCGCGCAAGGAGATCATGTATCAGTTTTTGACGGAAGCGTTTTTGATCAGCGGGGGCGGTGCAGTGGTGGGGATTTTGATCGGTCTGCTCGTGCCGGTGATCGCTCAGGTTTTTTTGCCGGGAAACTTGCGTGTGCCGGTGTCGACGATGAGTGTGTTGCTGGCGTTTGTGGTGTCGTGCTCGACGGGTCTTTTTTTTGGATATTTGCCGGCGAACCAGGCGGCGAAATTGCAGCCGATTGAATCGCTTAGGTATGAATAGAGCGCGATTGGCCGTGCGCGGGCAAGAGGGCGGGGCAAGCCCCGTCCCTACAGATTTGGGAGAGCGGGGAGCAAGAGAAGGAGCGGGGGAATGAGAAAAACAATTGCAGTCGCCGGCGGCGCGGTGTTGTTGTTGATATTTGGATCGAAAGCGCAGGGGCAGACCGCGGGTGTGTTGCAATCGCCGAGTGCACAAGCGGCGGTGCAACCTGCGGGTGTGGGTGCGGGAGAGCAACAGGGAGCGGCTGTGGCGCTTACGCTGAAGAGCGCTATTGAGATGGCGTTGCGAAACAGCAAGGACATACAAATTGCGAAATTGCAGGCCAGCCTTGCCACACACGCGTCCCAGGTGAGTAAGGCGGAATTTTTGCCGAATTTGTACGCGGGGTCGGGAGCTGGTTACACGTATGGAATTCCCGAGACTCCGGGAGGGCGGGCGCCTTCGGTCTTCAACTTTACCTACACGGAGCAGATTTTTAACGAGCCGCTGAAGGGACAGGGAAAAGAGCTGGAGGAACAAGCGCGGTCGCAAAAGATTGTGCTGGCGGACGTGAGGAACAGCGTGATCGCCCGGACAGCAATGGCATATCTGGAACTGGCCAAGGTGCGGCACTCGCTGGAATTGCTGCGAGGGGAACAGGAGAGCGCAGATAAAATTTTGCAGGTGACGCGGGAGCGGCAGGGAGAAGGATACGAATTGCCGGTGGAAGTGACAAAGGCGCAACTGACGAAAGCGCAAGTGACGCAGAGAATTCTGCAGCTTGAGGGGCGAGAAGACGAGCTGGAAGTTTTTTTGAGAGAGCAGATTGGGCTGGGGCAGGAGCAGGCCATTGAGGTTACACCGGAAGAATTGCCTGGCGAAGCGGAGCAGGAAGGCGCAAATCTGGTGGCTATGGCGATGCAAAATAACGCGGGGCTGTTGCTGGCGGAGTCTGACGTTCGTGCGAAAGAGTTCCGGTTGAAAGGCGAGAAGCGTGGATATTTTCCGACATTGGAGCTAGTGAGCACGTACAGCCGGCTGGCCAACTTCAACAACTATCTAGATTACTTCAAGAAGTTTCAACCCAACAACTTCAATGCCGGTGTGCAGGTGCAGGTGCCGCTGTTCAGCGCGAGAACGAGGGAGGCTATCGGACTGGCGCAGATCAATCTGGAGACGTCGCAGGCGACATTAGCGAGCAAGAAGACGCAGGTGAGCGCTGAAGTGCGGCAGAAAACGCGGCATTTGCGGGAGCGGGACGCGGCGAAGGAAGTAGCGCGGCTGGAACTGCAGTTGGCGCAGCAAAATATCGGCGTGCTGCAGACACAGTACACCGAGGGGAAAGTGAATCTGCGCGAAGTGGAGAGAGCGCGGCTGGAAGAGAATGAAAAATGGATGGCTTTTCTAGATGCGAATTTTCAGCGGCAGCAGGCGCAGGTTGATTTGCTGAAGACGGCGGGGCAGCTGGACAAAGTTTGGCAGTAGGGAAGTGACCGGTGGACTGTCAGTAGTGAAAGTGAACAGTGAGTAGTGAGTAGCGAATTATGATTGGTGATTGGTGCAACTGGAACAGAAGAGTTTAGAGGCATTCCTGGAAGCGGTGAAGAAGCTCGATGCGGGATTTGTTGGGTTGCCTGCTTTCGAATCGAAGGCGGCGGGCTTCGCGGGGATCGCCGAGGCTCTGGCTGCAACCGCTGAGCGTCTGCACGACAATTATCCTTACTTTCATCCCTTGTACGCGGGACAGATGCTTAAGCCGCCGCATCCTGTGGCGCGGCTGGCTTATGCGCTGGCGATGTGGATCAATCCCAACAATCACGCGCTCGACGGTGGGCGCGCAACCTCGACGATGGAGAAGGAAGCGGTTGCGGAAATCGCCGCAATGTTCGGTTGGAGAGAGTTTCTCGGCCACTTGTGCGGGGGTGGCACGATGGCGAATCTCGAGGCGCTTTGGGTGGCTTCGCAGGTGCATCCGGGAAAGAAAATTCTCGCGAGCGAGCAGGCGCACTATACGCACAAACGCATCAGCGCGGTTTTGCAATTGCAATTCGAGAGCGTGGCCTGCGATGCGCGGGGGCGGATGGCCAAGAACGCGCTGGCAACGCGCGTGGCGCGCGGAGATGTGGGGACCGTGGTTACAACGATGGGAACCACGGCGACAGGGTCGATCGATCCACTGCCGGAGATTCTTGCTTTGCGCGAGAAGCACGGATTTCGCGTTCACGCCGATGCCGCTTACGGTGGTTATTTTGCGCTTGCAGAGAACTTGGGAGAAGACGCCAAGCGGAGTTTTGCGCGGATCGGGGAGGCGGACTCCATCGTTATCGATCCGCATAAGCATGGGTTGCAGCCATACGGTTGCGGCTGCGTTTTGTTTCGAGACCCGTCCGCGGGGCGCTTTTATAAGCACGATTCTCCGTACACCTATTTTAGCTCCGCCGAACTACATTTGGGAGAGATCAGTTTGGAGTGCTCCCGGCCGGGCGCCGCGGCGGCTGCGTTGTGGACGACGCAAAAGCTTTTGCCGCTGGTGCGGGGCAGGGAATTCGCGCGCGGGTTGGAGCGCGGAAGAGCGGCGGCGCTGGCTTTTTACGAGAGGATCGAGAAGGATGAGCGATTCGCCGCGGCGTTTGCGCCGGAGCTGGACATCGTGATTTTTGCTCCGCGCGGAAAGAGTGTCAGCGAAGCATCCGTACTTTCCCGCCGAATTTTCGATGCTGCCGCAAAGCGGAATTTACACCTTGCCGTGGCGGAACTGCCTGCGGTGTTTTGGGGCGCGAACCTGGGCGCGATGCAGCGCGACCGCAAAACTATGACTTGCTTACGCTCCGTGCTGATGAAACCGGAGCATTTGGAATGGATACCGCGAATCTGGGAAGAGCTTTCGGCGGCGACATCGGAAGTTCTTGGTGGGGAAGGCGCGTCACGCGCAGCTCGCTAGAAACTTCCAAGGGTTACGTGTGGGCAGCAAGCAGCGTGTTGATGCGGTTGAGCAGAGTCGTTTTGCTGAAGGGCCTGGGAAGCATGGATGCGACCACTTCGGCAGGGTCAGGTATCTCTAAAGCGGCCAAAGGATTTGCGGAGCTATAGAGGACACTCATTTCGGGAAAACGCATCCGCAAACGAGAAGCCAAGTCTGGCCCGGGCATGCCGAGGGGATGCATGGTGGTAATTAAAAGGTGGATGGGGCCCGCGCAGGATTGAGCCAACTCCAGCGCCTGAAGGGCGTTTGCCGCGGGGAGAACGAGAAAATCAGCGTCCTCGAGGATTTGTTGGATGGTCGTTCGAAGGGATTCCAAGTCTTCCACGATGAGAACGACAGGATGAAGGCAAGCTTGAGATTGCATTTCTCGCATCTCAACCCCAAGTCTCCTGAAGGCGCCGGCGTGCATTCTACAATAAGGGTAAGTATATTACGAAACGGTAAACAATCAAGCGAAATTCTGTCCCTTAAAACGAATCAAAATCGGGCTGCGGGCGAGGCATGGTAGCGCCCCGATTACTGCGAATTGCTCGTTTCCTGCGTAGTTAGGGTTTCGACGCAGAAAAGGGCCAGTGGGCAGAAAGAATTGAGCGAATGCAACCAAGTCAGGTAAACTGTTATCTAGATATGAGGGTATCTCTGAGCCGCAGGCGCGGCCCCAGATGTAGTTCGGGCGGAAAACGGAAAAATCTTGCAGCTTGGAAGCTGTATTCGAAAAACTGAGGGTGAAGAATGCCGGATGTAATGAAGACGCTGTTGATGAACCCGCCGAGTTTTGAGAATTTTGATGGCGGAGCTAGCTCGCGATGGCCCGCGACGCGCGAGATTGAATCGTATTGGTACCCGGTGTGGCTCAGCTATCCCGCCGGGCTGATTCCGGGAAGCCGGCTGCTGGATGCTTCGCCGCATAAGGTGAACTGGCAGCAAACCATTGAAATCTGCAAGGACTACGAATTCCTGGTGTTGTACACGTCCACGGTGGGGTTCGGGAGCGACGTCAAGCTGATCCGGAAGATCAAGGAAAGCAATCCCGGATTGAAAATTGCGTTCGTTGGGCCGCACGGGCACATCAAACCAGACGAGACACTGATGGCGAGCGCGGACATTGATTTTGTAACGCGCGGAGAATTTGATCACTCGGTGGCGGAGTACGCGCACGGGAAACCGATCGAGCAGATCATGGGTGTGAGTTACCGCAAGGAAGGCAAAATCGTCCATAACGCGCCGCGACCTCAGCTGCACACCGCGGAATTGGATGCGCTGCCGTTTGCGACTGACGTTTACAAGCGCGATTTGCAGATTGAGCGCTACAACGTGCCGTTTTTGCTGCATCCGTTCGTGGCGTTCTATACGACGCGAGGCTGCCCGGCGCTATGCACGTTCTGCATGTGGCCGCAGACGGTTTCGGGGCACGCGTGGCGGACGAGGTCGGTGGACAACGTCGTCCAGGAAGTGAAAAACACGATCGAATATTTTCCGCAGATGAAAGAGATTTTCTTCGACGACGACACCTTTAATATTCGAAAAGACCGAGCCATCGAGCTGAGCGAAAAATTCAAGCCGCTAAAATTCCAGTGGTCTTGCACGGCGCGGTGCCACAGCAAATATGAAGAGTTGAAGGCGATGGCGGATGGAGGAGCGCGTCTGTTCATCGTGGGATTCGAATCCGGCGATCCGCAGATTCTGAAAAACATTAAAAAAGGCGCGACCGTAGAGATGGCGCGCGAGTTCATGAAGAACTGCAAAAAGGTGGGAATCAAGGTCCACGGCGATTTTATTATCGGATTGCCGGGGGAGACCAAAGAGACCATCAACAAGACCATAGATTTCGCGAAGGAACTGGATTGCGAGACGATCCAGGTTTCGCTGGCACATGCCATGCCCGGGACAGAACTTTATGATTCGATGGCCAAGGAAGGCTTCTTGAAGGTGGAAGCGCTGGCCGATTCCGGCGGGCATCAATTGCCGCACATCGAGTATCCGCACCTCTCGAAAGCCGAGATGATGGGCGGTGTGAACCGGTTCTATGACGAGTACTACTTCCGGCCGCGCGTGGTTTGGCGCATCGTGAAGGAAGCCTTGTGGGACGGGCACGAGCGCAAGCGGCTTTATGAGGAAGCGACGAGCTTCCTGAAACTGCGCGCGGAGCGTTTTAAGTGGGTGCGACAGGGCGGTGATTTGCAGAAGCCTATGATTTCCGTGCCGGAGACGCCGTCGGCGTCCGGGAACGATTAAACCTTTAGACAAAATGGCAACTGAGGGCAGGCTGAGAATAAAGACACTGGTGATGGTGTGCGCGATGGTGGTTTGCGCCAACGCCGGAGACCTGCTGTTGAAGCGCGCCATGCTGCAGATTGGGGCGGTGGAGCTGTCCGCGGCGGGGCTCGCGCACGCGTTTCGCATGACAGTGACAAGCGGAACGTTGTGGGTGGGCATATTTTTTCTTTGCGGATTCATGCTCAGCTACATGACCGTTTTGAGCTGGGCGGACTACAGTTACGTGATGCCAGCGGGAGCGTTTGGCTATGCCTTGCTTACTTTTTTTGCCGTGGTGTTTCTACACGAAGCGGTTTCGCCTCGGCGGTGGGTTGGGGTGGCTTTGATTTGTGTGGGTGTGCTGCTCGTTGGGCAAACGAAGCCGCGCACAACCGCGGTGACCCGGGAGGCGCTGGCATGATGCACGTCGCCCTGTTTCTTTCCTTTCTTATATTGGGGAGCACTGGCGGCGAGATAGCCATCACTCGGGGCATGAAGGCTACCGGCGAGCCGGAACGATTGCGGCCGAAGGAGCTTTTGCGATTTCTGGGCAGGGCTTTGCGTAATGGCTGGTTTTGGGCTGGCGTGCCGTTGATGGCGCTGTCGTTTTATGCGCTGCTGCTGCTGCTCTCCTGGGAGCCGATCAGCCTTGTGATTCCTGCGTCAGCGTTGAGCTACGTGGTAGGAACGTTTGGGGCGAAATATATTTTGGGCGAAGAGGTGAGCGCAGCGCGCTGGACGGGCGTGGTGCTGGTGTGCGCGGGCGTGGCGCTGGTTGCGTTGGGATAAGGGATGTATCCTGCCAGGGGGAGCGGTTCTGCGAGTTGAGCCGCTGGGAATCAGTGGTTAAGGCGCCAGCGGATTCAGCTGGCGGGCGAAAGGTGCTCGAATTTGTGCGGGATAGCCGGCTTTACACATAAAAATTGGGCGCCCGAGCCTGAGCGCATTGAACGCGCCACTGCTACGTTGGCACATCGAGGGCCTGACCAGCGCGGAGTCTTTCGTTCCAGCGTCCTTTCGATGGGCGCGACGCGCCTGAAAATTATTGATCTTCAGGGTGGAGACCAGCCCATCGTGACAGATGATGGCGACACCGCGATTGTCTTCAACGGAGAAATTTACAATCATCTCGAATTGCGCGGCGAGCTTGAGAAGCTGGGGCACCGGTTTCATTCGCATTCCGACACAGAGACAGTGCTGCGAGCTTTTGTTGAGTGGGACACGAAATGTTTTTCGCGTTTGCGGGGCATGTTCGCGATTGCGTTGTGGACAAAATCGTCGCGCCGACTCGTTCTGGCGCGCGACCGCATGGGCATTAAGCCGCTCTACATCGCACGTCGAGGTGAAGACCTTTTCTTCGGCTCTGAGCTGAAAACTATTTTCATTCATCCGGAGTTTGAGAGGCGCTTGAGCCTCGCGGGGCTGGATTGCTACCTTTCACTCAACTATGTTCCTTGCCCCTGGACGCTGGTGGAGGGGATTGAGAAGCTGCCGCCGGGACAGTGGCTCGAGTGGCGCGATGGAAAAGTGCGTGTCGAAGGTTATTGGAGTTTAGCGACGGGTCCGATTCGCGAACGCTCGCTCGATTCGGCTTGCGAGGAACTCGACTCGCTTTTGCAGCAATCGGTCCGCGAGCATTTGCTTTCAGACGTGCCTCTTGGGCTGTGGCTGAGCGGCGGGATTGATTCTTCAACGGTCTTGCACTATGCCGCGACTGCCTCCTCGAGGCCTATAAAGACGCTCTCCGTTTCTTTTCTGGGAAGAAGTTTTGATGAGACGGAGTACATCCGTAGCGCCGCGAAGCAGTACGGCACGGATCATCAGGAATTCGATCTGAATCCCGTAGCTGATCTGCGCGGAGCGATTGAGGAGTTTGCTTATTACTCCGACGAGCCCAGTTCGGATGCCGGAGCTTTGCCGGTTTGGTTCCTATCGAAGATGAGCAGGACGCAGGTGACCGTTGCTCTGAGCGGGGAAGGGGCGGATGAACTTTTTGGCGGCTACTTGACGTATCGTGCGAATCGCCTTTCGGGACCGATGCGGTGGTTGCCGAAGTGGGGGCTTCGCGCGGGGCTTGGGTTCGCTGGCTTGTGGCCGGTTTCTGACGACAAGATCAGCAGCGAATATATGGTGAAGCGCTTCCTGGCGGGAACTCTCATGTCTCCGGAACAGGCGCACGTTTATTGGAACGGAACTTTTTCTCGGGCCGAAGTGCGTTCTCTTTCGGCGGTTCCGCTGCCTGGTTCTCTTGATAGCGTTCTCGGCGAGTTGCGCGATTCCCCAGCGGCCAAGGATGGAGTGTCACCCTATCTCTGGTGGGACCAAAAATATTTTCTGCCCGATGACATTTTGAACAAAGTTGACCGCATGAGCATGGCGCATTCGCTGGAAGTGCGGCCGCCGTTTCTGGATCACCGCATCGTGGAATTTGCCGCCGCTTTGCCGCCTGCGCTCAAGCTAAAAGGCGCACGGCAGAAAATTGTTCTCAAGCAGCTGATGAAAAACAAGCTGCCTGAGATGATCTTGGAGCGCAAGAAGGTCGGCTTCGATATTCCGGCGCACGAATGGCTTCGCGGTCCGTTGCGGGAGCTCCTGCTGGACACAATGCAAGAAGGGCTTGCGGAGAACAACGCGCTTTTCCGGCCGGGCACGATCCAGGAGCTGGTGCGCCTGCATCTGGAGCGCCGGGTAAACATCGGCTACCACTTATGGGGTCTGCTGCTCCTGTTCCTATGGATGAAAAAGTGGCGAATTCAGGCGGCGCCATCCCCGGTGCCGGCTTCCTGGATACCGGAGAAAACAGGTATTTCCAATTAGCGGTCCTGCTCTTTGCGGGAGCGATTTATCCCGGTTGCATGTTTTCTGGCCCATGGATGGTGCTTTGGCCAACTTCCTCTTTTGCGGCGCTTTGGCGCTGGCTCGATTGTGGAAAAAGGACGGTTTGCCGCATCTAACTAGAGCGGCAATTCATGATGGATTTTTCAGCGACAAGGGAACGTATTTCGGCTCCAATCACGTATACTGTATCTAAGATATAGACGACGGAGAAGGCGGTCGGGCGCTCCCAGGCAGCCCAGTATTCAGCTCAGGCTGGCGTAAGAAAAACGCGCCGCCACGCGACCACATTGACCAGGGGGATTTCATTAAGGAGGAACGATGAAGATTGCTGTGCTTGGAGGGGATGGCTATTGTGGATGGGCAACAGCTTTGTATTTGTCGAAGCAAGGGCATTCCGTCGCTATCGTTGACAATTTTGTTCGCCGGCTGTGGGACCACGAGCTCAACGCGCAAACCCTGACTCCTATTCGCCCGCTCTCCGACCGCCTGCGCGTTTGGCAGGCTGTTAGCGGCAAAACCATCGAGTCTTTCTACGGGGATGTTTGCGACTATGAGTTTCTAGCTTCGACGCTGCGCGCGTTCGAGCCTGACGCGGTTGTGCATTTCGCCGAGCAGCGCTCCGCGCCTTACTCAATGATAGATCGCAGTCACGCGGTCTTCACGCAGGTCAACAACGTGGTGGGCACGCTGAATCTGCTGTTTGCGCTGCGCGAGTACCGGCCGGACTGCCACCTGGTCAAGCTCGGAACCATGGGCGAATACGGCACACCGAACATCGACATTGAAGAGGGTTACATCACCATCGAGCACAACGGACGTAAAGACATC
>Ga0185299_10007610_pt1 | contig 11020 bp, 19 predicted proteins | sample PaiPotPPA55metaG_FD_128002 | JGI IMG/M metagenome (GOLD analysis project Ga0185299, IMG submission 128002) | Iron sulfur acid spring bacterial and archeal communities from Banff, Canada, to study Microbial Dark Matter (Phase II) - Paint Pots PPA... ...
GCGTAAACAACTTGCACCAAAAGTGAGTCAGAGCCCAACATTGACCCCCGCGCGGCACCAGAATCTGGAATGAGTTGCGGCTCTTACGATACGTGGGGTGGGGTCAGCCTTTGGCGCCGATTGGGGGTCAAAGGCCACGCCGATTCACAATTGCGGGGTCTGCGGCTTTTCCACCAGTTCCACAGTTCCGGAAGGTGGACATGATGGAGCCGGAGGATGGCGATCTCGGGCAAGGGCGAGGGGAAGGCGAAGGCCGCGGCCAAGGAAACTCCGCGCGTCCCGCGAGCGAGAGGCCGGTTAGATTGGTCGATGATCTACAGGAATGCCACCAGCAGCGACCCAGAGGGTCTTCGCGTGGCGCTCCTGGATATGATCAGGCTGGGCCTTGGCTGGGACAAGTTTTACAATAGTGAAATAGCAAACCACGCCGGAGGAAATATTGTCGTTGCAAGAAACTTCAGACTTAACACCCGCTGACCGCGAAGCCCTGGCGAAAGCGGTCAAGTCGCTCGAACATCCCAGCCTCGCCGCCCGGTTTACCAACCTGGTCGGCAAGCCCGTGGAGCTTATCGGATACGCTCTTCCCTCGTTCGCTTCGAAGGCGATCGCATCTGCGACCACGAAGGGACTTGAGGCAGCGCTGAAGGTCGCGTTGCGCACCCTGCCGCGGTCTCCGAGCACCGGGTCGGAGTTGTTGCACCGGGCTCTCGCGACGGCGTCCGGCGCTGCGGGCGGCACCTTTGGTTTGGCGGCGCTCCCGGTAGAGTTGCCGGTATCCACCGTCATTATGCTGAGGTCGATCGCCGACATAGCGCAAACCGAAGGCGAAGATTTATCCGACCCGGAGTCCGTTCTCTCCTGTGTTGAGGTCTTCGCACTGGGCGGACGCGCCGGGTCCGCCGACGCCTCCGAGAGCGGATATTTCGCGGTTCGAGGCATGCTCGCCAAGACCGTAACCGAAGCCGCGCGGTTCGTTGCCGAGCGTGGCGTCATCAAGGAGGGTGCTCCCATCCTTCTCAAGTTCGTCACCCAGGTGGCGGCGCGCTTCGGGCTGGTAGTGACCCAGAAGGTCGCAGCGCAGGCACTTCCGGTCGTCGGTGCCCTTGGGGGCGCCGCAGTGAACTATGCGTTCATCGAGCACTTCCAGGAGGTGGCCCGTGGTCATTTTAGGGTCCGCCGGCTCGAGCGGCTTTATGGCAAGGACAAGATCCGCGCTGAGTACGACCAGATCGCTCAGCAGCTTTGACTAGGGCTTCGTTTGGATTCAGAAAGACGGGTTCGACTGAACTTGACGCTGATCGGTCGGCCGGTTTTTCAGGTCCGCGCGAAATGCTGATATTCCGTCACCTTGACCTCGCGTCACACCTTTGCCGTCTCGCATTGAGCGAGGCGGGCTGTTGCTCTTCGATCAGTCCGATTTATTGAGAACAGCGCCTGTCGCAGACTCTATCGAGGTCGGATGAGCGGTCAGCCATTCCTCGCTTTCTGCGATATGCACGTAGTGTGCTGCCATCCTCAAAAGGCGGTCGCGGACCTCGATGTCCTCTTCATGATCGGCTCGCTCGGAGAGTTCAGCAGCGCGTCGCAATAGGTCTGAGGGATCTGTCATCGCTCTACCTCTGAATTGAAGCGCGCGGCCCCTGCTCCGATTTCCGCGCGCCCTAAGACGGCCTTAGCCGTCGAACCGGCTTCCGCCGCGGATCGGGCCGCCGCGGAAGTCAGTTCGATGATGTGAAGTCTGACGTCGCGATCAGGCCGCTTTGCCGTCGATCTGCCGGATGTTCGAAGCGGAGGAACCCTCGATCGAAATCCGACGCGGCTTCATGGCCTCAGGGATCTCGCGGACCAGTTCGATCTGCAGCAGACCGTTGTCGAAGGCCGCGCCCTTGACCTGGACATAGTCCGCCAGGCTGAACTGCCGCTTGAAGGGCCGCAACGAGATTCCCTGGTGCAGGAACTGGCGCTGGTGTTTCTCGGCTTTCCGGCCTTCCACGGTCAGCACGCTTTGTTCTGCGGTGATTGCGATTTCGTCGGGTGAGAAGCCCGCGACCGCCAACGAGATCTGGTAGCGGTCCTCGCTCAGGCGCTCGACGTTGCACGGGGGATAGTTGTCCTCCGTACCGCCGTGCTGCGCGGCATCGACGAGGTCGAACAAGCGGTCAAAGCCGATGGTCGACCGCCAAAGGGGAGCAAAATCATAGGTAGTCCTCATAGCCAAATCCTCCGTTGAGCAAGATGGGTACGAGCAGGCGTCGGACACTTCCGGCGCCCGTCTCCGCCGGGCCCCCGAAGGGCGCCCGGACCGCTTGTCGCGGCATGCAAAAAACTAGAAAAAGTGCTCCCGGTTTCAAGAGGGTCTATGATTTTTTTCGCCGGCACAGTGCCGCTTGCCGGGGGCGTCGCCGGAGGCCTTGTTCTAGGCCTGGGCCGTGAGGTCCCGTAAGGCACTGGAAATCTGGGCAGGGCTGTAAGGTTTTCGCAAGAACAACCCGCCAGACGGCAGGTCGCCCTCACGCACGACGTAGTGGCCGGATGTCGCGATGATTTTGATGGGCGGCCATCGGCCCCTGACGGCCCGGGCGAGCCTGAGCCCATCCATCGATCCGGGCATTTCGGTATCCGTGAAGACCACGGTGATGTCGCGCCGGGCCTCCAGCAGGAGGATCGCCTCGTCGGCATTCGCGGCTCCAGAACTTCGAACCCGGCTTCCTCGATCATGTCGACCGCGGTCATGAGGACCAGGGCTTCGTCTTCGACGATGAGGACCACTTGTCTTGCCGGTGCATCTGCCACGGTCTGAGCCTCGAGTCCCCCCCAAGTGTTCCGATTCTCTAGGAAGGAACCTGCGCATGATGAGGGCCGCTCGAGCTCTAGGTTCCTTCTGTCGAGAGTGAAGAAACTGCTGGTGGCCGACTTCGTTCCGAGCGTCTGGCCTCAGGGGATGCAGGCAGACGGTCCGGTTCCTTCGTCAGGACGGAAGATCGAGCGGCACTTCGATTTCGATGGCAGCGCCCTTGGGGTGATTTGAGGACACCGTGATGCGTCCGTCGAGTTGACCGAGAAGACTCTTGATGACCTTGAAGCCGAGGCTTGCCCGCGGCTGGTCGATATCGAAATCTTTCGGGAGGCCGATTCCTTGATCCGAGATCTCGACGTGCAGATCCTCACCGCGCTGTTCGCCCGAGACATGGATTTCGCCTGACCCGTCGGGGTAGGCATGTTTGGCGGCGTTGGTAACAAGCTCATTGATGAGGAGACCAAGGGGAATCGCCTTGTCCGCCGAAATCATCAGGTTGCCGAATTTGCAGTGGAGTTTATGGCTGGGCGAGGTTTCCTGCAGCTTATGGCAAAGCTCGCCGGCAAAGTCGGCGATGTCGACGAATCCGATCTGCTTGCTGCGCCAGAGGTGATCGTGCACCTGCGCGATCGTGGTGATGCGAGATGCGGCGTCCTTGAGGGCATCTTGGACGTCCTCCGATTGGGCGTTGCGGGCCTGGACGCGAAGCAGCCCCACGACCGATGCGAGACTGTTCTTGACGCGGTGGCTCATCTCGCGCGTCAGCATGGCCTGGTGGTCGAGCGAGGATTGAAGTTCCGCATCGGCTTGCTGCCGCTCGATGGCGATGCCGAGCGGGCCGGCGAAGCCCGCCAGGAAATCGGCGTCCGCAGGATCGAATTGACCGGGATCGGCACTATCGACTTCCAGCACGCCGAACGGCAGGTGGCCTTCGCCGCCCCGCGCGATGAGCACATTGATCGCGCGCCTGATCCCGTGGTCGGCCAGAAACTGCGGCGTCCGGAAGCGTGTCTCCTCCTGAAGGTGGTTGGAAATCACTATCTTTCCGGTGTGAAACGCATAGCCCGCCGGCGACCCCACATCGGCTCCGAGAGAGACCTGATCGATGGTCCCGGCCGGCCATCCTACTCCCGCACGGACGAGTAGCCTTTTCTCGTCCGGCATGTATTCCAGCACCTTGGCGAACGGAGCATCCAAGCCTTGGGCGCAGAGTTCGGTGGCGCGCTGCAGGATCTGCCGGATGTCGCGCGTCTGTAGCGCGGCTCGGCCGAATTCGCCCAGCAAGGATTGCTGCCGGAGCCGGTAGAGAAGCTCGTCCCGCGTCGGGACCGGCGGCCTCGATGTCTCCGTTCCAGAAGGCATTGTCATGTCCGCGTCTTCCCAGTTCAGGCCCCGTCTGCGTGTAGCACGATCTTGCACCGGATTGAGGCCCGCGGGCGAAAAACGGTTCGGCGGGAACTCCGCGGCGTGAAGCGATGTGGGTCCCGCGAACCGACCAGGCGACGCTACGGCATTCCGCCGCTGCTGATGTCCGAGGATTGGGCCCGCTGATCGCGCCGGCCGGTCATTTTCCGGTCGGAATACCACGCGGCATATGGTGTGTTCTTGACCATATGCCTGTTTAGATCGGGCGAGCCATCTGTCCACCATACAGGACCACGCTCACCGAGCTTTCGTTTGACAATATCCACCGCATGATGGGCCGCCGCTTCCGCATCTTGATCGCCGGCGAGTTTGGCCGACTTGACCGCGCTGCGAGCAGCCATCAGCTCGCTCACAAATCTGGACCGCACCGCGGGTGGGAGATTTGGATTGGCCAGCCGCCAAAGTTTGCCGCGGACGACGAAATACCGCCCGTCCGGCGTGACGCGATGCTTGAGGCCGGCCATCAGATGAACGGCTTGCCGCCGGTGACGGCGACGGTCGTGCCGGAGGTGAAGCTCGAGAGCGGATCGGCCAGCATGACGTATGTCGTCGCGAGCTCGGCCGGTTGCCCGGGGCGTTTCATCGGCACCTGCTTGCCGAAGTTCTTTACTGCGTCGTCAGGCATCGTCGACGGGATCAAGGGCGTCCAGATCGGGCCGGGCGCGACCGCGTTGGCGCGGATACCCTTTTCCGCAAGCATCTGCGCCAAGCCTCCGGTGAAGTTCTGGATCGCGCCTTTGGTGGTCGCGTAGGCGAGAAGCATCGGGTTCGGCATGTCCGAATTCACCGACGCGGTATTGATGATGGCGCTGCCGGGCTTCATGTGCGGTACCGCGGCCTTTGTCAGGTAGAACATGGCATGGATGTTGGTGCGGAAGGTCTTCTCCCATTCCTCGTCCGAGATGTCGCCGACGTCCTTGAACGTGGCCTGATGCGCCGCGTTATTCACAAGGATGTCGATGCCGCCAAGATCGTCGACCGCCTTCTTGATGACCTCGCGGCAATGCCGCGCATCCTGGAGATCGCCGGGTACCAGCACCGCCTTGCGGCCTTCCTTCTCGATGAGCTTCTTGACCTCGTTCGCTTCTTCGGTTTCGGTCTCATTGAGAAACGCGATGAGAATGTCGGCGCCTTCGCGGGCGTAGGCGATCGCGACGGCTCGGCCTATGCCGCTGTCTCCACCGGTGATGACGGCCTTCATCCCCTTCAGTTTGCCCGAACCTTTGTAGCTCGTCTCGCCGTGATCCGGACGGGGCTGCATCGCATCTGTCAATCCCGGCATCGGCTGCTTCTGGGCGGGGAATGGCGGCTTGGGATAGTCGGGCGTCATCGCAGTCTCCGGATTGATTGGCGATCCTACCCAATGACCAAGAGCGCGCTCAGTTCCTCGGCTGGTTCTGCCAAGTTCACGAAATGCCTAGGATCTCGGCCTCGCCGTCCCTGGCGCGGACGACGTTGCCCACGCGCTTGCCGAACATCGCTCTCGCCAATGGCGACACACGAGAGGTCGTTCCTCGGGCAGGATCTGCCTCGTCCTCTCCGACGATCCGGAAAGTTTGCTCGCGGCCATCGTCCCGTGCAATCTTCACAGTAACGCCGAAGTGAACCAGATCATAATCTTCCGGCGGCGGAATGACCCGAGCGGCCGGTCGTCGTGAGGACCAGTACCGCACGTCGCAGGCGGCCGATGCCAAGGTCGCGCGATCACTAGATTTCTGTGCGGTGGCATATGCGGTACGGGCCGCAGCGAGCTCGGCCTCCCGATAGGATCGCCCGTTGCGGCCAAAATCATCGACCACGAGGTAAACATTCTGATCCTGCCCCTGGGTATGATCGACGGGGTCCATCCAGCTCTCCGCATACACAACTCCACAAACCCAAAACAACGGGGACTCAAACCCGGCGCGGCCTCGTCGTACCTGCCTAGCGCAGGAACTTTGCGCCACCTCATGGCTTGTGGCCTCCACAATAGAGCTGCATCGGAGGCCAAGCCACATGCCAAACCGCCCCCACGGTCTATCACCAAGGCTGCGCCGCCACATCGAGGGGCTGGGCCCTTATCAATCCTTGGTCCTGCTCGCCATCCCGACCAGTCTCGTGGAGCCATTGAAGCTCATTGCGGTGGCTGTGGCAGGAGACGGTCATTGGATCACCGGCACGGCCATGATCATTGCGGCCTATGCCGTCAGCCTGATGCTTTTGGAGCGCTTGTTCTCGATCGTAAAACCTAAATTGTTGACGCTACCTTGGTTCGCTCGGCTGTGGGGCTGGGTGGTCGAGATTCGCGGCAAGGTTGTTAATCTATTTCGTTCCGGTTAAAACGAAGAGTCCCGGAATGAAGCCGGCGCCCTGTGACGCCTCTACGAACATCCTGTTGAGGCAAACAATGCTTTTACTGTCACATGCAGCTCTAGAAATAGGCCCGCCCCGATTGGTCAGCCAACCGGCGGCGAGCTTGATCTGCGATCCAAATTCGAGCGCGGATACCGCGGGCGGATGGTGACAACCAATTGGCGACGCATGCCGCGCCGATCCCGCTCCATAGGAGGATAACGGCCAGCGAAGCCTTCGATGCGGTCTTGGACATCACTGAAATTCAGGTTTTTTGTCGCACTGGCGTTCGAACAAATTGAATGTGCGGCCCGTCAAAACCGGGCACCGGCCCGCGAAGCAGCGCAACCAGTCAAAACAAAAACCCCGCCAAAACCGGCGAGGTTTAGCGTCAGAGCCGCCGGTGTGGGCGGCCTTTGCTTTGAAGACAGTGGACTACTCTACCACCTCGACTATCCGGCGCGTTCGCGGGTCAACTAGAACCGGTCGATCATTGACGACTGTATAGCGATAGTCGCGAACGCCGTATTCCGGCGGAACATCATAATAGGTGACGCCTGCTTCCGGAAGTACTGCTCCTACCCTGACATCCCCTTCGTAGCGGTAAGAGGGCCGGTGTTCTTCGACGACATAATGATGGAAGCGAGGACGTTGGTCCACGCCCAGAATGCCTGATACACCGCCGACGACCCCTCCGACGGTGCCCCCAACGATAGCTCCCACGGGCCCCGCAGCCCTCTCGCCTTCCCGCGCACCACGATCGACGCCCTCAGGTACTCCCTGAGCTGATGCCGAAAGCGGGACAACAATGGCCATTGAAAAGAATGCGGCTGCGAACACCTTATGGAACCTCTCGAACCTCCTGTTTGAAAAAGCACGCACCTACAATCTAGCCGCGCTGATTAGGTTCCGCGTCGGGAAAGCATTTGGCACGGAACCCGAGCGTCTTTTGCCGCCTCTGCAAGGCACGGCGGTTGCTTAGAGGACGCCAAAGCCAACGAGGCCATTCGGAGCGTGCCAAAATGAGCAAAGCGAGCATCACGAAAACACTTGCAGGAGTTCCAGAGTGAGATGACGCAAATTAATACGCTCATCTCCAACCTCACCCGATCCGTCGAATTTCTGAACTTTGACATTGACGAAATTGAAGCGCGCTCGTTGGTCCGCGACCTTTCCGATCCGCCCTATACCGACACCTCCGGACCCGACGTGAAGATCTCATCGAAACTATCGCGGCGCTGCAAGCCCGCGTGAGCGCCGTTGGACCCGTTAGAGACGGCAACGCCGAGCGACTGGCGGGCTGAAGCTCTACCGTCACCAGCAATAATCGCGAACGCTAGGGCCGTTTGCGGTCCACTGTGCCGACCGCCACCCCTCCCACCACTGAATAGCGGAGATGGCCGGGCGGTGGAGCCCTGCATTTCCTCGCATAACGGGGGGAACGGCATGATGCATCTCTTGCGCGTGCGGGCCGAGGGTTCGAGGCACTCCGCGCTCACCAATAAAACCGGCGCAACCCGAACTTAATGCTTTTGGTAAAGCCCCTTCTGTGGGCACTGTGTGGGCGAAAGCGTTGCGCGCCTGAGGTGCTGTTATGTCGGATCAGGATGATTGGGATTTGGCCGGCCCCCACGATGCGAAAGCGGAGATCCGCGCCGCGGTGGCCTACTTGCTCATTGGCGCCGCCGGTAGTGATCGCGGTTATATCGTGCGGGAAATCATTGAGATCGTGAACGAGGTCGCGCGCGAGTTGGCGCCTGGCCGGCCGGATCCGTTCGACGATGGATCCCGGGTGGCTGACCTAGCCTCTGGGTGACTCTAGGAAGCCCACTGGTGAGTCCGGGATTGGCGGGCTTCGGGCCGGCCGAGAGTCTCTCCGAGTCTACAAACGCAGGCTCCCTGAGACGGCTTTTTGCGGGAACGATCCGGGACACCGAGCCTTACCTATCCAAAGGCTCAAATCGTACTGAGACACGCCCATCCTTGCCCGTCGACCGCGCTGGCCGTGCGAAACAGGACCGGCCCCCGTTCGAAATCGCTGACGAAGATCCCTTCCGACCGCCGCGCCAGCAATGGCCAGGTTGATCTTTCGCATCACAGCGGCAGCTTACGCTGATCCTCTGCCTCGAGGGCGAGAATGTCGAAGGTGCAAGACTGGTCGCTGCGGCGTTCGCGTGTTTTATACGACTATCCGGCGCGTTCGCGGGTCCTATTAGCACGGTCGATCATGGACGACATCGCGAACGTCGACTTGCGCCGACGGCTTTGTTGTGTTCAGCAACCTTGATCGGCCGCCTGCACCGAAGGCTTGGCGCCTTGAGCTTGCTGTGCGGCGGTAGGCTGGCCCTGCTGCTGCCTCTGAGCATCCTGCGATGATGTGGCTTTTTCTCCTGCCACGCGGTTCATCGTTTCGGTGGGCGGATGCTGATCAGCTTTCGCCGAACCAGTGCCTGTCGTTTGACCAGTGTAGCCGGGTGTCGGGCCAGAGCCAGCGTCCTTACCGCCGGTATTGCAGGGACCGGCTTGTGCGGCACCAGCGCCCAAAACGATTGCGGCAAAGCCTGCGAGGATGACTTGCTTTGTAATCATAATGCGTCTCCTTGGTTTCCTATCCCTCGACGAGCAGCGTCTTCGGCGCCACTTTGAGTATTAACGGAAACAAAGGTTCGAAGCGCAGGTTCCGCTACCAGCGAGACTTTATCCTGTGGCCATGAGCCGATGGATCATTACACCGTTGGTGGTTGCAGTGGTCTGCGCGGCCGCTTTGATTATACCGGCCCGCTGAAGCTGAATCTGTCATTTGAGCGCATTTTAGCCGCAGCGGGACGGCCCCCAACGTCAATCCGTACACAGGCGCAGTCGGAATTCGACGGCGCCCCCCCTTGCGGGTTGAACCTAGCGACTAGTTAAAAAATGCGATTAAAGAAAAGGCCCCGTGATGCGGGACCTTTCCATGGGGAATTCACCGTTTAAGCAGCTTTTGCCGCTTCCGCATGGTGGTTGACCTCAGATTTCGCAAGCTGGCTGAGGGTGCTGTCGGTGTTTTTCTCTTCATTAAGCGTGGCATCAAGCAGCTTGACGGCGTCCTTGTAGCCCAGTTCCGTCGCCCACGTCTTTAACGAGCCATAGCGAGAAATCTCGTAATGCTCGACCGCTTGGGCCGCAGCAAGAAGGCCGGCGTCAAGGGCTGGCATGCCCTTGTACTCGTCCATGATCTCCTTGCCTTCGTCAAGAATACCCTGAATCGCGTCACACGTTTTGCCCCGCGCCGGGGCGTTGATCAATTCAAAGACTTGCTCAAGCCGTTCAACCTGGCCTTCGGTTTCGTCGTGATGTTTTTCGAAGGCCGCGCGCAGTTTGTCCGATTGTGCCGCCTTCGCCATCTTCGGCAACGCCTTCAAAATCTGCTTTTCAGCGAAGTAGATGTCTTTCAAGGTATCGAGGAATAGATCTTTCAGTTCTTTCTCTTTGGTCATGGGTGTCCTCCAGTTAGAAGCCCATGCTTAAAACAGGACTAACAAAAACTTGTTCCGAGCTTGTCGAAACGCAAAGCGACACATCTAACCGGGGGAACAAAATCGGGTGCAAAGCCATGCGCTGCAGGAAGCTTGGCCCCCGCCCTAATCGAACGGGCGATGTCCATCTTCGAGAGTCTGAGGGAGCGTAACCATCGTGAGATCGTCCACCCGGCGCGGCCTGATATCGTGAACCCTTGCTGTCGACCGATCGTCGGGCCCGTCCCCTAGCCGTCACGCAGCGCGTGTGCATCCAAAATTTTTCGTTTCCGCCTTGAAACCAAAATGCGTTTTGCTGATTCATTTGGCGCCACTTCGAATGTGGCTCCCGCGGTGCCTTCTGGGCCTCGGGACTGAGACGGGCACCGGTCGTGTCCGGTGCCTCATACCCATCTTGCTCTTTGGAGGATTTGGCTATGCGCACTTATGACTTCTCCCCCCTCTTCCGATCGACCATCGGTTTCGATCGCCTGTTCGACCTCGTCGAGACGGCCCAGCGGGCCACGGACGAAGGTTATCCGCCCTATAACATCGAACGGCTGGCCGAGGACCGTTACCAGATTACCCTGGCAGTGGCGGGCTTCTCGCCCGACGAAGTCTCGATCACGGCCGAGCAGAACGTTGTCACCATCGAAGGCGGCAAAACCGAAAAGGCCGAGCGCGAGTTCCTTTACAGGGGTATCTCGACCCGGCATTTCAAACGACAATTCAACCTGGCGGACTATGTGCAGGTGAAGGGCGCGACCTTCGACAACGGCTTGCTGAAGATCGAACTGGTGCGGGAAATCCCCGAGGCCATGAAGCCGCGGCGGATCGCCATTAACGGCGCGTCGACCGCCGACAACATCCATCAAATCGAGGCCAAGGCGGCTTAACTCATTCACTTCAGGAGTGCCGCGCGTCGCTCGATGCGCGGCATCGGAATTCGTCTAAGAATGGAGGAGACCATGCG
>Ga0185299_10007611_pt1 | contig 11019 bp, 7 predicted proteins | sample PaiPotPPA55metaG_FD_128002 | JGI IMG/M metagenome (GOLD analysis project Ga0185299, IMG submission 128002) | Iron sulfur acid spring bacterial and archeal communities from Banff, Canada, to study Microbial Dark Matter (Phase II) - Paint Pots PPA... ...
GCCAAAACCGGGGTTATCCCGATATCCCCGGTGCAAGCCATCGCTCGCAATGGATCAAATCGCTCTAACTATCTGATTTTATAGACAGTTGGCCGTCGTTCCAAAATAGCCGCACCCAAATGGGTTGAAGTCGGTGTTGGTGTCGAACGTATCCACGCCTTCGGTTCGCTTCAGGAAATTCACGATGCGGTATGTCACCGGCGTGGCGGCCACCTCGTACAGCACCTTGCCCAGGTAGCCGGAGAGGATCAGATTGGCGATCAGGCCGGCGGTCAAGCTGCCGCCGAAAGCCAGCACCATCACGACCGCTGTATCCACGGCTTGGCCCGCCACAGTCGAGCCCACGGTGCGCGTCCACAGGTAGCGACCGTGCGTCCACAATTTCATTTTCGCCATCACGAACGAGTTGGTGAATTCGCCGCACCAGAAAGCGATCAGGCTGGCGGCGATCATTCTGGGCACGAACTGGAAGACTTTGGCAAAAGCGTCCTGCCCTTCCCAGCCGGGCGCCGGCGGGAGCCACACGGTCACCAGCCCCATGACCGCCAGCAGCGCCGAGGCCAGGAAGCCGATCCAGATGGCGCGCCGCGAAGCGCCGTAGCCGTACACCTCCGTGAAGACGTCGCCGAAGATATAAGTAATCGGAAAGAACAACTGCGCCCCGCTGATACGGAACGGCCCCACGGCGGTGATCTTCTGCCCCACCAGGTTCGAGACCAGCAGGATCACCACAAAGGCATGCACCAGCAGGTCGTAGTAGCGAAAGCGCGCCCACTTCATGGGCGCTTACATGAATTGAAGCCAGACAATGACAAGTCCCATCAGGAAGAACGATGAAACGAACGGGATGCGCCATTTGCGGCCAGGTTCCTTGGTCTTGAACAGGATCACGGGAGGCTTGTCTTCGGGAGTTTCAGCCGGTGGCTCAGGCGCCTCAGGCTCCTCAGGCTTGGCCTGGATGGCGGCCAGCGGCGTCTCGACCGTTGGCGCTTCTTCCGGGGCGGCGAGCGGTTCGACCGCCTTGACGACTGGCTCGATCCGCGGCTCTTCGGATGGCTTGCTTTCCTGTTCGACTGGCGCGGGCGCTTCTACCGGCGCGGGCGCCGCCGTTACGCTGGGCTTTTCGAACAAGTAGCCCAGCCCGGAGATCAAGTCCATGACACTTTGCTCCGCGCTCACGGATTTTTGCCGCAGCGCGGTAACCGATTCTGCCGGAGCGCGCTGCTGCAAGCGACTTTCCAGCGCCTGCCAAACCCGCTCGACGGCCCGGTCGACGGTTGCCTCGAAGTTGCCGTTTAGCTGCTGCTCCAACGACTGAACGCGGGCTTCGAGCAGGGACGCATACTGCAGCACCCGCTCGATCTCCGCCGAGCGTGTCGAAGAACGAGCCTCCCAGCCGCGCACCTCCGCGTCGATCATGGCCTTCACTTTGAGCGGCAAATCCATGACTTGCCGCAGAGCGTCCGTATCCAGCTCCGATCGCGCGCGCGACTGCTCTTCGATGTCCTTCACTTGCGCCGCCATGCGCGCATCCATGGATTCGCGCACCGCGTCCACAATCGCCTTGAACTTTGGCGGCAGCTCATCCTGTAAGACCGTCAACTTGTGATCCACCGCGTCGAGCCGCTCCGTCGAGCGCGTCTCCAGGGCTCTGAGCTCCTCGGCTAGCCTGGTCTCCATGGTCTGACGCAGGCCGCTACTATCCTGCTCCGATCGCCCGCGCGCCTGGTCATCGAGAGCCTTCGCGTGCGCGGCCATGCGGGCTTCCATGGATTCGTGCACCGCGTCGACAATCGATTTGAACTTGGCCGGCAGCTCATCCTGCAATTGCGACAACTTTGCGGCCACCGAGTTGATCTGTTCGGTGTGGCTCCGCATGTCTTCTTCTAAAGCGTGATGCAGCCCGGCGACGTCCGTGGCGATCTGGTGCTCGCTGCCTTGCTGCCTGGTCTCCAGGGCACCCAGGGTCGCCTCCAAGCGCGCCACATGCAGCTGGAGCTCCGGCATTCGCACGTCCCCCGCCACCTCCTCCCGCAGCCCGGCGATCTTGGCCTCCACTTGCGCCAGGTGTTCCGCCGAACGGTTGTCACCCTCGGCGATACGCGAGTGCATGGTAGCTTCCACGGCTTCCACAATCTGGCGGATCTTCGGCGGCAGCTCTTCCCGCAGCGTGTCCAGCTTGCCTTCCAATTGCCGCAGACCATCTTCGAGAGGCGCGGCTTGCGCGTGCTGTTGCGCGGCGAGATCATGCAGCTCCGTAGACAGCCGGCCCGAGAGAGCCTCGATCTCGGACCGCATCCTGGATTCCAGTTCTTGCAGTTGTTCCGGCGCCACCTCCCGCGCGCGGCTCTCCATTTCCTTGATCTCCAGCGCCAGGCGGGCCTCCATGGATTGCCGCACCGCCTCCACGATCTCGCGGAACTTGGCCGGCAGGGCTTCCTGCAGCGCCGAGAGCTTCTGATCCACGCCGGCAATCTGGTCGCTGTTGTGTTGGTGGGCCTCCTGCACATAACCACGCATCTCGCCTTCCAACTGTTGGATGGCCTTGGCGAAAGCGCCGTCTTGCGAGGCCGCGTGATTCTCGATCGCGTGATGATCAAGGGCGTGTTTGGCGTCCATCTCCGCCAATTGCCGGTCCACATGTCCCACATGCTCAGTGAGACGCGCTTCCAGCGCGCGCACTACTTTTTCCAGCACGCGCCCCAGGCTATCGCCAGTTGCGGCAAATGACTCTTTGCCAAGGTTGTCGCTATGCTCGATGCCGTTTTCCACTTTGGTCAGCCTTTCCGATAGTGGGCCTAGATCGGCCATACCTACCTCCCGGGATTTCGCAGGTCCTTGCGCAAGTTTGACCGCCACGCCGAATGCGAGTCCGTCGCCGAACGCCACGGCGAGACTCTTGAGAAACGAGGACTGCTTGGAGCTCCCCATAAAACATACTGTACACGAAATGTTTCAATAGTTAAAGGGGCATCTTCAATTTGTCATCCCAAACTACTGAAAAGTCCGCGTGATAAATTCCGTGACATCCCGTTCTAATTATAGTTGCATGCGGGCTGCACGTGCGCCACGGATTGGCGTCTTGTTATCCTTAGCCCAATGGACTGGCACTCATTCTGGATAGAAGCGGGCAAGATCGTGGCGGCTTATCTGCTGGCGCTGCCGGTGGGCTGGGAGCGCGAACGGGCCGGGCATAGCGTAGGCGTGCGGACGTTCCCGCTGGTAGCCATGGCCAGTTGCGGCTACGTGCTGGTGGCCGGCATGATGTCGGGTGGCGATGCGGCCACGCGCTCGCGCGTGATGCAAGGCTTGACTACGGGCATCGGGTTCATCGGCGCAGGCGCCATCCTGCAAAGCAAAGATAAAGACAACGTACACGGCACCGCGACAGCCGCCAGCATCTGGAACACGGGTGTGATCGGCGCCGCGGTGGCCGAGTCGCACTTCGAGATTGCCATCCTGCTGAGCGTGATCAACCTGGTGACGCTGCGGCTGCTGCTGCCGCTGAAGGCGCGCCTGGACCGCACGGAAGGGGGAGGGCCTCAGTGATGCGGCGCGCGGGTGTGACCTTCCGCTATCCGCACAAGGCGGAGCCTTACGCCGCGGCGCTGCGGCAGGCGGGCATCGAGCCGGTGCTCATCTCTCCGCAGGAACCGCGGGATCTGGACGGCTTGGACGGGTTGCTGCTGAGCGGCGGAACGGATGTTGACGCGACGCGCTACGGCGGCACACCGCATTCCGAAAACGACGCGCCCGATCGCGAGCGCGACGAACTCGAAGCGAGGCTGCTCTCCCAAGCGCTCGCCGCCCACCTGCCGGTGCTGGCCATCTGCCGCGGGATGCAACTTTTCAACGTGGTGCATGGCGGCACGCTGATCCAGCACTTGGATGGCTCCGCAGGACACTGCGTGCGGGGCGACGATCCGGGATTGCCGGCGCACCAGATCGTGGTCGAGCCGGACTCGCGCCTGGCTGCCATTCTGGGCGGGGGCGAACATCCGGTTAATTCGCGGCACCATCAAGCCGTCGAGCGGATCGGCGCCGGATTGCGCGTAACGGCGCGATCCACTCCGGACGGCGTGATCGAAGGTCTGGAACGTAGCGGTCCAGACTTCGCCTTGGGCGTGCAATGGCATCCGGAGGACCAGGTGGGCCGCGATCCCGTTCAAAGAAAGCTGTTCGAGGCTTTCGCCGAATCGCTCAAATGAAGCGTGGCGCAGCTTCTACCCGCCTGTAGTCACTCGGTCACACTTGGCGGCACCGCGACGCTGAAAGAAAAGAACGTACTTTGGAACCGCGATTGCTGTAGCTGCGCCGTGCCCATTTCGAAGATTACCGGGCAGGGTCTGGCATCCATCGCCATCCTGGTTGCCCTGTTGTGGGCTTGCGTCCTTGGTGAGCGAGTCGTGGTGGGGGGCGCCAACCGCACCGCCACGGAGGTCCTGCGGGCGATGCGCGCGCTGCGGACGCGCCAGCCGGTATCCACATCGCCGCGTCCGGCGGTTCACACGCTGCCTCCCGCGTGACCGACCGCTGCGATTCTGATGAAGAGCGGTTATAATCAATTTTGTGCGAAATTGTGCACTATTCGGAGATTGTTTGCGTGACGCGATGATCACAACGAATTCCAGTGACTGGCGGGTCGCCGTGCGGGCCTTCCTGGGTTGAACGGCCAGTCACAAACGCTCGGGTTCCGCATCGGGCCAGCTCGGTTGCAACCCCACGGCCCACACCGTACGTTCCGCCCGTTACGATGGCGATCTTGCCTTCGAGCGTCATCATTACCAGCCGTTGCGCCCGGTGAGGACCTCAGGCACCGTCCACAATAGAATCTGGAAGTACATCTTCGGCGTGAGGTTGCTCACTAGCTTCAGATCCAGGTCGCAGCGCTGCTCATAGCTTAAGCGGCTGCGGCCCTTGATCTGCCAGAGTCCGGAGAGTCCCGGCTTGACCTCCAGGACGCCGGCGGCGTGGGGATGATAGTGCAGTTGCCACTCGGAAGCGGTGACTGGGCGCGGCCCGACCAGCGACATCTCACCGCGCACGACGTGCACCAGTTGCGGCAGTTCATCGATCGAATGCCGCCGGCAGAAACGGGCGAAGCTGCTGGAGATCCGGTGATCGCGGGCACCCTTTTGCCGCGGGCCGCTCTCATCGACGATATACTCGACCAACCCGAATTGCGCCGCGGACTGCCCGCCGTCCGGCCACATAGTGCGGAACTTCAAGACCCATAGTGGGCGTCCGCCCAGACCCAGCCTGCAGTGCGCGATCAGCGGCGACTTGCGGGAGAGGATGAACGTGACGATGGCGACCAGCAACAGGGCAGGGGCCAGCACAGCCAGCATGCCCAGCGCCGCCAGGCGTTCCAGTACGCTGATGATGAGCCAGTGAATCGAAGGGCGCTTGAGACGAAACATCCATCCTTATTATGGAACCCGGCGGGGCGCGATCATGTGTTAAATTCGTAAACGTTTTGTGAAACCTGCTACAGCAAGTGGAAGTTCACTTCGATAGTCGCGGCGGCCACCACAGGCCGGCCGTCGCGAAAGCCGGGACGAAAGCGCCACTGCCTGACGGCCGTGATCGCCTTTTCGTCCAGTCCCAGACCTAAGCTACTGACGACGCGCACGTTGCGCAGGCGGCCGTCGGTGCCCACCTCGCCATAGAGGATGACGACGCCCTGATGCTTGGCCCGGCGCGCTTCTTCGGAAAACTCCGGCTCGACCTTGAATAGCAGCACGGGACTGGTGACGGCGCCCGTGGAGGCGCGCAGTTCGCCCACGCCGCCCTGGCCGGGTCCGTAGCCGGGGCCTTTGCCTGGACCGACCCCGTTGCAACAGCCGTCGCCGATGCCTCCGCCGTAACCGGGGCCGTTCGACCTCGGTCCGAGCTTTCCCAGCGGATCGCCCAATTCTGTCACATTTGTTTCAGGGAGGGTCAGCTCCGGCGACGCGATGAGGGTCGGCTCCATTGCAAGTCTGGGACGGCTGTTGTAGAGCGCCGCCATGGGAGGCGTGAACTGGCGCGGCGCGAGTTTCGGGAGGCGCCCGCGGCTGGCCGGAAGAATCGAGCGGCCACCGCCTCCGCTTGCAGCGTGAAAGTAAGGCGCGATCAGGGGAGTCACCCGCTCTGCGGCGGCCTCGACCGAACGCCGTATATCATCGCTTGTACTTATTACGCACAGTAGCGCGACTATGCCAGAGTGAATGGCTACTGATGTCAACGCCGGCACTCTCGATTCGAGCATGGTGCTTGCGGGGGCACGCGAGGTGCCACACGTATCTCATTGACAGGCTGCGGAGTAACTCAGGCGGTGCGTCGTCGCGGCGGATACAGGTGTTGAATGGCAGCTACACCTACAGCGAAAGCCGAGATTGAATCTCGGCTCAGCAGGCTTGACAGCCTGCGCCACTATCTTAGATAACTCGCGCCTGAGAACGTTATGGTGTCGGCGATTACTATAGTCGGGCCGCCGCTCGACGAACTGCCGGCGTAATAGATCACCTTGGTGGTCGGGAAGTAGAGCGTCCCGTTCAGCAGGACGCCTTTACCACCCGCGATGGTGTTGACTAAGCTCGACGTGATGGTGCGGTCCTGGTAGAACAAAACGCCGGCCAAGCCCGTGGTCGTCGGTGCTGTGAAACTGGCACGGGCGTTCCCGTTAATGGTGAGCGCTCCATAAGTATGTCCGTTGGCGGTGTTGTAGAAAGTCACTCCGGTACCGCTGGCCTCCGCGGTTTTGCCCGAAATAACGAGTCCGCCGCCATTCAATACGTAGAGTCCCGGCTTGAACTTGGCGGTGCCGCCGGTGATCTTGATGCCGCCGCAGTAGACGCCGGGAGTCAGCGTGGCAGTCCCGGTGGTGAGCTTGTAGTTCGTGAAATTGCAGCCGGAGTAAGTCGGCGCCGGCAGGGTGGCGAGCGGATCGGGCCGGGGGCTGACGCCAGTCATCGGCGCCGGATTGATAGCGCCCGATGGAGCGCTGACTCCGCCGGTGACGAACACGGCTGTAGCGGTTACAGTACCGGTGCCATTAACAACCAAGGCTTGGGACGCATTGGAATTCACCACGATCTCACCGCTGGCAGTTACCGAAGCGGCGGTGTTGACCAGCATCGCGCTGGACGCCTTAGTGTCCAGCGCCGTGACACGCGCCTCGTCGACCTTCACGGTGACCGAAGCGGCGTTAGTCAGGCCTGCTACGCTGGTGGCGGAGCAAGTCAGAGTGGTGCCGGCCGTGTAGGTGCTAATCGTGGCCGGCCCGCAGCCCGTCGATGAACCGATGCCGGAGTACGGATCCGATACCGTCCAGCTAACTGTTACATTGCTGACATAGAAGCCGTTGGCTCCGCGCGTACCACTGACTGAAGGGACAATCACGGGCAGCGTGGTATCCACGTTGATCGCCAGCATGTGAGACTGCTCGACGTTGCCGGCATTGTCCACGGCGAAGTAAGTGAGGTTACTCGTCCCGTTGGCGGAAATGGTTACCGAGGCGGTCGATCCAGGCACGATCTGCGAGCCGGTCTGAGCGCCGGAGAGCGAATACTGAATTTGCGCAACTCCCGAGCCGCCGGGATTGTCTGTGGCGTTCAAGGTAATCCTCACGCTGGTTTTATACCAGCCCGCGCCATTCGGACTCGCTGACGGCATCGCGGTTGTCATTGGCGGCGTCAGGTCGATATTCACCACCTGGTTGTACTGCTGGCTGATATTGCCCGCGTTGTCGATGACACGGAAGCTGACTGTGTGCATCCCTTCGCCGTTCACCGCGACACTCGCTGAAGAAGATGCTGCGATGCTCACGGGCCCGTTATCCACCCAGTAAGTGATCTTACTGACTCCGCTGCCGGAGTCACTGCCGGTGATATTCACCATGACAGGAGCCGTGTTGTTCCAGCCGTTGCCATTCGGTGCCGGAGAGACACTCGCACTGCCCGTCGGCGGAGTCAGGTCGACCGAAGCGGGATACACCAGCAGCACCACGGCGGTGTATGCGTTGAGAGTCAGACTGACATTGCCTCCGGAAACGGTATAGGTCGCTCCGGCCAGCGCGTCCTGCAGTTCCGTGCCATCGGAAAAGTAAGCTCCCACCGGAATTACTGGTGAGTTGGCGCCATTACTATTGTTTAACGCAACGATTGCAGTTTCTCCGCCGGGACCGGATATACTGCGCGCGTAGGAATACGTGTTGGCTGCGGTGGATGCCTGCTGCGTATCGCCTGTCAGCAGCGTCGTGAAAGTGCCGTTCCGCAGGGACGGGTGCTGCTTGCGCAGGTGCGCGAGGGTCGTGTAATAGGCCATCACGTTAGGATCGGGCGGGCCGTAGACCGCGGGATTACCCGGCTGATCGGTCCAAGGATACGGCGCACGGCAGTACGGATCGCCCACGGGACCGTTCGATCCACTATACAGCGACGGCGCGTTGATAGCTACCTCGTCGCCATAGAAAACCGTCGGCGCACCCAGATAAGTAAATTGGAAGGTAGCCGCCAATTCAAGCCTTTGCTTGGCTTGTACCAGACCGTTGTCACCCAACTCCGTCATCACGTACAGCGCCCGATTTGTGTCATGGGAATCGATCAGGTCCATCATGGCCGCGGTGGCTTGCGGCGGATAGTCATCGCGGATAGCTCGCATGGCTGTGTCAAACTGACTCGGGGCAAGCGGGATGATTGAATCGTTACCGTTGTCGTTATTGTCGACCCAGTTATACGGCCAACGCACAAAGCCGGTTACGTTGCGGCGGAGACGGTAATTCATCGCCGAGTCCATCTGATCACCCGCCAGCCACTGGCTGGCATTGGGCCAGATTTCGCCGATCAGCGGGCCATTGGGGTTGTAACTCTTGCCGTACTGGCGCGCGGCTACCCACCAGGACTGGGGGAAATTCGGATCGTCCGCCACATCGAAGCGATAACCGCCGGCGCCGGCCTGATACCAGTTTTGCATCACGTTGGGGGCGCCGTTATAAAAGAAATTCTGCACGGCAGTCACTGTATGATTTAACTCCGGCAACGTGCTCACGCCATCCCAGCCGATATAGTCGGAGGGGGTACACGGTACGTTGTTGTCCGTGAAATTGAACCAGGTGCGCCACATCGAGCTGAGCGACTGGCAGGCGCCCACGGTAGCAAACCGGTTGTATTCGTTGAAATAGGTACTATCGGAAGACGCGTGATTCCATACCTGGTCGAAAATGGTGTACATGCCGCGCTGGCTCATGGCCGCCAGCAGTGAAGTGAGAGCCGAGTTGCCGCCCAGCGCCGGGTCGACCGTGAAGTAATCGTCCGTATCGTACCGGTGGTTCGAGCTGGCTTCGAAGATCGGATTCATGTAGATCGTATCGAAACCCAGGCCTTGTATATAGTCCAGCTCATTCTGTATGCCCAGTAGGTCACCCCCGTAGAAGATACTGCCGAAATTGTTGTAACAAGGCAGACTGGAATTGTACGGATCGCAAAGCTGCGTGTTCCAGGTCGTGACCGCGATGGTGGAACTGGGCGAGGCGCCGTAGAACGATGGACAGCCGGACAGGCTTCCGCTGACGCAGTACTCATTGGCCGGATTGCCCTGGCGGAAACGATCCGGGAAGATCTGGTAGATATTGGCGTTCTGCGTCCACGTTGGCGTCTGGAAAGTGGGCACATAAGCCGTGATCTGGAAGGCGTCCAGCGGCTCGGTACTGTATGGCGCGCCGGGACCGTCCTTGTTCAAGTTATCGTAACTATCGATGTAGTTATCGCTGTACCATTCGGTGCTCGACCCATTGAAGACTTCGAATTTGTAATAGACAACGGTGGGGGTGGTCGGAGTAGTGTAGTTAATGGTGTAGTAATCGTAGGGTGTGCCGTTGACCGTCAGCGTCTCGAAATAAGCCATGGGCGTATCGAACGGTCCGGTAGTCACTCCCGACCCGGTGTCCAACAGATACACGCGCAAATTGACGGCGGACGCGCCGAGGTATGCCGTCTGCAACACCAGTGTCACGGAGCTTCCCGCGGGAGCTGCGCCCTCCTGGCTACGGTAGAACGGAATGAACGTATTGTGATACAGGGCGCCGGCATTGATGGAGCTGCTGGAGTTTTCAACCGAAAATGGAGGTGTGCTCGCGCCATTCGCGGTGCTGGCGATCGCGTAATATTGCGTATAGGTGGCGGAAGTGCCGATGTTGCCGCCCGCGTTATCGGTGGGCACCTGGCCGTAAACGTAGCCGCCGCCGGATGTCAGATAGCCGAAGAAGAGGAACGACGATGGAATCCCGCCACCGGTGATGGCCGCCCACGGAATCGCAAACTCGCGCACGTTGCCATTGCCGTTCTCGGCATAGGTGCCGTAATTCGATGTCTGGTTGCCCCAGCCGCCGCTGCCATTCGAGTTACGATACTCGTTGTAGTCATCCTTGAAGTAGGTCACGAACTGCGCGCGGAACGGGAGCGAGGCAAAATCGGTGCCATCATAATTGAATCCCGCGAGGCTGCCGTTTGCATTGGTGCCTCCCGTGGGCGGTTCGAGCGGATTCGCGTCGATGTAAATGACCGCGGCTTCGCTCAAGGTCGCATTGGTAATGCCCACGTACAGGTTCGTGCCGTCCCAGGTCATGTACCACGTCTGACCGCCGCTGGCGACCTGGTTGTTGTTCCCGTATTCTCCGGTTTGAATGACACCGTCGATGGACGGCGTGTTCCATTGGGCCTGCGCCGGAATCCAGCACGCAAAAAGGGCGGCTGCGAAGATAGCCGGCCGGCGGACGGCGGCGGTAACGGGCATGGTGCAAGACCTCCTGCTCACCGGAAGTATATCAGCCTTAGGGTGGCTGGGTCCTGGGTGCTGGGTGCCGACGGGTGCCGGCCGGCGCCTGCGGTTGGTGATCGGCGATGATATGATTTGGGTGCGGCTATTTTGGAACGACGGCCAACTGTCTATAAAATCAGATAGTTAGAGCGATTTGATCCATTGCGAGCGATGGCTTGCACCGGGGATATCGGGATAACCCCGGTTTTGGCGTTCAATCTG
>Ga0185299_10007612_pt1 | contig 11019 bp, 10 predicted proteins | sample PaiPotPPA55metaG_FD_128002 | JGI IMG/M metagenome (GOLD analysis project Ga0185299, IMG submission 128002) | Iron sulfur acid spring bacterial and archeal communities from Banff, Canada, to study Microbial Dark Matter (Phase II) - Paint Pots PPA... ...
GCATTGGCGGGGCACACAATGCTGCCGTCAGTCTCCGTCCCGAACGATACCGCGGTGAAGTTCGACGACACCGCGGCGGCCGAGCCGGCACTGGAGCCGCATGGATTGCGATCGATCCCATAAGGATTATTGGTCTGCCCACCCCGGCCCGACCACCCACTGACGGATTCGAAAGAGCGGAAGTTGGCCCACTCCGACAGATTCGTTTTTCCGAGGATCACCGCGCCGCCCGCGCGGAGGTTGCCGGCGACCGTGGAGTCCGTAAGCGCCGGCTTTCCGACCAGCGCGAATGAGCCCGCGGTGGTCTGCATCATGTCGCCGGTGTCGACGTTGTCCTTGAGCAGCACCGGGATTCCGTGCAAGGGCCCGAGCACGATGCCGTGCCGGCGCAGCTGGTCGGCGTGGCGCGCCATATCCAGCGCATCGGGATTCAGCTCGATCACCGAGTTAACCCCCGGACCATTCTGGTCGAGCGCAATAATGCGCGCGATGTATTCCCGGGTCAGTTCCGCTGAGGTGAGTTTGCCGGACGCCATTTCCGCCTGGAGTTGGGCTACGGTCCATTCGTTGTGATTCTTTGGAACATCGGGCGACTCGCTGTTTCGCGTTGCATCGTTTGCTGCCGCTAGAGGAAGCGCCAGCAAAGCTGAGAGAAGGAGAGTGCGTACCGCTGGGACGATCATCTTGTTCCTCCAAGAAACCTGGTGCGTGCGATGCCGGGAAATCCTGCTCCTTCGGAAAAAGATTGTCAAGCGATTCCTGCGAATGTTTGCTGGGTGCGCGGACCCGAAACCCCGCACCCCGCCTGGGTTCCAGCCATTCTTGCACGGGGAGCAAGCCTCGAATGTAAACATTTTGTCAAGTCATACGACTGCCATGTAGTGGGTTGTCTTGAATTCTCTGGTGAGTTTGCCGATTCAAGGAGAATGCGGTCGGCTTCGGCCAACAGGGTCCTGATTTGCGTAAGCAACTGTTGCCTAAGCTTCGGATCCGTCGCTCTCTTAAGCTGCGAGAGAGTTTCCTCAAGGTCTAGCTGTATTTCCGCGAAGTCACGGTCGGCCATGGAAAGCGTTAGGGTGCTACAGTCTCGCCCTCCCATTCCATACAGTGTTTCCTGTAGGCAATTAGTGTGGCGCAGATGGTTGGTTGCAGAGGATATTGGAAGTATTAAGCCCGCGAGGCGGGCAGTGAAAATGAATTCGACTTACTTGACCGGCCCTAGAGGACGATTTTCGACCTTTTCCGCTCAGCGGTCTCGCCGATTGCAAACCGTGGCAATGCTGCAGTTGCAGTATTGCTCATGGCCCGTGGGGCGCCGGCACGCTCGCGGTGTAGATATCGAGCTGGTGCAGAGTGCCGTCAGGATTGTTCCCGGTGCTGTTGGAATTGTCAGACCATGCCGGATGTGCGATTCCGCCGTAGAACGACAGCCCGGAGTAGTCGCCATAATCGATGCCGTTGTGCGCATCACGGGAATTCGACGTTCCAGCGCTGATCTGAATGTTCTTCGTAAACGTCTGCCCGCCGTCCGTACTGAAGGCCCCCCAAATCTGGGCATCGTCATTGGGGATGCCGTCGGTGTCACCAGGCCCTCCGGTACCAAGATCGTTGCGGGCGTCGTACCAGATGAGTGCGATATTCCCGGTTGTCGGATCAAGAGAAATCTTCGGCAGGAATTGGCTATTCTTGGTGTTGTCGTCGTTTACCCGTACGCCCGCGCTCCAGGTCGCGCCATCATCGTCCGAATAGCGGGCGTAGATGTCCAGGTTGTCGCTTTCGCTCTGCTGCTTCAGCGTGTACACCAGGTACACGCGGCCGTTGTGCTGCCCACCGGTACGGTCCCACGCCAGGCCCGGCTCGGCATCGACTGAGCGGTCCGGTTGGGCCGGTATGGCGGCTAGTAACAAGTTCCTCTTCATAGGAACAAATCAAAATGACCTAGCCGTTCAGGTGACAGAGAGTAATTTGGCTTTCACACAGTTTGGAGCGTTCCCGGAATTAATGTCAGTCCAATCACGGCTGACAAGTACGGTTATGTCACTGTGACGTGGGGAAGCAGCGGCGGACCAAGTGGCTTTCTCGTACTCAGCCCAACCGGTCAGTCTCTGGAGGACGGAGGTGGAGCTTCGTTCATGCTGAATACGGTCCAAGCAGCCCTGCCCTCTACGCTTCCATAATTCAATGCCATTACGCTTGGTTCCTATGATGGCAACGAACGCATTGCCATGCTTTCGATTTGAGATTTTCCTCCCCGTGATCGAAGCCAAAGCTCGACGATTACTATGTTGATCGAGAAACCAATCCAGAACGCGATACCAAAGAATTGCTCTGGTGAAAGGTGGGTGAGACCACGGGTGGCGAAGAATATTCCCATCACCGGGCGGGTCGTTGCGATGCCGAGAAGGACTGCAATTGCCCGTGTCATCCAGCGCAAGTTCAGTACTGGCTCGCGACGCAGATACCATGCGCGAAATAGCGAGAATAGAAAGAGACTGTTGAAGAGCAGGACCGCAGAGCGTTCCACTCAACCGCCAACGGAATAACTGCTCATCGCGTAGGCAGTAACACCCACTACCGCTCCGATAGGAAACAGAATGCGTTCGGGCCACGCCGCACCGGCGAACCGTCGAAGGTAGACAAACGGCGCCACGACCACAAAAGCCAACGCCGGAATAATATGCGCCAAGGTGAGGGCTGCATGCGACGCGAATGCGGCATCGAGCGCGGCCAACTCGGGCGGCGCAGATTGCGGTGGGTGCGCAAGAGCAACCGTGCGCCGAAGTACCACGGCCGCGGAAATCACAATGCAGATCCAAAACCCTATGCGCAGCAAGCGCCAAGAAGTTTCCATCTCAAGACATACTACGCTCACTCGGCAGCGAAAAAATGAAACGCGTCAGGATGCGCTATAGACGATCTTCTCGGGTCGGGCGGACATTTTCTATCCCCCAACTTCTGTCTGTTCTTGAAGAAAACGAGTAACATGTTGCGAGGCGTGGCATAGGAGGAAAACATGTCTTACAAAGGACGCCCGACGTTAACCATGGGTTTGAGAATTGTAGTTGTTCTAGCAGCATGTTCCCTGGCATTGGAAGCGGCAGCCCCAAAGGGTTGGTTCGTCGCCGGCAGCAAGCCCACAGAGTATGAATCCGGCATCGACACGGTGGCAGCATACAACGGTCATCCAAGTGCTTATCTGAAGGCCAAAGTGTCTAGCGTAGAAGGCTTCGGCACTCTCATGCAGGACTTTCGCGCAGACCATTATCTGGGGAAAAGAGTTCGTTTCAGCACGTTCGTAAAAACGGAACGCGCACAAGATTGGGCGGGTTTGTGGATGCGCGTGGACAAGGAGTCCAAACAACTTGCCTTCGACAACATGCAAGACAGATCGATCAAAGGGACAACAGACTGGAAACAATACGATGTTGTGCTAGATGTACCGCAGGATGCGACCGGCATATTCTTCGGAGTCCTATTGAGCGGGACAGGCACGGTCTGGCTCAGCGACGCGAAGTTCGAGATTGTTGGCCCCAATGTTCTGACCACTAATCGAGTGGTGCAGTCGAGGCAGGACGAGCCGATGAACTTAGGTTTTGAGGACTAGTTTAGCCCTTTGGCGACATCAGGAGTGGCCGCTAGTGAAGGGGTAATGACTCCCGCGGAATATCCGCCGTACCGATGTGCCCGTTTGTCGAATCCAACACCACAATCTTTACATGACGAGTATCTGGCGGCAGGGTGGAGGCAACGCTGAAAGTGACGGGCTTGTTCCACTCATCCTCGAAACGCTTGCCATCAACCAGTGTCTCCAACTAGCGTCGGATGGGTATGGCTGGAAATCCCTGAAATAAGGGGATCGATTCGTTGGTCGGGGCGCGCGGATTTGAACCGCGGACCCCCTGCGCCCAAGGCAGGTGCGCTACCAGGCTGCGCTACGCCCCGACTGTCGTCTCGACCACGTTCGATTATATGAGATTTGATTATAAATGACGCGATGCTAATGACATCCGCGACACTCCCAAAAGAGGCTTGGCCTGTCATGCCGCGCTCGGGATATAATTTTGGTTTCGGAAAACATGCCCAGTTCACGCTACGCGTTGGTAACGTACATCCGCACTCCGGTTGGCGAGTTTGTGGAACAACTTCGCCGGGAACTCCACCCCACTACGGCCCACATGGAGGCCCATCTTTCGATCCTCCCTCCGCGGGAGCTGACGGGAACCGAAACGGCCGCGCTGGAATTTCTGGAAGAGGCTTGTAGCCGCGTGGTTCCGTTCACCGTCGATCTGGGAGACGTGGAAACATTTTTGCCTACGACTCCGACGGTATTCATCGAGGTCAAGCAGGCGGCACATCGGATGCGTGAACTGCACGATCAACTCTGTGGTAGGGGGCTTCGCTGCCAGGAGATTTGGCCCTATATTCCGCATCTCACGATTTTAAAAACGGAACGGGATGAGCAGGCCCGCGCGGCATACCTGATGGCGCGAGAGCGCTGGGCGCGATTTCCGGGCAAGCGCCAGGTGGATGTGGAAGAGTTGATGTTCGTCCGCGAGGACGACGGTTGCTGGCAGGATGTGGCCCCGGTGCCGCTGGGACGCGGCCAACTGTCGTCAAAGTCGTAGTTGAAGAAAAGGCCCAAAAAGGATCCGCAAGAAAATCCGCAATAACCCCTGAAAACCCGCAACTAGCGGCCTGTTTCACTGATCGGCGGGACATGTACTTTCTACCCGTTGCCAAGTCCATTGGTCGGATTACCATAGATTTAACGGGCTACACACCAAGCGCCGGATCCCAGGCTGCGGGTTTGATTCGGAAGAGAGAATATGCAAATTGGGGTTTATGGATCCGGCTACCTCGCCACTGTCATCTCCGCTTGCCTTGCCGATTTCGGCACTCCGGTTTGCTGCTGTCACGCCGACGGCTCGCGCATCATGGAAGTGGCCAAGGGCAACATACCTTTTTTCGAAAAGAATCTTCAGGAAGTGATTCGGCGCAATGTGCGTTCGGGGCGGCTGATATATTCGGTGGACCCGGAAGAATTGGCGCGCCGGGCGCAGGTGATTTTTCTAGCCGAAGATTCCGCCCAGGGATTGGAAGAACTTGTAGTTCGGCTCGCGGGCGCGGCTGGCCGCTTCCAGGTGCTTTCGATTGTCACGCCGGTTCGCGTGGGTTCGACGACTAAGATTGAAAAATTATTGAAGGACAAGGGGCTGAAAAGTCTGCTGGTGTGCCAGCCCATGTTCTTCACCAATGGATGCGCGGTCGAAGACTTCAACTGGCCCGACCGGATCATTCTTGGGACGCCTTCGAGCGAAGCCGTTTCTTCACTGAAACAGATTTTTCATCCGCTGGTAATGCGCGGGGTTCCGGTGCTGGTCACGAATTACGAAACGGCGGAGTTGACGCGCGAAGCGACGACTGCATTTCTGGCAACCAAAATTTCGTTCATCAACGAAATTGCGAGCCTGTGCGAACACGTGAATGCCGATGCCGTCAGCCTGGCACTCGCCATGGGGCTGGACAAGAAAATCGCGCCGCGCTGCCTGCAACCCGGCGCCGGCATGGGTGGAATTTTCGCCGAGACTGATATGGACTCGCTGACCGGGCTGGCACGAGAGAACCGCGTCGACCTGAAAGTGCTGAATGCCGCCCGCGAAGTGAATCTGAACCTGGCCGACCGGTTGTTGCAGAAAGTGGCCGCTGCTCTCAAAACCGTGCAGAACAAAGACGTCGGCATTCTGGGGCTGGCGTTCAAGCCGAACACCAACTCCGTCGCAGGATCAGCTTCCCTTCAACTTACGCAGAATTTGCTGGCTGGGGGAGCGCGCGTGCGAGCCTACGATCCGGCGGCAATTGCCGATGCACGGCTGCAGCTGAACGGTTCGGTGAAGTACTGCGAATCAGCCTACGGCGTCGCCGAAGGAGTGGATGCGCTGGTCGTGGCCACGGGCTGGCCTGAGTTCCGGACGCTCGATTTTGCGAGGATCCGCCATCTGGTGAAACAGCCAATCATCATCGACACCAAGAATCTGCTCGACTCGTCGCGCTTGCGCGCCATGGGATTCCAGTACATGGGCGTGGGCAGAGGGTAGGGAATTTTGTCCTGCGGAGACACGGCAAGCCGCGTCTCTACGGCCAGGGAACAGACTCCCGCCGCAATTGCTATAATCCAATTGCTAGAATCCAATTGCTAGAATCATGGTCTGCGGTGGGAGTAGCTCAATCGGTAGAGCATCGGACTGTGGCTCCGACGGTTGCGGGTTCAATTCCCGTCTCCCACCCCAAAAAACTTTCAGTTTTTCGTCCGGCCTCCCCTGTGCTGTTCCTCAGGCTTCGGATGCTGCCGACGCAAAGCAGGTCCTTCGCTTCGCTCAGGATGACAAAATTTTAAGTTGTAATTGGCGATGAAGCCGGAAGATCGCTCAAGAATTTATTTCGCGGCCTTGACTTCGCCGGACATTTCCAATTCCACATTTACCACAGGCTTCACTTTCAGCAGAAAATTGCTGGGATCCTTGATACCCCACTTCACATACGGCACTTCGAATTTGCTGGTGCCCCGCCAGCGATCGCCGGTCAGTTCGGCGTGAACCAGCGCGGTGAGGTCGTGGTCGGCGCCATGAATGGAAAAAACACCGTCCAGCTTTACGTCGGACGCCCCTGACGGGCCTACTTTGCCCTGAATTTGAATTGGGCGGAAGATCACGTCGGGATATTTTGGGGTCTCCAGAATCTCTTTGTGCATGCGCGCGTCGCGGGAACTACTTCCACTTTCACCGCTGGTTGCAGCGACGACAATCTCTCCGCCAGCCTTCCCTGTTTCCGGATCGAAGTGTACTGTCCCGCTCTTCAGGACAAAGGTGCCATGGACCATGTGCAAAGTGCTGTCCACTGTCCAATGCACGGTGGATTGTGCCGGGTCGAGGGTCAGGACAATTTCGGAGACGGGCGCGGGAGCGGCTTGCGGTTGAGGTTGGGGCGCCGCGGCCGCGAGAAACAGGGCTAAGGCGAGGACGGCCAACGCTGCAACGCTCAGAGATCTTGCCCGAAAAGCCTGCATTCTTGTTTCTTCTTTCTGGGGAGTCCGTGGTGGAACTCCAATCTCCGGCCACGGCGCCTGAAGGCGCTCTCGTAACGCAGCACTTATGGTATCGCTAAAGCGATACCCTGATACGAAACCGGACACCTGATACGAAGCTGGGCACCCTGATACGAAACCGGACTGGTTCCGCTTGTGTGATCGCATGCCCTGGTACGAATGGCACCTGCACCTCAGCGCTAGATGCTGACGGCGCGGCGCACCATTGCCAGCGCTTCGGTCCAGAAGGTTAGCGATGTCTGTGCCATCCCAACCACGTCGCGAATCGCCTCTACGAATTCATCCAGTTGTTCGGAAGTTACCATCAGGGGCGGCGCGGCTTTCAGGACCATAAAGTTGTTGCCGCAGATTTGAGTGAGAATGCCCTTCTCACGGAACATCCGCATGACGACAATCTGCCCGAACATGGCGGGATGGATTTTGTTAAATGCTTCGTACAATGCGCGGAAAGCCAATTTCTTCGGCGGGACGAATTCGATTCCGTTTAACAGGCCCATGCCGCGCACTTCGTTCACCATGTCGAAGCCCGCCAGCTCGCGGCGCAATTTCGCGCGAAACGATTCGCCTAGATGCAGCGCGCGCGGACCGAGTTGTTCGTCTTGCAGAACATCCAGCGTGGCCAGGCCAGCTCTCATCGACAGACTGTTTTCGCTGAAGGTGGAGGTGTGGACGATGGCTCGCTTCAGCGAAGAGTACACCGCATGATAAATCCTGTTGGTCATCAAAACCGCGCTCACAGGCATTAATCCGCCGCTGAGCGCCTTGGCCAGTATCACCATGTCTGGTTGTACATCAAACTGGTGCGCCGCCAAAAAAGTTCCGGTGCGATACATTCCGGTCTGCACTTCATCGAGTACGAAAAGTGTGCCCGTCCGACGGCATAGCTCTTGCGCTTGCTGCAAGTAGGCGGGCGCGGGCACGTGAATGCCACCTTCCGCCTGAAGGGGCTCGACGATAAACGCGGCGTGCCGCTTGCTCGCGACTGCATTCTCCAGCGCGGCAATATCGCCGAAGGGTACTCCATGGGCATCGTGCAGCAGCGGACCGAATCCCTCTCGCCAAAATTCGTCGTTCATGATCGAGAGCGCGCCCGCAGTCAGGCCATGAAAACTGCTGTTCGCATAAACAATACCGGGGCGGCCGGTGGTGGCTCGCGCAAACTTGATTGCCGCCTCCACGCCCTCGCTGCCACTGCTGCCAAAGCAGACTTTTTCCAACTCCCCGCCAGCCAACTCACACAAACGCCGCGCCAGGTCGCCGGCGATCTCCGGCACATGGCTTTGCAGCATCGCCGGACCACATTTATTCAGTTCGCCCTTTAATGCCTGAATGATGTAGGGATGGTTGTGCCCGGTATTGTGAACGCAGTAGCCAGACAAAAAGTCGAGGACGCGACGGCCGTCTTTCGTGAACAACTCGCAACCCAGACAGCGCTCGTACTCGACGTTCATGCCCAGCAGGTTGAGCAGTGTGACCCATTGCGGGTTCACGAACTCTCTATAGTTAGAGGTGGTGTTGGAGGCGGTGGCTGTCGACACGCCGGGTGAAACGATCGTGGCACTGTTGGTTGCCATGTTTTAAGGTGGGATGCACCCTGCTACGGCTGGGATGCACTGCGGGATGCACTTTTCGCTGTAATCCCCGGTGAAGAGCGGACCAATCGCAGGTGGCTGAAGCCAAAGTCCAGTCTGCTAAACTTTCCACTCCTTCTTTGGCGAAGCGAGGCGATTATGGCGATTCGGCGGGTGGGGGTGATTGGTGCGGGCACGATGGGCAATGGGATTGCCCACGTGTTTGCGCGAGGCGGGTTCGATGTCGTGCTCTGCGATGTGGAACAGCGATTTCTGGATCACGGGCTCGATACGATTGCGAAGAACCTCGATCGCGAAGTCGCCAAGAATAAGATTACGGCGGGCGACAAGGTATCCACGCTGGGGCGGATTACGGCGACAGTGCATCAGGCGGAGCTGAGCGAATGTGATCTGGCGATCGAGGCCGCGACGGAGAAGTTTGAGATCAAGGCGGAGATTTTCCGGGAACTGGATCGCATAATGACGCCGAAGCCGGAGGTGATTTTGGCTTCGAATACGTCTTCGATTTCAATCACGAAGATTGGGGCGCTAACCGGGCGCGCCGACAAGGTCATCGGGATGCACTTCTTTAATCCCGTACCGGTGATGAAGCTGGTGGAAGTGATTCGCGGGCTCGCGACGTCGCAGGCTACATATGAGACGGTGCGCGAACTGGCGGTGAAACTGGAGAAGACGCCGGTGGAGGTGAATGACGCTCCGGGATTTGTGTCGAACCGGGTGCTGATGCCGCTGCTGAATGAAGCGATGTACGCGGTGATGGAGGGCGTCGCGACGGCGCAGGCGGTGGATGAAGTGTTCAAGCTGGGGATGGCGCATCCGATGGGACCGCTCACGCTGGCGGACTTTATCGGGCTCGACGTGTGTCTGGACATCATGCGGGTGCTGCAGGATGGGTTGGGGGATCCGAAGTACCGGCCTTGTCCGCTGCTGATCAAGATGGTGGACGCGGGCTGGCTGGGACGCAAGAGTGGGCACGGGTTCTACACTTACTCGCCAGATATAAGATAGGGAATATGACGACAGCTTGGGGCCAGATTCTTCCAGAAAAGAAGTCGGACGGTGACGGGTTTTATTATTTGCTGGCGGCGTTGTCGGGAATGCTGGCGGGATGGCTGGACATCAAAGTAGGTGACTTGCTGCTGACGGCGATGGTGGTGCTGGCGGCCTGCATGCTGCTTGGAATTCTAAGCCCGAGAAAGCCCTGGCGCTGGGTGCTGCTGGTCGGAGTGTTCGTGCCGGTGGTGGAGTGGCTGGCGTACTTCTTTCTCTCGCAGAAGCCGGAGCGAGCGCAGATCTACGAATCGTTTCTGGCGTTCGTGCCGGGAATTGCGGGCGCGTTTGGGGGAGCGATGGGGCGGGTCTTGGTGGATAACTTGTTCGCGAGGAAGTGAGCTGAGAGAGGGCGATTGTCGACGCGAGCCGGCCGTGCCCATATCCGATTCACTTGGGCACGGCGTGGTGCTCGTAGCTGATGACTCGCGTAATTTTCCATGCTCCGTCTTTGTATTGCCAAAGGTGAATGAACTTCGCCTCGCCGAGTGGTTCGGTATCGTCGTGGCCGGGATGGTGAAAACGATGAACACCCATTTCGACCGCGCCATAACCGTTCATGTGATACACCTGCAAACTGCCGGGAACTAGCTCACGGGTCACTCTACCGCAGATATTCTTCTTTACGCTATCGGTCAAGTTTTGTTTACCGAGTGTCACTCCACTCTGATCATGATAAAACTCGACGTCATCGGCAATAAACGAGGCAAACTTTTCCAAATCGCAACGGTTGTAGGCGTCGAATAACGCGGCATCGAGCGACGCGACAACCTTATTCAGTTCTTCCTGCGATTTGATGCTTTCGAACGACTGAGTCGAAGCCTGCGCCTGCGCATCGACGATGCTCATTGCGAGTACCGGGACCAGTAACAGCGCCGTGTGCGAAGCGAAGAATCTGTTCATAATCATCCCAACTTCTCCATTTAAGAGGCGTTAATTACAGTACGCAAGGCAAGGCGAAAACGTTCCAATGAGTAGAGCGCCCGCTGGCGGAGTCCCACCAAAGGTACCGGCTACTGAAAAACATTCCCGTTTCCACAGCCGGCAGGGGTAAGCTACGGTTATGTGCGTGTCGGTATCGGTGCTCGCCAGCGGCAGTCGTGGAAACTGTGCGCTGGTAGCGACGAGTTCAACTCGAATACTGGTGGATGCCGGGCTATCGGGCCGCGAGACTCTCAAGCGTTTGCGGGCGCTTGGCGAGCGCACCGAAGGAATTTCCGCGATCCTGATCACGCACGAGCACTCCGACCATGTTGCCGGTTTGCAGCGGTTGGC
>Ga0185299_10007614_pt1 | contig 11018 bp, 9 predicted proteins | sample PaiPotPPA55metaG_FD_128002 | JGI IMG/M metagenome (GOLD analysis project Ga0185299, IMG submission 128002) | Iron sulfur acid spring bacterial and archeal communities from Banff, Canada, to study Microbial Dark Matter (Phase II) - Paint Pots PPA... ...
AAAGTTCCAGAAGGAGTGATGGGAGCCGTCACTGAGGAAGCTCGCAAACAGGGCCTCACCATCGAAGGGGCAAAATCAGCCGCTGGCGAAATCTCGGCAAAAGTCGGCCGCGTCGCCGACGCGGCGGGCAAGAGCATTTCCGACCGGGCGACCTCGACCAAATGATCATCGGCGACAGCAAAAGTTTAATCTGCGTTGGCATCACGAATACGGCGGGCACGTTCTTCGAAGCTGCCTGAAGAATCGGCCGAGTGATCTTTTGATAGTTCCAGTGTTACGTTTTGAACAGACTTTTCGGCGAAAGAGTCGATGCTCTTTAGGAACATTTAGGAGCACTACGGATTGGAGTAACAATCGAAAACTTAGGAGGACACCATGGCTATGGAAGATCGAGAGACGGGAAATCTCATTGGCAGTGACAAGGTGGAGGGCACTGCGGTTTATGGAGCGGACGACCAGAAGATCGGCTCCATCCAGCGGGTCATGATCGACAAAACGAGTGGCAAAGTCTCCTATGCTGTTTTGAGCTTTGGCGGCTTTCTAGGCATCGGCGATGACTATTATCCCTTGCCCTGGCAGTCGTTGAAGTACGACACCAACCTCGGTGGCTATCACACCGGCATTACCGAGAACCAGCTCAAGGGCGCGCCAAAGTATAGCAATGATAATTCCTGGAATTGGAACGATCCTGCGAGAGCCCGCTCCGTGAACGATTATTACGGCGCGGGGGTGTGATGCTCAGCTTACAAGGGCGTTGCTCTTGCAGTGCAACAACAAAGCTCTCGATCGGGAGCCTTTTTCTTGGCGCGCATACTCGCAAAAGCTAGTGATTGGAAAAGAACATCGTATGCATTGCGTGACCGTGGTGATCGCAGACCAACACCCCATCGTTCTGGAGGGCTTAGACACTGGCATGTGCGGACGCTCTTTGGTCGGGAACCGGGAGATCTCATGGTTGGCCAACGTCAGCATGCGTGCTGCACTGGTCCGTGTCGGGAAGCGAGGAGCCGTAGCCGACGATGTACGATCATGAGAAGTCTGACCCCGCCATAGTAGCTGTGAAGCCGACGAACTAAGCCGGGCAACCGGCTGCGGAGTTGGTGGGGCCAAGCCGAGGGGAATGTGAATCAGCAAAGCACGGGCCGGGCACAGTACCGGGAAACCGTGTCCCGGGCGCTGAAGCGCATACGGCAAGCTGCAAGGCAAAGGAAGAGGAGAAGTTCACCGCGCTCTTCCACCACGTCAGCATTGATCACCTCGAAAAGGCATTCTTTGAACTCAAGGAGAATGCTGCACCTGGGGTGGATGGGCTGACATGTCGGGACTACGAGCAGCACCTTGAGCGCAATCTCGAGGACCTGCATGCCCGCGTCCATCGGGGAGCGTATCGGGCACTTTCGTCCCGGCGGGTTTACATACCCAAGCCGGATGGTCGGCAGCGCCCGATCGCGGTCGCCGCCCTTGAGGACAAGATCGTCCAGAGGGCCACGGCTGCGGTGCTGAGCGCGATTTACGAGGAAGATTTCCTCGGGTTCTCGTATGGGTTCCGACCTGGACGCGGCACGCACGATGCGATGGATGTGGAGTGGCACCCATCCTGCCGCTCCCCCTTGACGGTTGCCCCGCCCGGTCGTCGTTCTCGACAGTCACGTTGTCGTCCCGGCAGGATCTTCCTTGATGCCGCGGGCGACGATCTTGAGCGTCCCGTCCGGCAGCGGCCGCTGCAGCTTCAGCGCCTCGTCCGGAGGCGCCGTCATCCAGGTCTCGACTTCGTCGGGCGTCGTCAGGATCACAGGCATCGCCTTGGGGTGGATGCCGCCGACCTCGGCGTTGGGCTCCGTCGTGAGGAACGCGAAGATGTCGTTGGTCGTCTCGCCTTCCTTGACTTTGCGGACGGACGTCCAGTTGGTCCAGATGCCGGCGAAGCAGGCGAGGGGACGGGTCTCGTCGAGCGCGAACCAGATGTCGCCTCCCTCGGCCTTATTGAACTCGCTGAAACTGTTGAACGGCACCACGCAGCGGTGCTCCGGACCCAGCCACCTCGTTCAGTCTTTGCTCTTCACGTTGCGGATGTTGGTCGTGCCGGAGTCCGGCTCCATCCGCAGCAGTTCCTTGAAGTCGATCGTCTTGCCCCTGGCTTCCAGTTTCGCGGCCCGCTTCTTGGTCGCCTCCATCAGGGCGTGCTGCGAGCTTGGCATGCCCCACCTTGCCGTGGCGAGCTCGCGGCCCCTGGCGCCGGTGCGCACGATCGGCGCATTGTAGTCCGGAAACACGCCGGGCATCGGCGCGAGGTTGCCGACATACCGGTTGACCACACGGAACAGTGCGATGATGGCCGCCTGGTTGGCGGTGATCGAGTATAAATTGCACATCGTTCAGGGTTCGGTTCGAGGGTGGCGCGGCTGCCAAGCCAGTTGTAACAGGGTTGCCGAGGGGCGGCGGCCCGCTTTGGCGCACTTTCGGCAGCGCAGCCGGCTCGCGAGGTCGTGCACGAAGGTGGTTGGCGGGTGCCTCATGGCCGCGAGATCGACGTCGCTTGGCGTCTTGCATCGGGCGCACTGGATCTCCAGCCACGGAAAGCCGCCGTTGACGGCCTGGTCGATCGTGGGCGACGGATCGATCGGTTCGCCGTCAGACCACATCCGTTCGTTCCAACTCTCGCAGAGCAGCCTGTCGGCCTGCTGCAGCATGGTCTCGGCCTTGGCTCGCATCTCGGCCGACTGCGCAGCGAGGATGTTTGTCATCGCACGCGACTTGCCGAGCTCCTTGTTCAGAGCCTTGCGGTCGCCGCCGGAAAGGGGCGTCGGGTGATGCTTAGGGGCCATCCGGCCGCCCTCGTTTTCAAGCGCGAATAGGCGTCGCGTGCGAGCTAGGCCGCTCTGCTAGTTGCTCGGACGCGTGTGCCCGACTGAAGGTCGTGGACGATCGTCGTCGGCTCGACGGCCTTCGCGATTTCGCAGAGATGGCGATGATGGGTGAAGTAGATCACCTGGCCCGTGGCGGCCATTCCGGCGAGTAGGCGAAAGGCTTCTTCCGCTCGAAAATCGTCGAACGTCTCCATGATGTCGTCGGCGAGAAATGGAGCGGGAGCGTGAGCCCGCGCAAATTCGTGATACCCGGCTACCCGCAGCGCCAGATACAGCTGGAATCGCGTGCCTTTCGACAGTTCGGAAGCGATCTTGGAGCCCCCGTCGGATCCCTTGGCGATCAGGAGTTCATTCCCGTTCGACGGTTGGGTAACTAGCTCCGAATAGGCGCCTCGACTGATCAACGCGAAGGCCTCCGACGCGTGCTTCATCATCGAACTCCGATGACGGTCGCGGTAGGCGCGCAATGCCCTGTCGGCCGCCGCCGTCCCGAGCTTCAGCCTGAGATACGCCAATGCCCTGTCTTCGATGCTGAGCAGTACGGTCCGCCGTTTCGCATCCAGGATCGCGACGGCGGCGTCGCCGCCGACGGAGGCTATCCAGTCGTCCGCCTTGTACCGGGCGGAGAATTGGTCGCGGCTGCGACCGTCCTCGTCATCGAAGCGCTGTTTCAGGGCGATTAGCTCGGCTTCCAGCGACCCTCGATCGATGGTGTCGAGAATGCTTTCGGCCTGCTCGACGGTGTCGGCCCGCACCCCTTCGAGCAATTCGTCTCGAGCCTTGGTCGAACGCGCTTCGAGATCGGCTCTACGGGCGACCGCGCGCAGACGGCCGTCGACCTCCGTCAAGGATCCGACTCCGAAGAGGCTCATCATCTGGCTCGCTCGGGCCTGCACTTCCGCAGTTTCGTCCGCAAGCACGCGCGCTTTGTCCTGCTCGACTCCGAGCCGCGCTTCGACCTCCAGCCGCCTGCCGATCGTCTTCGCGGTGCCCGCGATGCAGTCCACGACGGCCTGGCAAAGTGCGAGAGTGTCCGAGCTCGGTGACAGCCCGATCGAGGCGGCGAGCGCGTCGAGTTCGGTCCGGAACTGGATCTGATCGCGCTGCATCTTCGCGATGCGGTCGGTCCACTCCGCTCGTTTTTCCAGAGCCGAGTCCAACTCCGAGAGCGCTTCCAGCGTTTCACGCACGACTGCTGTCGTAGGTCGGATTTCGCGTTGGCCGAGCCAACAGGTCGCGCACGCCTCTCGCCAGGCCTTGCTCCACGCTTCCTCTGCCAACCGGGCGTCGCCGAGCTTCTTCTCGCGGAACCTCAGTTCGCGCCGTCGATCCGCGATTGCCGCACGCAGGTTCTTGGCGTCGACGGTGCGGTCGAGCGCCGCCTGGCCGGCCGCCAACATCGCGGCGACGTCGTCATCCTGGGAGATACCGACCCCCGCCAAACGCATCGCCTCGGCGACCCGCTTCCGCGAACCATTCGTTTCGATCTGCGCTTCACGACATTCCCGTTCGGCCGCCAGCAGTTTTCCGTGGGCCTCGATCGCCCGGTCGCGCTTCCGTAGCCACAGACTTAGCCCGGCAACCCCGATGTTGATTTCGAGACCGTGTCCAATCGCGCGAAGGGCCTTCTCGATCTCCTCGGCCATCGCCGCACGCTTCCGCAGGCTATCCTGCAATTGGCGTCCCGTCTGCCGCAGAGCCGCCCGTACCTCGGCTTGCTCCAGCAGCGCACTGTTCAGTTCCGCGACGCGAGCGGTATGACTGAAACGCTGCTCCGTGATCAGATCGAGTTTCCGCATCGCGGTCTCGAACGCCACGGCCGACTTTGCATCCAGATCCGCCTTGTGGTTGGACCAGGCGGCTTCGCGAGCGGTTCGCGCTTCGCCGGCGTCCTTGTCGCTGACGACACCAACCACGCCGCCAAGCGCCTCGATTCTCGCATCGAGGCGTCCTGCCTCGGCGACGAGGCGATCCTGTTCGCCTTGCCGCGAAGCGATTTCGAGGGCAAGGTCCGCTTCGATCGAAGCCCAACGCTGAAGTTGGTCTTGCGTCGGTACCGGTGCCGCGCAGACCGTATTCCTGTCGCCGGTCCAAGGACGCAGCTCGGTCAGGCGGTCATCGAGTTCGTCCGCGCGCTCCCGGCATATGCGATCGGCCGCACGCGATCGCGTGGCGTCGTCGATCTGACGAGCGGTCGCGATGGCCGCGGTCAAGACGCCGGTCGCCGCTTCGTCGAATCCCCCGTCACGTTCCTCGATTTTCGCTTCGGCCAGCGACAGCGCCTCGACCGCCTTGTCGACTTCCGCTTCGGCTGCAGCGAGGGCCGCTTCGACGCCCGATCGCCGCTCCATCAGATCGCGAATCGGTCCGGTGACTGCCGTCGACAGGACAAGTCGTGCGGGATCCTGCTCCGAGGCATGATCAATACGGGCAAGCACCCGCGCGACCGTCTGTTCAGCGAGCCCCAGACGCAGACGACGGTCGGGTAGGTCCTTCTCTGCCGTAACGTGCCGCGCCCGGAGGTCCGTCAGCAATTCGATGCGCTCTTCCAGTCCGCAAGCAGAAGCGTTCACGACGAGCCGTTCGAGTTCGTCCCGCAGAGCCGCGATGGTCTCGGCGACCGTTTGCGCCAGCGTCGCCAGCTTTGTCTGCCGGGTCATCAGCGCCGGAAGATCGTCGGCCCAAGTCGAGGGCGCGTCGGGCAACGTCGCGAGCGGAAGAAGCTCCGCCCGTAAAGATCGAAGGGTCTGCAGTCTCGGTAGAGCGTTGATGAAGCGTTGCACCTCGTCGATACGGGCCTGCGTGCGGCCACGCTGGGCGAGAGCTTCGGTATAGGCCGAAGTCGCTTCGTCGCGTTCGATGACGAGCCGCGAGTATTCGGAGGCCAGAGTGTCGGTCCGGTCCCGCTCGTCCTTGAGATTCACCAACTCTTTCTTGAGGTCGGCAAGGGCTCCCGATCGCTTTCCCGACCGGAAGAAGCTTTCAGCCTCCGCTTTCGCCGATCCGAGCCGATCGCTCAGATCGGCGAGCCCGGCCGTCGCGGAGAAGAGTAGATGACCTAGATCGCCCTTGCTGGCGAGAATGCTTTCTCCGCCGGCCTCCAGCGTCTCGTCGTCGAGACAGAACATGGTCTGATAGGCGTTGCGATCGAGACCTCCGAGTTCTCCGAGCAGCATGGCATCGGCAACGGTATTGCCGGCATCGTCCAGCAGGCTGTTGTGGGGGAGTTTGATCCGGGAGAAGGTACCGACGGTCCCGAAGATCTCGAGTTCGGCTTCGATCCGCATGGTCGGATAAGGGTGCAGAAAGTTGAACCGGCTTTGATGGTGGATGCCGTAAAATAGGTCCATGCACGCCGACATCGCGGTGGATTTACCGGCCTCGTTGGGTCCGTAGACGATGTGCAAGTCGGGGGCGCCGGCGGAGCGCTCTCCGAAATCGATGACCTCGTCCGTGAACTTGCCGTAGCGTCGAAGTCCGAGCTTTCGAATGCGCATCAACGTGCCTCCTGCGCGCTGCCGGCGGCAAGTCGCGCCAGCACCTCTTCCGATCCCTCGCTGGCGAGTCGCCCGATGAGCAGGTCGAGGCCGGTGTCGTCCGGAGCCAGGCTGCGTCGACATTCGGGGGGCAGCTGCGCGAGAAGGTCGTTGACGATACCGTCCGCTTCGGCCCGGAAGGCTTCGGAGCCGACGATTTCGTCGCTCATCGTCCTTCGCAGCGCTTCGACCGGATCCGCGCTCTCCGCCGAACCGACGACGGGGCGCCGGCACTCAAGATCGATCTTCTCAATCCATACGTTGCCTATCGTCTCCGCCCGGGCCTCGGCTTCGGTGCGCAGGAGATCGGCATCACGCCGGATGTTCCAGGCCATCGATGTCGCTCCCGAAACGGCAAGTCGCGCGACGAGGTGATCGGATGCCGATCTGCCGGCGGCTTCTCCGAAGGCCTTCTCGAGCCGAGCGGCTAGGTCCGACCACGATGCCACCCCGGAGGCGTCGACGGCGACGCGTTCGAATTGCGCCAGGCTGACGATGCGCTCCTCCATCGTGATGGACCCGTCGTCCAGCACGCTGGCCAGCGTCACGGATTTGGGACCGTGTTCGCCGACGTCGCGCCCTTGCGGAATGCCCGGCATCACGACAGCACAGGGGCCTTCCGTCGTCGAACGTTTGTGGATGTGCCCGAGCGCCCAGTACCGGAAGCCCGAGGCGAGGAGGTCCGCCGTGCCGCACGGCGCGTAGACGTCGTGAGGGGGCGAACCGTCCAGACTGGTGTGCATCAGTCCGATGTTGATGGCGCCGGCGACGGGCGGCCGGTACTTGGCGAGAAGGCTTTCCGGGGCCTGTGGCCTCGCGAAGCTAAGTCCATGGATCGCGATCGGTCTTTCTCCGCGATCCCGCGAGACCTCGACGGCGTCGGCCCGGCCGCCGAACAAGTGGACGTTTTCGGGAAGGACGAGTTCCTTCGTTATCTTCGACAGGGCGTCGTGGTTGCCCCGGATGATGAAGACCTCGATGTCTGCGGCATCCAGGCGGCGGAGTTGCTCGGCGAGAAAGCGCGCCGTCTTCATCGAGGTCTGCTCGCCGTCATAAAGGTCGCCAGCCAACAGGAGCGCGTTCACCTGCTCATCGAGGCACAAGTCGACGATACGCGAGAAAACCTGGCGGCTGGCGTTGCCGACGAATTCCGCGAGCCGCGGATCGCGCAGAGCGAGCGAACGCAGCGGCGAGTCGAGGTGGACGTCGGCTGCGTGCACGAAACGGTATGCGGTCATAGTAGCAACTCACTTTCGTCGAATCAGCGAAGTCTACCGCGCCGCGGAAATCGGCATTCGATTGTCGGAGACAACCGGAGGTCGCCGTCCCAGATATCCCCAGCGCTTTGGGTTGCCCTTGGAAAGTCGGATCGATTGCGTCCTGACCGCATTCATTCGAACACGGGCCAGCAACCGTCTTCTTCATGGCGCCGGGTCCGCTGCGTGCAGGTGTTGTCGAGCAGGCGCTGACCGACATCCTTCCAGATCGCGTCCGGACCGTAGAGCCGGGCGGCGTCCGCCTTCTGGATCTCGACGGTCCTGGCGCAGCGGCGGCAGCCCACCCTCAGAATATGTTGAGGAATTTGGTCCAGCCGCCGCGTCCGGACACCTGCTGCGCCAGGGTCCGGAGAACTCGCGTCGGCGCGGGGGTCGTCCAGCAGCGCCTGCCAGTATTCCCGCGGCAGATACTCGTCGGGAGCCAGTCCGCGCGCGGGCGGGGCCTTCCTGTCGACGGCTGCGGCCATCTTTTCCATCTGCTTGGGTGTCGGCATGCGCCAGCTCGCGGGACGGTCGGTCATGTCCACGTGGGAAGGCCCCGTCTCCCCACCGTGCGCTGACAAATAGAACATATCATGAACATAAGAGTCGAGTCCGCTGAAGGTCGAAAATCCAAAAAATGATCCCGTGGACGGAGTCACTGGTGTCGGAACCAAGGTCCCCCGTTCGTCTTGAGTCCAACTGCCCTCATTTTTCGGAGTACCGCGTCATGGCCCCCCGCGCGAACTGGAAAGGCTTTCTGCGCCTTTCGCTCGTCACCTGTCCCGTCGCGCTCTATCCGGCCACTTCGGAGTCCGAAAAGGTCTCGTTCAACCAGCTGAATCGTCAGACCGGCCATCGGATCAAGTACGCCAAGGTCGACGCTGAGACCGGCGAGGAGGTCGCCAACGAGGACATCGTCAAGGGCTACAAGGTCGACACCGAAACCTTCATCGAAGTGACGAAGGAGGAACTCGAAAACGTCGCGCTGGAGTCGACACGGACGATCGAGATCGACGAGTTCGTCGACCGCAGCGAGATCGACCCGAGGTATCTGATCCGTCCCTACTACTTGGTGCCTGACGGCAAGGTCGGGCACGACGCCTTCGCCGTCATTCGCGAAACGATCCGAGAGATGAACAAGGTTGCCATCGGACGGGTGGTGCTAACCAACCGTGAGCACATTATTGCCCTCGAACCCATGGACAAGGGTCTGATGGGAACCCTGCTGCGCTATCTATACGAGGTGCGTCCTGCGAACGAGTATTTCGACGAGATCCAGGATGTCAAAGTCACCAAGGACATGCTCGAACTCGCCAAGCACATCGTTAATCAAAAGGCGGGCCATTTCGAGCCGGACAAGTTCGAAGACCAGTACGAAACCGCCCTAATCGATCTCATCAACCAGAAGCGCGCCGGCCAACCCATCACCGCGAAGGAGCGACGATGGCTCCGCGGAAACCGGAAAGCGCCGGGCTCCTCCTGTTTCGAGGAGGTGCCGCCCATCTGGAAATCCTGCTCGGTCACCCGGGAGGACCATTTTGGCAAAACAAGGATGACGGTGCCTGGAGCATCCCAAAGGGTCTGATTGGCGCCGACGAAGCACCACTGTCAGCCGCTCGGCGCGAATTCGCCGAAGAGACCGGATACCACCCGGACGGAGATTTCTTGACGCTCGGCGAGGCTCGGCAGCCGGGCGGCAAGGTCGTTCAAGCGTGGGCCATCGAAGGCGACTGGGATCCCGCGCTCATTCGCAGCAATACCTTCGAGATGGAGTGGCCACCGCGCTCTGGTCGCCGACAGACCTTTCCGGAGATCGACCGCGCGGCTTGGTTTGTTATCGCCGACGCGCGACGGAGGATCCTGAAGGGACAAACGGTTTTCGTCGATCGATTGGTTGAAGCTCGATCGATTGCTTGAAACTTTGGGTCCTGCCGCTCTAGCCGGCGCCGCTTTTCTCTACGATTTCCCTGCTGGCGAAATAGGCTCAGTCATCGTGGCTCAGATCCTCGGGTTTTCCCGAGGCCCAGCGAGCCGCCGCCGTGAACAAGATCGCGATCCTTGCCTTGCCAAATCCATCCGTCATCATACGGGCGCTGCGGGAAGCGACGCCTCGGATTCGATCAGAGCTTGCTGTTTAAGCTCGGCCCAGAATTCAGAGGGGATTTTGCCTTGCAGCGAATTGTAGTCCTCGGCGATCTGCTGATGGCTTCGCGCGCCGACGACAAGAGCGACCGCGACATCTGGCGCTGCCGAGAATTGAAGCGCAGCGGTTCGTAGATCCACGCCATAGCGAGCGGCTACCGTTCGCAGTTTTTCGCGCTTTTCGATCGCGGCCGCAGGGATCTTGAAATTTTCCTTGCCGTAGTTGTAACGCGGGCTTCCGGATATGAAGCCGGCATTGAGCGAAGACCCGATGACGAGCGAGACGTTCTTCTTGCGGACGGCAGGAAAAAGTTCGTTCACGGCGTTGGCATGATCGATCAGTGAATACTGCCGGGCGCACAGACAGACATCCGGATCGGCGTCATCCATGACCTTTAGGATGGGTTGCGGCGTGTTCACGCCGATGCCCCAAGCCCGTATAATGCCCTCGTCGCGCATCTTCGATAGCGCCGGAAAGGCGCCCTTGCGTGCGATCTCGTACTGCTCCTCCCAGCCGTTCGGGAAATAGGCGAAGTCCGGGGAAATGTCGTGCACGAACGCGACGTCCAGGCTGTCCACGCCGAGGCGCTGCAGGCTGTCCTCGATCGAGCGGCGCACGCCGTCTGCCGTGTAGTCGAACACGATGTCGTTCGGAGAGTCGGACAGCGGATAGATTTCCGCATGCCGATTGTTCTTCGATGCCTTGAACAATTTCCCGACTTTGGAGGAAAGCAGATAGTCTTCGCGTTTCTTGTTGTGCAGGAAATGTCCGAAGCGCCGCTCGGCGAGACCGAAGCCATACCACGGAGCGACGTCGAAATAGCGTACGCCAACCTCCCATGCAGCTTCGAGCGTGCCCTCGGCATCCTTGTCGGTATGCTTGTTGAACTCATTTCCAAGGGACACCCCGCCGAGTCCGAAGCGAAACTCCTGCTTGTAGATCTGTTGCGCGCGGTTAGGCATGTTATCGGCACCCTTGTCGTTTCGGTTTGGACAGAACGATGGGATCCAAAAGCGGTTCCCCAGCCTGCCTGGCGCTCGACCGGTCCGGGAGACGTTCGCCCGAGATATAGTAGGCTTGCACGCCCGCGCCGTGGCAGCCTGCCCGACCAAACGGATGAGACATACACCCGATCATGTTCGATCTGACCTTTCTCGGAACTTCGGCCAGCGTGCCTTCAGCGAACCGCAACCATCCGGGCCTCCTAGTGGAG
>Ga0185299_10007615_pt1 | contig 11017 bp, 9 predicted proteins | sample PaiPotPPA55metaG_FD_128002 | JGI IMG/M metagenome (GOLD analysis project Ga0185299, IMG submission 128002) | Iron sulfur acid spring bacterial and archeal communities from Banff, Canada, to study Microbial Dark Matter (Phase II) - Paint Pots PPA... ...
CGGATGCGCCGCAGGGCCGCGAGGCCGGCGTACCGCTTTTCAATATTTTCGAAGCGAATACCGGTAGGAGAAAAGCCGCTCGAGGTCACCGCATCGCCTCAATGGCGAATTGAGAACACCGCGAGCGAATCGAGAACGTTCCAGGGTGGCGCGTCAAAGCTCAGCCTCGAACGAGGTCGCGCAGAACCTTTTCCGCACGCGCTCGTTCCGATGCGTACTCTTCGTCGGGAATAGTGCCGGCCTGATGGCGGAGCTCCAGACGGAAAAGTTGGTCTTTCAAATATTCGAGGCTAGTGGCTACCGCGGCATTAACATGTTCCATCGTTGGAGCGGAATTATTGACCTGCGAAGCGGACGCGGAAATTTTCTTCGAGCGCGACTGTGAATCAGGCAGGGTAACCGATTCTGCCGAATTCTCCGCGGGTGCGACGGTCACCGCGACGGGCTTGCGGGCCAGCAGAATCGCGCCCACCGCGAAAACTCCCACGAAGCCGACCACCAGCGGCCATTTCAGCACATCAAGCCGTCCGGGAACCTGCTGAATGTTTGCGGACGCGGCAGCGCCTTGCCCCTCCTGCCCGCTCTGTCCCTGATCGGCGGCGCTGTTTGCACCGGGAGGTGGAGCGCTGCCGGATACATTCACCGCGAGAGGCGTGTTGGCGGCGAGATTTTCGCGCCCGTAGATTGCCATTCCCTGTTCCTGCCCGCCGGCCTGCAAACCTTCGCCAGCAATTTGCACGGTGGGCGGCGCAACCACCAGAAGGCGGCGCGCGGCGAAGGCAGAAGCAGGGATTTTTACCGTCGCGGCATTGTTGGGATAGGGAATTTCATACGAATAACGCACCGTGTTTTCGCCTGGCCGAAAAGCGTACGCAATGGCGAAGTGGCCTTTGCTTTTGTCGATGGGAGCTTGCACTACCGGCATTCCCGCAGGGCCGGAAGCAGCGACCTGTTGTAGCTGCGCGTTTTCCGGCACGGAAAATTCAAAATTGCCATCGGCGCGAAAATAAGCTTGCGGCGGTTTGGTGTCATTCTGTAAGGAGTATTCTTCGCCGACAATCAGGGTCGTGCCATTCGGCTGAAAGAAAACCACGCGAGTGGTGACCGCGACGGCCTTGGCATCCTTCGTTGGTTCGTACACCGCGACTTCCACATCGCTCTTGCCGGGCGGCACCGGCTGGTGGAAATTAATGCCGCGATACACCGCGCGCACCAGCATCGGCTGAGCGCCCAATCCCGGGTTGTCGAAAGTAAATTGCCCTTGGGCGTCCGATTGCGTATTTGCGACCGGCTGCATCCCGCCCTGCAATTGAATGAGCATCACCGTGACGCCCGGTGCAGGTTTCCCAGTGGTGCCGTTCTTTACTGTGCCGTGTACGGTGCCCGCTTGCGCGGCGCTACCAGTGACGCACAGTAAAATCGCCGCACAAAACATCTTGGCGATCTTTGAAGCTGACCGCTTCATTGAGGACCTCTTGCGGCGGGAGCGGGGCGAGGCCCGCGAGGGCGGCGCACTTGCGATTCGGTGACCTGATCGATTTCAGCGAGCACCAGTGCCGCTTCAGTTTCCAGCGACATCTTCATGGCCTCGAAATCCCCTTCGGAATATTTCCCGGAGCGGAATTCGAATCGTAGATCGCGCAAATTGTCGTAGATACTGTCGCGACGCTCCAGCAGTTGATCGAGCTTGGTGCGATGCGGGGCCAAATCTGAGGCATCGGGTTGAATATAAAAAATAAAGATCAGCGTAGCGGCCGCGAGTGCGAAGCATGCGCCCAGCACGGCCCAATCCGTGGGGGTCACGCCGTTCAGAATGAGAGCCGCGAAATAATTCATCAGTCCTGCGTCTCCCGCGCAGCACGCACGCGCGCTCGTTCCAGCGTCTCAGCGGAGATGCCACTGCTGTTCGCCGCCGCACCGCTCACAGCGTGCACCGGACGCTTGCGCCAGCGATTGATCACCAAGAGCACCAGCACGAGTCCGACCGCCAGATAAACTGCAGGCATGCTCCAGGCCACGAGGCTAAAGCCGGAGTGTGGCGGTTCGGCGTAAACTTTGGTGCCGAACTCCTGAACGAACATCTGCGTGATGGTATCTTCAGAATCACCCCGCGCAAGACTCTGATCCACTTCCTTGAGCATGGCGGTAGAGACGGTGCAACCAACGTGATTGCACTGCGACAAAACCTGATTGCAGCCACACATGCACATGAACTTGCCGCCGATTTGGTGAGCGCGATCGGAGGGCTGTTGCGCCGGCAGCGGTGAGACCAGCAGCGGCAATGAACCCGCCGCACAAACCAGCACCACCAGAAATAATAACTTGCGTACCTTAATCATGACCCTCTCTCAACGTGGGTGAAGGCGTCAGCGTTCCGGCCAGAGATTTGACCCGCGTAGGTTCCGGCACTGCGGACAAAACCAGCACGGAGCGGCGGTTCGGCAAGAGCGCCACTAAAGTTCCAAGGACCACGATCACGCCGCCGAACCAGATGCACTTCACGAGTGGGTTGAGATAGACATGAATGACGGGCACCTGGGTATCCGGGCTTTGTCCGGCATAAACGACATACAAATCCTGTTTAAGCGTGGAATAAATCGCGACCATGGTTCCGGAGGCTTGATTGGCGGGGAAAATACGGCGCTCGGGATAGAGCATCATGACCGGTTTATTGTCGCGAGTTACTTCGATGACCATCCGCTCGGCGGTGTAGTTTTTTTCCTGCTTATTGTCGACGTTCTGCAGCAGCAAGGAATACGGGCCGATCTGCATGGTGGAGCCGATCTGCATTTCTTTTTGCACGTCGCGATTGAAGGCTGTGCCGGCGATGCCGATGAAAATCAAAACCATGCCCATGTGCACGATGTAGCCGCCGTACCGGCGAGTATTGCGCATGGTGAGATCGACCGCGGAAGCAAGAAACGAGGCGCCTGAGCGCGAACGAATGACTTTGGCGCCGCGATAAAACTCCATGGTGATGGTCGCGGCTACGAAGACGCAAAGGACGAGGCAGATCAAAGCATAAAATCCGCGAATGCCGAGCGGGAAAGCGATGGCTCCAGCGATAAGGCCCATTAATAGAGGCCAGCCAAAATTACGCTTCAGGCTATCGAGCGAAGTCTTGCGCCAGGCCAATAACGGTCCCACGCCAGTGAGAAACAAAAGTAATAAGCCGATGGGAATATTCACTTTGTTAAAAAATGGCGTACCCACGCTGATCCGGTCTCCCGTAAACCACTCGGAGAAAACCGGGAAAAGCGTGCCAGACAAAACCGCGACGCAGGACACCAACAAAATCAAATTGTTAAATAGAAAACTGGATTCGCGGGAAACGATGGAGTCCAGCTGATTTTCACTCTTCAAATAATCGCGATTCTTAAAATAGGCGGCGAGACATACGAGAAGAATTACACCGATGAATCCCACAAACCAGCTGCCGATGTTGGAACTGGCAAAAGCGTGAACGGAGCTGACCACGCCGCTGCGCGTTAGAAAAGTTCCCAGAATGCATAGCAGGAAGGTGGAGAAAACCAGCCACACGTTCCACACTTTCATCATGCCGCGCTTTTCCTGCATCATCACGGAGTGCAGAAACGCTGTGCCGGTAAGCCATGGCAACAGTGAAGCGTTTTCGACCGGATCCCAGGCCCAGTATCCGCCCCAACCCAACACCGCATAAGCCCAATGCGCGCCCAGTAAAATGCCGGCAGTCTGAAAACCCCACGCAATCATGGTCCATTTCCGCGTGAGGTGAATCCACTTTTCGCCCGGATAGCGTGCCAGCAACGCGCCCAGTGCGAACGCAAACGGAATCGTGAAACCGGTGTAACCGGAATAAAGGTTCGGCGGATGAATCACCATCTCCGGGTATTGCAGCAAGGGGTTCAGGCCGTTGCCGTCGCCGCGCGCGACCAGGTCCATTGCGCCATTCACTCCTGGAACGGCCAGAGCCTTGAACGGGCTGGCAACAAAATTATTCAACGTAAGAAAAAATATCTGTACACCCGCCAGGACCACCCCGACGTACGGCATCAACTCGCCATTTTTATTGCGATAGGCAATCAGCGCGGAGAAAACATAGACCGCTAGCAGGAAGCTCCAGAACAGCAGCGAGCCTTCCTGCCCGGACCAAAGCGCGGCGACTTTATAAAACGGAGAGAGGCTGCGATTGCTGTGAGCTACAACGTAGGCGACGGAAAAATTATCGCTGAAGAACAGGTATTCGAGGCTGAGGGTAGCGAGAAATATCAGGCCGCAGGCAGCCAGCCCCGCCTGGCGCGTGCTTTTTACCAGCAGCGGGTGGCGCGTGCGAATGGCGGCGATCCCGCCGACGAACGCATAGACCGCACACACAAAAGCCAGTAGCAGCGCAAAAGAACCGAATACATCCACCGAGTCCCCACTTCCTCCCGAACAGAGGAGAGTTACATAGTGCTGGTGCGCGATCCGTCAGCTGCAGGAGCCGGCGTGCTACCCGGAGCAGCTTCGTATTTTGACGCGCACTTCGCCTGCACGTGTTCCGCAACAAAACGGCCGTCCGGCGCGGGGCGGCCTTCTACCAAAGCCTGCGACTTGTCCACAAAAGTGTCGGGCAGGGGCTCGTTACCTACGTAACTCACCGGCAGCGACTTCCCTTCCCCTTGCAACACAAAATCAACGCGCCCGGAAAGGCGGTGAATACTCCCCGGCTCAACCGTGCCGCCCACTCGCATGCGATGGCTTAAGGATGCCCCCTGCAGAGTCTGCAGTTCGGCGATGGTGTGATAGTAGGTCTTGCTCTCGCCGTATCCCATCCAAGCGAGAAAGCCCAACGAGATAACGATGACGCCGATCCCGATCCCAAATTTCGCGCGTTTCTGCACGACTACACCTCGCAAAATGGCCCCAATGCCCGAATAAGCCGATTCTATCACAGCTCAAAAATGCGAGTTGGCGGGCACACTGGGTGCGAAACGCCTGCGACTAGCGACTCGCGGGTACGGCAAGGACGTCTTGAAAACGCGCAATTGCGGCAGTCGCGGCGGCGGGATTGGAATGATCCAACGCGAACGCTCGACCATCGTCGAGGGCCAATTCACAATTTAGCCGCGCGGAGGCGAACCGCTCGATCAGTGGAGTCAAACTCGCGGAAATAAACGCCAGACGCTTGGGTTTTAGCGAGCGCCGAATCCTGGTGAACAGCGTCGGCAGGCGCGTGATTAATGCGTTGTTCAAGAAATCGGCCCCGCTGGATGGATCGTCCAATGGACATTCGAGTACGTGCGTCAGGTAAATCCCACGCCGTTGGAGCTCCGATTGAATGGCATCCGCGGATTTACCGGCGGTCGAGATGCCAGCCGCGGTAATGAGATTCGCTGCTTCGCCGGAGTGAGCTTCCTCAGGCGAATACAGAAATTCTGCCGGCGCTGGTGGAGAAACCGCCCCGAGCAACAGCGTGTGCAGATGAATGGGCCGGTATCGCGTAGCCCATTCCAGACGTTGCAAACGTCGCGCGAGGTGTTCTGAAGTTGCGGGCTGGCCACAGCCGTCGCACAAAATTTCTGAAGTGTTCGCGGTCATCACTGCTTAGCAATGTAATGCAGCTGAACAGCGAGAGCAAACAGAACGCGGAATTATGCGGAAATTAGGAGGAAACGGGCGTGTCCGAAGGCAGCTTGGCGCGCAGGCACCATTTCAGTTCCTGGCTGATTTCCGTGATTTCCATTCCGGCCATGACGATAAATTTGCAGCTCAACATTTCGCGCGATTCGTCGTCATCCGGGAGCTGGCAGGAGACCCGGCAATATTGGCACTCCTGGTTCCAGCAAAAGCGCCCGTAAGGAATCGTTTCGGGGCTGATGAATTGGAAGCAGCGCAGCAGCGAGTTCCGTTCTGGGACCTGGAACTTCTTTCCCAGTAACGTGATCTCCACGAGTTTTTCGTAAGGGCGGAACGGCTCGGACATCTGCAAATTCCTCCGCGCCCGGGCCCAGACTCTAGGCGATCCGAACACGTCTTCAGATTAGTCCTGCGTGGGGATGGCAACAACCAGAGGTATTGGGGAGAGTTGCGAATGTGCCAAGGGCCAACGGGGACGTTCTTTACCAACCAGGTTAGTTCACCAGCGTGAGCTAACCTAAGTCGAAGAATTGGCCCATCTTGCGGAACTTTTCGTAGCGCGCGTCGAGCAACTCTCTCTGGGACTGCTCAGAGAGCATCAGCAGTTGCCGGTCCAGGACGGCATCGAGCAGGCGGCTGGCAGCTTCCGGGTCAGTGTGCGCGCCACCTTCAGGCTCCGGAACGATTTCGTCAATAATGCCAAATTCCTTTAGATCCGCTGCGGTGATTTTCAGAGCGGTCGCCGCGGTTTCCGCTTTGCTGGAATCGCGCCACATGATGGCCGCGCAGCCTTCCGGCGAAATGACGGAATAAAAACTGTTTTCGAAGATATTTACGCGGTCTCCTACGGCAATCGCCAAAGCGCCACCGGAGCCGCCTTCTCCGGTAACGGTGACGATAATCGGGACCGGCAAGCGCGACATTTCGCGGAGATTGCGCGCGATGGCTTCCGCCTGTCCACGCTCTTCCGCGTCAATGCCCGGGTACGCGCCCGGCGTATCGATAAACGTGAAAATCGGACGGCAGAACTTCGCGGCAAGCTGCATCACGCGCAATGCCTTGCGATAGCCCTCCGGTTTGGGCTGGCCGAAATTTCTTTGCACCCGTTGTTTGGTGTCGCGGCCCTTCTGGTGGCCGATCACCGCGACGGGCCGGCCATGAAATTTTGCCAGACCGGTAACCAACGCCTTATCGTCGCCGAAATTGCGGTCGCCGTGCAGTTCGATGAAATCGGTGAAAAGCATGCCGATGATGTCGAGAGTGTAAGGCCGGTTCTGGTGGCGCGCAATCTGTGCGCGCTGCCAGGGACCAAGGTGGGAATAGAATTCGCGGCGAAGCTCGGCAACTTGTTTGCTTACGCGTTCGAATTCCGCGTCGGCGGCTTCATCGCCCGCAAGGTTGCGCAGGTCCTCGACATCTTTTTCGAGGCGCTCGATTTCTTTCCGACGGGCGGCACCGTTGTGCTTGGACTTGACCTTGTCCTTTTCTTTTTCTTTCTCTTTGTCTTTCTCTTTATCTTTGGAGCTCATGCCGTGGCCGCCATTTCCACGGCGCGATCGCCGCAAAGCTGGCGCACCGCTTCGACGAGTTCTGGATTGGAACGCACGCTTTGCTGAGCTTGTAACAGCGCCACCGATCCATCCGCGGACCTCAACTCAAACACTACGACGCACGAGCCCGGGAAATTTCTGAACAAAGTTTCAAGACGGTCGAGCGTGTCGGGATTGATGGATTGCACATCCATGCGCACACGAAATTCCTGTGGCGCGACGCGCTCCGCAATATCTTCCAGGCGACGCGCTTCCTGAAGGGAAAGCCTCGTTCCGGCTTCCTCGACTTGTACACGGGCTTTGAGCAAAAGTGGCACGCCGGGCTTCAGCATAGCCTCAAGTCGCGTAAAGGTTTCGGGAAACACCAGCATTTCTTGCACGCCGGTCATATCCTGCAAAGTAAAAATGGCCCAGCGCGCGCCTTTCCTGGTACGCATCGGGCGGATGCCGACAATGAGGGCTGCAACGGTAATGTCTTTATTGTTGCGTTGACCTTCCACCTGATCGAGTGTCAGCGCTTTCATGTCCTGCAAACGGGAAGCATAACGAGCGAGTGGATGTCCAGAGACGTAAAAACCGAGCATGGCGTACTCGCTGGTGAGCCGTTCCTCTTCGCTCCATGGCGCGGCCTCGCGCAGTTCAAACAAAATTGGCGCAGGGGCGGCGGCAGTTCCGAATAATCCGTGCTGGCCCGATTCGCGCGAGCGCGAAGCACGTTGCAAGGCATTCACAGCTTCATCAACGGATGCGAGCATGCCTTCGCGAGGCCCTAGCGAATCCATCGCGCCAGACTTGATCAGGCTTTCAAACACGCGCTTGTTGAGGAAGCGCGGCTCGATGCGCTCACAAAAATCGTAAAGCGAGCGAAATTCGCCTTGAGCAACGCGCGATTCACGAATGGCCTTGGCGGTGTTTTCTCCCACATTCTTGATGGCCGCCAAACCGAAGCGAATCGCTTCATGGACGGGCGTGAAGTATAGATCGCTCTCATTCACGTCCGGCGGCAGAATCGAAATACTCATGCCCCGCGCTTCGTTGATGTACTTGACGGTTTTATCGGTGTTGCCGGCGTCGGAGGTGAGCAGCGCGGCCATAAATTCCACGGGATAGTGAACCTTCAGATACGCGGTCTGGTAGGCCAGCAACGCATACGCGCAGGAATGCGATTTGTTGAAACCGTATCCGGCGAATTCTTCCATCAGGTTGAAGATGCGTTCCGCTTTTTTCTCCGGAACTTTGTTCGCGAGACAACCGGCCATGAATTTGGCGCGCTGCGCGGCCATTTCTTCTTTTTTCTTTTTGCCCATGGCGCGGCGAAGGATGTCCGCTTCGCCGAGAGAAAAACTAGCGAGGCGATTGGCGATCTGCATCACTTGTTCCTGATACAGGATTACGCCGTAAGTCTCTTCCAGGATGTCCTGTAGCTGCGGCAGTTCGTAACTGACTTTCGTCTTGCCATGCTTTCGATTGATAAAATCGTCGATCATGCCGCCTTGGATGGGGCCGGGGCGGTAGAGAGCGTTGAGGGCGGTGAGGTCCTCGATACGCGTGGGTTGGTAGCGGCGCAAAATATCGCGCATGCCGTGGGACTCAAACTGGAAGATAGCGGTAGTGTCGCCACGCGCGAAAAGTTTGTAAGTTTCCGCATCGTCCAGCGAGAGATTATCGATATCGACCTTGGCTCCGCGATTTTTCTCGATCATGTTCACGGTATCGTGCAGCACCGTGAGGGTGGTGAGGCCAAGAAAATCCATCTTCAGCAAGCCGATGCGCTCGAGCGCATTCATGTCGTATTGCGTGGTTATTTCGTCGCGGTTGGTCTTGTAAATCGGGACGATGTCGGTGAGTGGCCTCGCGGAAATCACCACTCCCGCGGCATGCGTCGAAGCATGGCGGGCCAAGCCTTCCAGTCGTAACGCCACGGCCATCAAATCTTTGAGGCGCTGATCGCTGTCGATAGCTGCCTTCAGCATAGGAGACTGTTCCAAAGCATCTGGCAACTCGATGCCGAGGGTGGTGGGAATCAATTTGGCGATGCGATCGACTTCGGCATACGGAATATCCATGGCGCGGCCAACATCTTTCACCGCGGCCTTGGCGGCCATGGTACCGAAGGTGATGATCTGCGAAACGTTTTCGCGGCCATATTTCTGCGTCACGTATTCGATCACTTCGCCGCGCCGCCGCATACAGAAATCAATATCAATATCCGGCATGGAGACGCGCTCGGGATTCAGGAAGCGCTCAAAAATCAGGTTGTACTGCAACGGATCGACGTCGGTAATGCGCAATGCGTAGCTCACCAGGCTGCCGGCTGCCGAACCGCGGCCTGGGCCGACCGGAACACATTGCGCGCGCGCGTAATGAATAAAATCCCACACGATCAGGAAATAACCTTCGTAGCGCATCTTCAGGATCATCTCGATCTCAAAAGACAAGCGGCGCTCGTATTCCGCAAGGCTATTTCGTAGCAGGCCCTGCTTCGCGAGGCGCTCCAGATACGGAACGCGTGTGGCAAAGCCTTCGCGTACCACCATCTCAAAATAACTTCCCGGCGTGTGGCCGTCAGGAACTTTAAATTCAGGAAATGGATTGGGGACGCGCTCAATCTTTACGTTGCAGCGCGCAGCAATATCCACGGTGCGGCTCAGCGCCTCGGGCAATTCACGAAATACCTGCGCCATCTCGGCGGCAGTCTTGAAATAAAACTGGTCGGTAGCAAACTTCATGCGATGTGTATCGCTCATGGTCTTGCCGGTCTGAATGCACAGCAAAACGTCCTGGGCGTGCGCGTCGGAGTGTTTCAAGTAGTGGCAGTCGTTGGTGGCCACCAGAGGAATGCCCGATTCTTTGGAAAGACGAACGAGGTGAGGATTAACGGTGCGCTCGATATCAAGGCCCTGATCCTGAATCTCTAAAAAGAAATTGCCCTTGCCAAAAATATCGCGCAACCGGTACGCATTTTCTCGCGCCTGGTCGTATCGCTCTTCCACCACCGCTTCGGTGACCACCCCGCGCAAGCACGCGGAAAGAGCGATTAATCCTTTGCTGTGCTTGGCCAGCAGATCGTAGTCGATGCGCGGCTTGTAATAAAAGCCTTCGAGGAAGCCGGAAGAAACCAGCTTGATTAAATTTTTGTATCCTTCCTGGTTTTCGCAAAGCAGCACAAGGTGATTACTGCCACGGCCAGCGGGCTCGCCGTCCCCGCGTTCCTGTCCATTGGCGACGTTGGTCTTTTCCCCGCGCTCATGGCGGCTGCCCCTGGCCACATAGACTTCGCAGCCAATGATGGCCTTTACGTCGCGTTTGCTGGCTTCATTAAAAAAATTCGCCGCAGCAAAAAGATTGCCGTGGTCGGTGATGGCCACCGCCGGCATTTTCTGCTCAGAGGCCTCGTCGAGCAATTGGCTGGTTTCGCAAGCCCCATCCAACAGACTGAAATCGGTGTGAACGTGAAGATGAACAAACTGCGGTTGACCCATGGACCTCGATTCTAAATCTGTGCGCGGATAATTGCGAATGGCATTGTTGAAAACTTTGCCGCTAAAAATTCCGTTGTCGTCACCAAGAACTATTTGCGCGCGTGTCTTTTCTTGCCGGACGAACGGCTCGCGCCGTGTCGCGATGATGCGTGTTTGTCAGCAGGCTTGTGACCGCTCTTGCCGCCCGCTTTTCCTGCCCTTTTTGCTGCCGTTTCGGCGTCGGCGTGTTTCTGTTTGGCTGCGCTGCCCACCGCCAGCGCCGCCTGAGACTTCTCGGCCGCTTTGGACTTTTTCTCTTTCTCTTTCTTTTTCGGCTGCTCCTTGATGCCCGAAAGCTTGCGCAAAATTTTCTCGCGCTCCTCGGGAGTCTTGCCTCTTCCGGCGAGC
>Ga0185299_10007620_pt1 | contig 11007 bp, 12 predicted proteins | sample PaiPotPPA55metaG_FD_128002 | JGI IMG/M metagenome (GOLD analysis project Ga0185299, IMG submission 128002) | Iron sulfur acid spring bacterial and archeal communities from Banff, Canada, to study Microbial Dark Matter (Phase II) - Paint Pots PPA... ...
ACGGTCGCTCAATTGGGAAAGTTCCTGCACGGCGAGCCCATATCGCTTCCAGTTCTGGAAGAAGCGGATAATCGGTGACAACATGGGTTTTCGTCCTTTCTACCGGCAACAGGCCGGAATCACAGGCGAAATATGGAGCTCCTTTGCTGCGATGCAACGGAACTTGCTGCAGTGCAGCTAATCCCGAAATGCATGGCGAATGAGGCATATCGCTAGCTTTTTAGTGGACGCTTCAAGCAGTCGGGTGATTCTCAATACCGCTGACCTGAGCCATGAATTGCGCGCGTAGCACCCTAGCCAGGGTGGAGTCTTCACAGGAAGGCAATCACACAGGTTCCGCCCACCTAGTTTTTAGCGGGCTTCGCCCGAGTTCCGCCCGCGGACGATCCCGCCACCGCCGTAGTCCTCAAGTGAAATTCGCGCGTCGTTGGGTTTACCCGGGGGAGTATCATGGGGACGACGCTCAATCACCGCCGCCACGCCGAAGAATGTGTCGCGATGGCGCAGCGTGCCGCGGACGATCAGGACAAGGCGCTGTGGTTGACGCTCGCCCAATCCTGGGTTCGCCTGGCCGAGCACGTCGAGCACAGCACCGCGGAAAAGGTGGTGGAAACGCAAGACGAGCGCTCACCTTGAGCGACATTATGCGAAGCCGTCGTTCAGCCCGTCCGTATAGCTGTTTGCGCAGGCCTACTGGCCGTGACTGGCGAGGACCTGCTGACAGGCGCGGCTAATCTTGAGCCGGTTCGCTTGCAGGCAACCTAGAATACCCAGCGTGTCATTCGGATTGATCTGCAACTGGGTCTGACAAAACCTGGTCACGTCCGGATGGCAGGCGGCGCGCTCCCGCTGATCTCCTTGGCCCATTTGCGAAGGCGGCGGCTGCGGCGGCAATTGTTGGGCGGCTGCGGCCGCTACCACAAATACGAAAGCAAGCGACAAAACCGATATCCGGATCATGGTCCCCCCGTTTTTGCCGGGCATTCGGCCCGTCGTTCCCCCTTCCGGGCATCCGGCCCGTCGCTTTTCGGTAAGCTGTTATCTCATATTCTACCGGCACTGTCGCGCGCCGCGGGCATTTTCAACGGTCGGCCGCAAGCAAATGCTGCCCGCGTGATCCATCCGCAACACTAGTGTGGTGGATTTGAAGTTCCTACGATCAAGCGGCTGGCTCGGCTGGGAACTTCAAATCCAAAAACCACGCTAGAATCATATTTTGCTAGTGTCTTTATCGATTCCGAAGTGCGTACGAGCGCGCCGTAAATGCTTGCGAACTTCGGAATCGGGACACCAGCCACTGCGCTTGCGCGGCGACGGGGTGCGGGGATACATCTCGTTGGTTGCCGAAGATTTGGGCGGTTAGCTCAGTTGGTAGAGCGTCTGCTTTACACGCAGAATGTCGGCGGTTCGAGTCCGTCACCGCCCACCACGCTTCGCCCAAACGGGCTTCGCGTGGCGCAGCGAGGGGAAGGCTGTCGCGCCGTAGCCGTAAGGCGAAGGCGGTCTCCTGCGCCACTTCTTAGCGAACGGAATGCCGACAAAAGAAAACGCCCGCCGCCATCGCAACTCCTTGCGACAGCATGCGGGCGGTGAGCGACGCCAGACCAGCGTTTGCAGGTCTGCCGAGGAAGGTAATCAGATCGCTTCTTTGAGTTCCTTCGACGCGCGGAACGCGACCTTCTTGCTCGCTTTGATCTGAATCGGTTCGCCGGTCGCAGGATTGCGGCCCATGCGCGCGGCGCGTTTTCTAACTTGCAAAATGCCGAGTCCGCCGATGCGGATGCGCTCGCCCTTTTTCAGGTGCTTGACGATATTTCCAACGAGGCCGCCGAGGATGGCTTCGGCCTGCTTCTTGGAGAGTTCGTTATCCTCCGCAAGGCTCGCGGCGAGATGCTTCAATGTCACGGTCGGTGCGGTTGTTTTACCAGGCGTCATCAGTCCCTCCTCAAATAAAGCGGTGGCGTGAGAAAGCGCCGCTCACGGCGAAGCAGTTAAACGATTCGGCTGCGGCTGACCACGCTATTTTGCCCATTCCACCGATGTTTTCTGCATCCCTGGCCTATCTGGTTCGCTTCTATGGCAAGGGTAAGGCGCTGCAAAAATGGCAGTTTAGGCCTCAAATCCTTGACTTGGGGGAGCGTGAGCCTTAATTGCCGACGGCGCCCGCGGGGGCGTAGCTCAGTTGGTTAGAGCGTCGGCCTGTCACGCCGAAGGTCGCGGGTTCGAGTCCCGTCGCTCCCGCCATAACGCTGTTATTTCATAGACTTCTGCGAAATGGCTGATGTGGCGGCTTTGCCGGGAGACAGCCATCCCCCCGATAACGACCGGCGCCACGCCAGGCCCAATTTGATTGGTGACCTACCGCAATGGCTGAACGCCAGGCGGGCAGACGATCACGTCGTAGCCGGTCGGCAGTCCGCTAATGGTTCTGCCCGGCACCGGCGTGCATGCCGCGGGGATCGGCTGGCATCCCAGTACCGTACAGGCAATGCGTGCCGGCGGCGGCGCCGTGGCCGTCGCCGTCGCATGACCCTGCGGCACATGGCTTCGGTGATGGCTGCGGGCCAGCGCATCCGAATAAGACGCGATCGGGCTGCCGCAGGCGAGCAGGGCGGCCACGGCTAAGCTCCTGCAGATCATGCCGTACATGTCATGCCTGCTCGGCCGCCAACCCGTTCCGACCGAGCGCTTTCCGTCATCCCAAATAGATCGGCGCCGGTTGCGTGAAGAAACTCCACAGGATGTGATAAACGAGCGCATAATTTTTTTGCTGAAAGCTGGCGTGCGAAATGCCTGGCATCACCGCGAAATGCTTATCGGGGTTGGGCAGCCGGGCGAAAAACGCCATCAGGTCATCGAAGCTGGCGATACCATCCCATTGGCCGCGCATGATCAGCGTCGGCACCGTGATTTTTTCCGGGTCGACCACGGGCAAATTACTGCACATGTCGACATAGGTGCCGGTCGGGACCGAATTGTCGAGCGCCGTCACTGCATCGGCGAAGGCATTGATGACCTTGTCCTCGGCGGTGCCAGGATGATCGCGATCGAAGATCGAATGGATGAATGCCTTGTCGATCGGCCGCCGGTTCTTGGCCTTGAACTCGGCAAGCTTTTTTTTGCGTTCGGCGAGCGTCGGGGAGCCCGCGCCAGTCCACACCATGGCGTCGAGCGCGAGCCGGGCGACAAGTTGCGGATGGCGTTGCGCGAACAAGGCCGCCCGTAGCGCGCCGGACGAAATGCCGTAGACCAAAAGCGGCCGCTTGCCGCGCAACCGCTGGATATAGGTCGCCGCCGCCAAACAATCGTCCGCGCCTTGGGTGATCGGCGCATTGTTGTCGCGGTCCTTGGTCGAGCGCCCGTAACCTTCCATGTCGACGCACCAGCAGTCGAAGCCGCGGCGGGCGAACCAATCCATGACCGATGAATCGGACCGGCCGTCGACATGCAGGTCGAAGGTCGGCTGCGCCGCCATGGACGAGCCGTGCACGAATAAGATCCTGCCGGCGGCGCTCGTCGGATCGCCGGCGGATTTCTCGAACATGAAGAGCTTCACATCGGCGTCTTTGGTGGTCCAATGCTCTTGCGCACGAAGCTCCTGCGCACCGACCGCCGCAGCCTGGGTCGCGTTTTTCGTCAGGTCATTCATGATTTGCAGCCTGGAAAATCGTGGCGCGAACCTAACATGCAACACCGCGAAAGACGACCGGCGTGCAGCTCTTGGATGTAGCTCTGGAAAACGGCCGCTCACCGGCCCGAATGTGCGCTATACACGCCTGCCTTGCGCGTTTTTGTGCCCTGCGCTAAGGGTCGCCCGGAGTCGGCCTGCAGCGCGAAACCGCTTGATTTTGGGGCAAATCGGCGCACATCCGTTGCACGTGGGATAGCGCCGTGCCGGGCACGTTCCCTATATGGGAGGGTGTCCTCGTTTGCCTGACGAGAAGGGTTCACGATGGGTCAATCGCTGACTCAATTGCTGCTCGCCTATCTGCCGCTCATTGTTTTTATTGGGGTCGCCGCCGTGATCGGCCTCGCGCTGCTCGTTGTGGCGTTCCTGGTCGCCTATAAGCAGCCCGATCCGGAGAAGCTGTCCGCGTACGAATGCGGCTTCAATGCTTTTGATGATGCGCGGATGAAATTCGACGTGCGTTTTTATCTCGTCGCCATCCTGTTCATCATTTTCGATCTCGAGGTCAGTTTCCTTTTTCCCTGGGCGGTGGCATTCCGGCAGATCGGCGTGTACGGCTTCTGGTCGATGATGGTCTTTCTCGCCGTCCTCACGGTCGGATTTATCTATGAGTGGAAGAAGGGAGCGCTCGAATGGGACTGAGCGAACCCGCGCTTGTCACGCCGCAACAGAAAATTCTTGATCCGCGGACGGGGCAACCTGTCAGTGCGGCCGACCCGTTTTTCTCGGCCGCCAACGCCGAGCTGGCCGACAAGGGCTTTCTGGTCGCCGCCGCCGATGACCTCATCGCCTGGGCGCGGACCGGCTCGTTGATGTGGATGACGTTCGGCCTTGCCTGCTGCGCGGTCGAAATGATGCAGATGTCGATGCCGCGCTATGACGCCGAACGGTTTGGCTTCGCTCCACGCGCGTCGCCGCGTCAATCCGACGTGATGATCGTGGCGGGCACGTTGACCAACAAAATGGCCCCGGCGCTTCGCAAGGTCTACGACCAGATGCCGGAGCCGCGTTATGTGATTTCGATGGGGTCCTGCGCGAACGGTGGCGGCTACTACCATTATTCTTATTCCGTGGTGCGCGGCTGCGATCGCATCGTGCCAGTCGATATATACGTGCCGGGCTGTCCTCCGACCGCGGAGGCGCTGTTGTATGGCGTATTATTGTTGCAAAAGAAGATCCGCCGCACTTCGACGATTGAACGTTGAAAATGGACGAGACGCTGGACACGCTCGGCAAAACTATCGCTGGCGCGGTCGGTCCTTCGGTGACCGGCTATGCTGTGGCGCATAGCGAGCTGACGATAACGGGACAGGCATCCGAAATCGTCTCGATCTTGCGTTTTCTACGCGACGATTCCCGCTGCCTGTTCTGGTGCCTGATCGACATCACCGCAGTCGATTGGCCGAGCCGCGAACGCCGCTTTGACGTCGTCTATCATCTGCTTTCGCCCAAACACAATTCGCGCATTCGCGTCAAAGTGGAGACCGATGAGGCGACGCCTGTGCCCTCGGTCATCGCGGTCTTTCCCAGCGCGGATTGGTATGAACGCGAAGCTTACGACCTCTATGGCATTGTGTTCACCGGCCATCCGGATCTGCGGCGGATCCTCACCGATTATGGCTTCGAGGGTCACCCGCTGCGCAAGGATTTCCCGCTGACCGGCTTCGTTGAAGTGCGCTACGACGACGAGCTCAAGCGCGTCGTCTACGAACCGGTCCGGCTCACCCAGGAATTCCGCAACTTCGATTTTCTCTCGCCGTGGGAAGGCACCGATTATGTGCTGCCGGGTGACGAGAAAGCGCGCGGGAAGGGGTCCTGACATGAAGCCGACGCTCAAGCCGGGATTGACGCACCGCTTCTCCTACAAGGTGCCCGAAAACAAGACGGTCCCGTATACCTATCCCGAATCGCCCGAGATTTCGGCGATGCCCAAGGTGTTTGCCACCGGCTTCATGATCGTGCTGATGGAATGGGCCTGCACGCAATTATTGGCGCCGCATCTGGATCCCGGCGAAGGCAGCCTCGGCGTGCATGTCGACGTCAGTCATCTTGCCGCTACGCCGCCCGGAATGACGGTGACGGTCGATGTCGAATGCATCGCGGTCGCCGGATCGCGCATCACGTTCAAGATCAAGGCGCATGACGGATTGGATTTGATCGGCGAAGGCCGCCACGAGCGCTTTGTCATCATGTGGGACAAGTTCAATGCGCGGCTGGCGGCGAAAGTACAAAAAGTGAGCGAGCGCGCTCTGTCATGACCGAAACGACGCCGCGCAACTTCACCATCAATTTCGGGCCGCAGCATCCGGCGGCGCACGGCGTCTTGCGGCTTGTGCTGGAGCTTGACGGCGAAGTAGTCGAGCGGGTCGATCCACATATCGGCCTTCTGCACCGCGGCACGGAAAAGCTGATCGAGTACAAGACCTATCTGCAGGCGGTGCCTTATTTCGATCGGCTGGATTATGTGGCGCCGCTTACGCAAGAGCACGCTTTCTGTCTCGCTATCGAGCGGCTACTTGGCCTGAGCGTGCCGAAGCGCGCACAAATTATCCGCGTGCTCTATCACGAAATCAGCCGGCTGTTGTCTCACCTGCTCAACGTCACCACGCAGGCGCTCGATGTCGGCGCACTGACGCCGCCGCTATGGGGTTTCGAAGAGCGTGAAAAGCTCATGATGTTTTATGAGCGCGCCTCAGGCAGCCGCATGCATGCGAATTATTACCGTCCCGGCGGCGTGCATGAGGACCTGCCGCCGAAGCTCATCGACGATATCGGCGCATTCTGCGACCCGTTCCTCAAAGTCTGTGACGATCTGGAGGAACTGCTTACCGAGAACCGCATCTTCAAGCAGCGCAACGTCGATATCGGAGTGGTCAAGCTCGAAGACGCTTGGGCGCGCGGATTTTCAGGCGTGATGGTCCGCGGCTCCGGCGCGGTATGGGATCTGCGCAAGGCGCAGCCGTATGAATGCTATGCCGAGCTCGATTTCGACATACCGATCGGCAAGAACGGCGATAATTACGATCGCTACTGCATCCGCATGGAAGAGATGCGCCAGTCGATTCGGATCATGAAACAATGCCTCGACAAGCTGCATGCGCCGGAAGGACAAGGACCAATCGCCGTCGACGACCATAAGATCGTGCCGCCGCGCCGCGAGCAGATGAAGCGCTCCATGGAGGCGCTCATCCATCATTTCAAACTTTACACCGAAGGATTTCGCGTCCCGGCTGGCGAGGTCTATGCCGCGGTCGAAGCGCCGAAAGGTGAATTCGGCGTCTATCTTGTCGCCGACGGCAGCAACAAACCGTACAAGTGCAAGATCCGCTCGCCCGGCTTTGCCCATTTGCAGGCCATGGACTTCCTCTGCCGTGGTCACATGCTGGCCGACATCTCGGCCGTGCTCGGCTCGATCGATATTGTGTTTGGCGAGGTCGATCGATGAGCGTGCGCCGATTGGCTGAAAAACAACCCGCGAGCTTCGCCTTCACGCCGGCAAATCTGGCCTGGGCGAAAGCGCAGATCGCGAAATATCCGGAAGGCCGCCAGCAATCGGCGGTCATCCCGATCTTATGGCGCGCGCAGGAACAATGCGGCGGCTGGCTGCCGCAAAAGGCGATCGAAGCCACCGCGGAACTGCTCGGCATGGCCAAGATCCGCGTGCTCGAAGTGGCGACCTTCTACACTATGTTCAATCTCGCTCCGGTCGGCCGTTTCCATATCCAACTCTGCGGCACGACGCCGTGCATGCTGCGCGGCGCCGACGATCTGAAAAAGGTTTGCCGCCGTATGATCGGCGAGGAAAACAAGGTGACCGGCGACGGCACGTTTTCGTGGATCGAGGTCGAGTGTCTTGGCGCATGTGTGAACGCGCCGATGGTGCAGATCAATGCCGACTACTACGAGGACCTCACGCCGGATACATTGATGCGGATCATCAACGATTTTTCGTTGGGCAAAGTACCGAAGCCTGGCCCGCAGATCGATCGCATCAATTCGGCTCCGATCGGCGGTCCAACTACGCTCACCGATCCTTCGCTGTTCGTTACCGATCCGGGACGCAAGTAAAGGCCTAAGTGATGCTCGCCGACAAAGATCGCATTTTCAAAAATCTATACGGTCAGCACGATTGGGGCCTCGAAGGCGCGCGACAGCGCGGCGCTTGGGATGGCACCAAAGAAATTTTGGCGCGCGGCCGCGACGCCATCATCAATGAAGTCAAAGCTTCCGGGCAGCGCGGCCGTGGTGGAGCGGGATTTGCGACCGGACTGAAATGGTCGTTCATGCCCAAGCAATCGGACGGCCGTCCGCATTATTTGGTGATCAACGCCGATGAGTCTGAGCCTGGCACCTGCAAAGACCGCGAGGTCATGCGGCACGACCCGCACCTTCTCGTCGAAGGCTGTCTGATCGCCGGTTGCGCCATGGCAGCGAACACTTGCTACATCTATATCCGCGGCGAATTCATCCGCGAACGCGAGCGGCTCGAAGCCGCGATCGAGCAGGCCTATGACGCCAAGCTGATCGGCAAGAACAACGTCCACGGCTGGGACTTCGATATCATCCTGCATCATGGCGCCGGCGCTTATATTTGTGGCGAAGAAACCGCGCTGTTGGAGAGTCTGGAAGGGAAAAAGGGATTGCCGCGGCTTAAGCCGCCGTTCCCGGCCAATATGGGACTCTACGGCTGCCCGACGACCGTGAACAATGTCGAGACCATCGCGCAAGTGCCGGACATCATGCGGCGCGGCGCGGCCTGGTTCGCCGGCATCGGCAGAGCGAACAATACCGGCACCAAGCTCTACTGCATTTCCGGCCATGTCGAGCGGCCGTGCAACGTCGAAGAAACGATGGGCATTCCGCTTCGTGAACTGATCGAGCGGCATGCCGGCGGCGTGCGCGGCGGCTGGAATAATCTGCTTGCCGTTATTCCCGGCGGCTCGTCGATGCCCATGGTCCCGGCCGGCGCCGATCAAGCTGACACGTTATTGATGGATTTCGACGGCTGCCGCGAAAAGAAGTCGGCGCTTGGCACCGCCGCGGTGATCGTAATGGATAAATCCACCGACATCGTTCACGCCATGGCGCGCATCTCATATTTTTACAAGCACGAGAGCTGCGGCCAGTGCACCCCATGCCGCGAAGGCATGGGCTGGATGTGGCGCGTGCTCACGCGCATGGCCGAAGGCCGCGCCCACAAGCGTGAGATCGACATGTTGTGGGATGTCACGACGCAGATCGAGGGCCACACGATCTGTGCGTTCGGCGACGGTGCCGCTTGGCCGGTGCAAGGCCTGTTGCGGCATTTCCGCCCGGAGATTGAAAGGCGGATCGATCAATACACCGCGAATGCCGATAAAGCGGGCGTGCTCGACCCGCCGGTTGCGCAGGCCGCAGAGTAAGCAATGACCAAACTCATCGTCGATAACAAAGAAGTCGACGTTCCGCCGGAGTATACGCTGCTCCAGGCCTGCGAGGCCGCCGGCGCGGAAATTCCGCGCTTCTGCTTTCACGAGCGGCTATCGATCGCCGGCAATTGCCGCATGTGTCTCGTCGAACTGGTCGGCTCGCCCAAACCGGTCGCGAGCTGCGCCTGGGGCGTGCGCGACTGCCGGCCGGGACCGAAAGGTGAGCCGCCGGAAGTTAGGACCCGCTCGCCGATGGTGCGCAAGGCGCGCGAAGGCGTCATGGAATTCCTGCTGATCAATCACCCGCTCGATTGTCCGATTTGCGACCAGGGCGGCGAATGCGATCTGCAGGACCAATCCATGGCCTACGGCATCGATTCCAGCCGCTTCGTCGAGAACAAGCGTGCAGTCGAGGACAAGTATCTCGGCCCGCTGGTCAAGACGTCGATGAACCGCTGCATCCAGTGTACGCGCTGCGTACGTTTTGCCACCGAAGTCGCGGGTGTCCCCGAACTCGGCGCAACCGGCCGCGGCGAGGATATGGAAATCACGACCTATCTCGAAACCGCCATGCGCTCAGAACTGCAGGGCAATGTCGTGGACATCTGCCCGGTCGGCGCGCTGACCTCGAAACCTTATGCTTTTGCCGCCCGGCCATGGGAGCTCAACAAAACCGAAACGATCGATGTGATGGATGCGCTCGGTTGCGCCATCCGCATCGACACGCGCGGCCGCGAGGTCATGCGCATTCTGCCGCGCGTCAACGAAGACATCAACGAAGAGTGGATATCCGATAAGACGCGTCACGTCGTCGACGGCTTGCGCACGCAACGCCTCGATCAACCTTACCTGCGCGAGCATGGCCGGCTGCGTCCGGCGAGCTGGAGCGAGGCATTCCAGGCGATCGCCGCCAAGGTCGCGAAGAGTAGCCCGAAACGCATGGGCGCGATCGTCGGCGATCTCGCCGCCGTTGAGGAGATTTTTGCGCTCAAGGACCTGATGACGCGGCTGCAGGTTATCAATCTCGATTGCCGGCAGGACGGCTCGTCGTTTGATCCGGCGTGGGGCCGCGCGACCTATTTGTTCAATGCGGGGATTCCGGGAATCGATGCCGCCGACGCGCTCTTGATCGTCGGCTCTAATCCGCGCAAAGAGGCTGCGATCCTCAACGCGCGGATCCGCCAGCGTTGGCGGGCGGGAAAATTCCCAATAGGCGTGATCGGTCCAAAAGCGGATCTCACCTATCCTTACGACTATCTCGGCGCCGGCCCGGAGACGCTCGCCGCGATTACGCGGCATTCCTTTGCCGATGCGCTACGCAAGGCCGAGCGCCCCATGGTGATCGTCGGCGCCGGCGCATTCGCGCGCGGCGACGGGGCGGCGGTTGCTTCGCTGGCGGCGAAAGCCGCGCTCGATCTCGGCGCGGTGAAGGAGGGCTGGAACGGCTATTGCGTGTTGCATAATGCGGCGGCGCGGGTCGGCGCACTCGATGTCGGGTTTGTGCCTGGACCAGGCGGCCTGACCGCGCGGCAGATGGCAGCCTACGGAACGCTCGACATCGCTTTCCTGCTCGGCGTCGACGAAATCGAAATCGCGCCGGGCGCCTTCGTGATTTATATCGGCACCCACGGCGATGGCGGCGCATCGCGCGCCGATGTGATACTGCCGGGCGCCGCCTATCCGGAAAAATCGGCGATCTACCTGAATACCGAGGGACGCGTGCAGATGGCGACGCGCGCCTCCTTCCCGCCCGGCGACGCGCGCGAGGATTGGGCGATCCTGCGCGCTTTGTCGGATGTGCTCAAGCATCGGCTGCCTTACGACTCGCTGCGCGCGCTGCGTGCGGAATTGTTCAAGGCCTATCCGCATTTGCTGCGCGTCGGTGAAATCACGCCGGCCGATCCCGCCGGC
>Ga0185299_10007621_pt1 | contig 11007 bp, 9 predicted proteins | sample PaiPotPPA55metaG_FD_128002 | JGI IMG/M metagenome (GOLD analysis project Ga0185299, IMG submission 128002) | Iron sulfur acid spring bacterial and archeal communities from Banff, Canada, to study Microbial Dark Matter (Phase II) - Paint Pots PPA... ...
CCGGATGCGTTCGTAGATCAAGACATTAGAATCGACCGCCATGCCAATGGTGAGGACGATGCCCGCGATGCCCGGCAGGGTGAGCGTCGCCCCGAGAAGCACGAGGGCGGCAAAAATGAACGAGACATGGACCGCCAGCGCGATATTGGCGAAGACGCCGAATATGCCATAGGTGATCAGCATGTAGAAGGCGACGAGGGCGGCGCCGACATAGGCCGCGCGCTTGCCCGCGTCGATCGAATCCTGACCAAGACCCGGACCGACGGTGCGTTCCTCGACAATCGTGAGCTTGGCTGGCAACGCGCCGGCGCGCAAGAGAATCGCGAGATTGTTCGCCGCTTCGACCGTGAAATGCCCGGAGATCTGGCCGGAACCGCCCGTGATGGGACTAAGGATGCGCGGCGCGGAGATGACCTTCCCGTCGAGGATGATGGCGAATAATTTGCCGACGTTTTCCGACGTCACCTCGCCAAACCTTTGCCCGCCGCGAATATTGAAGCGGAAATTGACGATTGGTTCTTGCGTGCGAGGGTCGAAGCCCGGCTGGGCATCGGTCAAATCCTCGCCCTGCACCATGACGCGTTTCTGCACCGGCAACGATTTGCCGGGTTGCTCGACGTCTTCCAAAGATTCGACATCGGCGGGATCGGCGCCCGGCTCGGCGACAAGGCGGAATTCGAGCTTGGCCGTCGTTCCAAGAATTTCCTTGAGCTTGCTGGTACCCTGCAAGCCCGGCACTTCGACGAGAATACGATCGGCGCCTTGCCGTTGGATATTGGGCTCCGTGGTGCCGAGCGCATCGACGCGGCGGCGCAACACCTCGATCGATTGCTCGACGGCGCGGCGAACCTTGCTGTCGACGCCCGCCTCGGTCACCGTGAATTGGATGAGACCGTTGTCGTTTTCGCTCACATCGAAGGCAGGCGCGCGAACGGAACCGGAAAGGCCGCTGCCGGCGGAGGCCGCCAACTGCCGTAGTTTCGGCATGACTTTCGCCCGCTCGTTTGGATCGGGAATACGCAATTGCACGCCGCGTGGCTGAGCGCCAATGCCGCCGGTGATCGCAACCTTCTCTTCGCGCAGGACCCGGCGAACGCTGTCGCGCAGGTTGTCGACAAGAGACTTCACGACCGAATTGCTGTCCACCTCCAGAAGCACATGCGAGCCCCCTTGCAGATCGAGGCCGAGCACGATGGCGCGAGCCGGCATCCATTTCGGCAGATGCGAAATCAACGCCTCACGGCGGTCCGGGCTCAGAAGACTAGGCACGATGAGGAGAAGCGCGAACGCCGTCATCGCCAGAATGGATACGATCTTCCAGGCCGGAAAACGCAGCATGATGGGCAAACTCTCGACGGTTATGGGCGCGGCGGCCGCCGCCTGCCCGGAGTTTCTGCTTTTTGCAGGATTGGATTCAAGCCTGATCCTTGACCGGCTCGCCCTTGGCCCGCACGTCCGTAATCATCGCCCGGAGAACGCGCACCTTAACATTCGGTGCGATTTCGAGTTCGAGCTCCGCGTCGTCCACTACTCTCGTCACTTTGCCGATCAGGCCTCCGGTCGTGATCACGCTATCGCCCCGGCGCGTATTCTTGATGAGATTGGTATGATCCTTCGCCTTTTTGCGCTGCGGCCGGATGACAAAAAAATACGCGATGGCGAAGATCAGCGCGAAGGGCACCAACTGCATTAAAATGTCCGCCGAGGTGGGACCGGCGGCAGTCGCGGCTTGGGCGAAAGCAGGTGTAACCAAAATCCCTTCTCCTTGATCCCGAGTCCTTTAAAGGGTTGCGTCCACCAAGACTTCTGTCTGCATGGCGCGCGAATATAGCCAGAGCGGCCGCGAAAGCAATGGCGCCCAAGGGCCATCAATAAGCCGGGCGGGCGGCCGGGCACGAGGGCGGGGACAAGCTTTGCCTCTGCTTTAGGAAAGTCTAATTGGCGGGCCTTACGGGTGCAATGAGCAATGGCCCAGTTTTCGGATTTTTGGAAAAAGTTCTAAGAGCGATGCGAGAAACCAGACATGATGGGAAGCGTCCGTTGCGCCCTGCACTACTTCTGACCGCAGGCCTCTTGATCGTCGTGGCGACTCTCGTCGCGGCTGTCTATTTCTGGTCGCCGCGAGCGAACCTCCGCGTGACGACCGGCCCGCCCGGCAGCACGGCCTATCGCTTCATCACGGCCTTCGCTTCGGTGACCGAGGCAAATCATCCGCGCATCCACATTAAACTCGTCCAAGTCGCCGATTTGGCGGCGAGCGCCAAGGCGATCGAAGATCACGCCACGGACCTCGGTATCGTGCGCAGCGACGCGGTGATCCCCACCAATGGCGAGACCATCGCCATTCTGCGCCGGGATGTCGTCGCTTTCGTCGTGCCGGCCAAATCCGCGATCGGCAAAATCCCAAACATCGCCGGCAAGACCATCGGCATCCCGCAAGGGCCCTTGCAAACTTACAACGAGCAGACCCTCGATTCGATCTTGAGCTATTACAATATTCCGGCGAAAGCGGTGAAACGGGTTTTCCTGCCGCTCGCCGAAATCGGGGCGGCGATTCATGACAAGCACGTGGTGGCCGTTCTCGCCGTCGGCCCGATGGGGCCAGGCGAGGTCGTCGACGTTGTCGGCGCCATCAAGCTCGCGACCAAAGGCGCTCCGGGCATCCTCGCCATCGACGAGGCGGACGCGATCAACAAGCGGTTCCCCGGCCTCGAGTCGATCGACGTGCCCGCCGGAGCCTTCCGAGGGCGGCCGCCCATCCCCGACGATACGGTAACAACCCTCGCCATCACCTACCGCTTCGTCGCTCCAAACACGATGCTCGACGTCGTGGCCGGAGCGATCGCGCGATCCATTTTCAAGACCAAAGCCCAGCTGGTGGCCAAAACGCCGCTCGCCAGTCAGATCGAAGCACCCGACCCCGATGACAAGAACCCAGTCTTGCCGGTTCATCCGGGCGTCGTGGCCTATCTCAACAGCGGAGAGCAGAGCTTCTTCGATGAGTTCCAGAAATATTTCTATCTGGGCGGCATAGCCCTAAGCATGGCCGGCTCCGCGATCGCGCTGCTGGTCGGGCGCCTCAATCGCAAGAAATCCGAAAGCGATCTGCGGCAGATCAATCGCCTGATCGAACTCGCCGACAAGGCTCTTGCGGCGCAAGCTTCCGAACTCAAGGCCTTGGAGAAGGAACTCAACGAGATTATTGCGTGGTTCGTCAAGGGACAAGCCAGCGGTACCGCCGACTCGACCGCGTTTTCCGTCGCCATCGCACACGCGCGGCACGCCATCGAGAAACAGCGCGAGGCGCTCCGGCAAGGGCAGACAGGCTCCATTGCAACAACGATCGCAGGACAAAATGAAGAGAAAAAATAGAAAATCGCTTGCGCTGCTCTTGTCCATTCTCGTCGGCCCATCGCTGGCACCGATGGCCATGGCCCAGGGCACTCCGGCGGCGATCACCGAACAGGAGGCACACGCCATCGGCGTCGATGCCTATATCTACCTCTATTCGCTTGTGACCATGGACGTAACCCGTAAGCAGCTCACCAATGTCGAGCCCGGCAAGGGAACCCTTGGCGGCCCGATGAACGCGTTCGCTAACGCGCCGGCATTTCCGGCAGCAGATTTCAAGGCTGTCGTGCGCCCCAACTTCGACACCTTGTACTCCAGTGCCTATCTCGACCTCAGGAAGGAGCCGATGGTCGTCTCGGTCCCGGACGCGGGCGGGCGCTACTACTTGCTGCCGATGCTCGACATGTGGAGCGACGTCTTCGCATCCCCAGGCTGGCGTACCACCGGCACGCAGGCGGGTAATTTCGTCGTGGTTCCGCAAGGATGGCGACCCGATCTGCGCGACCGGCTGATCGAGAAGTTCAAGCTTCCGAAGGAGACTCAGCGCATCGACGCACCGACGCCCTACGTCTGGATCATCGGCCGCACCAAGACCGACGGCCCACCGGACTACGATGCCGTCCATAAGATTCAGGCGGGCTTAAAGATCACGCCGCTCTCCGAGTGGGGCAAGTCGCCCAAGCCGATGGAGGTGAAGATCGATCCGAGCGTCGATATGAAGACCCCCCCGAAGATTCAGGTCGACACGATGCCGGCCGAAAAGTACTTCGCCTACGCGGCCGAACTTCTGAAGCTCCAGCCGCCCCACCTTACCGACGAGCCGATCATCGCGCAAATGAAGCGCATTGGCGTCGAGCCGGGAAGAAGCTTTGACATCGACAAGGTCGGGCCGGCAGTGAAGAAGGGGTTGGAAGGTGCGCCCGAGGACGCGCAGAAGCTGATGGAATGGAAAATAGCGACGCTTGCCCGCGTTGTAAACCACTGGTCGATGAACACCGATACCATGGGCGTGTATGGGAACTACTATCTCAAACGCGCCATCGTTACACAGGTCGGTCTCGGCGCGAACCTGCCCGAGGATGCGATCTACCCGCTCAATCTTGGTGACGAGGCCGGAAGGCCACTCGACGGCGCCAGCACGTATACGATCCACTTCGAGAAGGGCGCGACGCCACCTGTGAACGCATTCTGGTCGATCACACTCTATGACCGTGAGGGCTTCCAGGTTGCGAACAGCCTCAACCGCTTTGCGGTCAGCAGTTGGATGCCGTTCAAATACAACGCCGACGGTTCGCTCGACCTCTATTTCCAGAATGACAGCCCCGGGAAGGACAAGGAGGCCAACTGGCTTCCCGCGCCTAAGGGGGCCTTCAATCTGACTATGCGCCTCTACGCCCCGAAATCGGATGCGCTCACCGGCAGATGGAACCCGCCGCCGATCACAAGGGTCCAGGAGCTGCCAGCCGTGACGGCGCAATAGCCAATCACAAGGCGCCGATGCCATCGCGTCGGCGGCCCTGGAGCAGGCCATGGCGCCGGCCCGCCGATGAAAGGTCTATCGAGACGGTTCGATGGAGCCGTGGCCTCGGTGCGGATTCGTCCGCGATTGGCACATCGGCGTCGGAACCTACGGCCAGATGCCCGCCGCCGGCCCGCCCTACTTCACCGCGGCGCAGGTCGCCGAGATCGCCGGCTGGATCGACGCCGGCTGCCCAGTGTAGCCCGCGCGGGGCTTGCGTTCGGGCCTGACAGCCTGGCATTGTTCCAGGACCTCGCCGGCCGATTGGGCAAGGCGGTGGCCCGGTCCGTTCAATTTCACGGGGTCGTTTTCCCGGTGAACGCCGAGGCATTTAGGCATGCATGCGCCGCATGACGTGCTAATTTGCTGTGCGGTTGGAACGATTCAGCCATCACAATCAGCGAAGCGGCCATGGCGAACCCGGGGCGTGAACCGATTCGGAAATATCTCCCAGTTTATTCGCATTTCATCGCCATCAACCTCGCGGTCGCTCTAAGACGAACAGGTGACCTGCTTTCAGCCGGATCATGGGTCCAGGCTTGTCCCGATCGAGCTCAGCACGGAAGGCGCGACCCCTGTGCTTGGGGCCCGAAGCACGCGATCGGCATCCCGCAGAGCGCCTGCGTCGCACTCATGCGCAGTCACGCTTTTCTCTTAATCGCCGGTGTTCTCGCCTTCCCGCCGCAAGCCTCCAACGCCCCCATTGACCAATCCCCGCCCTTGCCACGTCCACGCCCGGCCGAGGTGCCCTCCCATCTCGCCCCCTACGACGCCGCGCCGGCGGAGCAGGCTAAGCCGGAGCCCACCATCGATCAAGCCTGTCTGGATCGTCTCCGCACTGCCGGAATCGAATTCGAGCCGGTCACGCTTCCACCGGCGGCCAAACCGGGATGCACTATCGAGACGCCCGTGCGGCTCAAGGCCATCAAAATGGCTCCGCAGGGGGGGACGTCGATCCGGCTCCCCGATGAGCCGACGCTTTCCTGCCGGTTCGGTGAACGGTTCAGCAATTGGCTGCGCGACCTCGTCGCTCCACTCATTGCCGGCGAGCTCGCGGTCGAACTCAAGTCGGTTCGCACCGGGCCGGGTTTCGAATGCCGTAACCGCAACCGCGCCGAGGCCGGTAAGATCAGCGCGCACGCGTCCGGTCTCGCGGCCGATGTCGAGAGCTTCGAGCTCGCGAATGGCAAAAAGCTGGCCATTAAGCCCGATGGGGATGAGCATCTACGTGCCACGGTCGATGCCATCCGCGTCGCCGCATGCGGGTGGTTCACAACAGTGCTCGGGCCGGGATCCGATGCGGCGCATGCCGATCACATGCACGTCGACATCCTGCAGCACGGGTCGAGCGACCGCTACCGCATCTGTCAGTGAGGCAATTGCCGTGGATCAATCCTGCATTTCGGACGTTGCCAACACGCGATGCGGCGTCCAATGCGAGCTTCAGCAATCAGGCGGGAAGCTGGAACAAGCCACACCGAGTGATCGCCAACGTAGAATGGCATCCGGGCGAGCTTTATCCGGGCGTCGGCTTCATCGTCACCAACATGGTCGTCGCCTTCTACATTACGCATGCGCCGCAAGGCGGCCCATGCGTCCGTTGCGGTAGTCGTCCATCGCTCGGTCGATCTCTTCCGCCGTGTTCATCACAAAAGGCCCCTGGCCAACGATCGGTTCCTCGATCGGCTGCCCATTAATGAGCAAGAGCGTGGTGTCTTCCAGCGCCTGGGTCGCAAACGTTTCATCCTCGCGTTCGAGGACGGCCAACTCGGCCACGCCCGCGATTTCGCCGGATCCCAACCGGGCCCGGCCCTTGAGCACAAAGAGCGCGGTCGTCCAGCCGGCCGGAACGCGAAATTCCACGCGCGCGCCGGCGTTCAGGCGCACATCCCAAACATTCATCGGACTAAAAGTATGCGCGGGGCCCTGCGTTCCTTGGTAGTTGCCCGCGATTACGCGCATTGTCCCGCCGCCGGACGGGAGGTCGAGCCGCGGTATTTGGGCACTGGTGATGTTTTGATAGCCAGGCGGGGCTTTCTTGTCTTTCGCGGACAGATTGACCCATAGCTGAATCATCTCGAACGGTCCGCCGCGCTTGGCATATTCGGAACCGTGAAACTCCTCGTGCACAAGCCCCGAGGCCGCCGTCATCCATTGGACATCGCCGGGTCGGACAATGCCGCCCCCGCCCGAGGAGTCGCGATGCTCGACCTCCCCGCTATAGACAATCGTGACCGTCTCGAACCCGCGGTGCGGGTGGGCGCCGACCCCGCGCCTTTGTTCCGAGGGAGGAAAATTCTCCGGCCCAGCGTAATCCAGCAACAGAAACGGCGATATTTCCTCGCCGAGGTCATTGTAGGAAAAAATGCTGCGCACGGGAAATCCGTCGCCGACCCAGTGGCGTTGGTTGTTGCGCCGGATGAAGGAAAGCTTTTTCATCGCTCGATCTCCTTGGCCAATATATGGGTGGCACGCGCCGGGATTTGCAAGGCGGCCGCTTCGCTTGCCAGAGATCGACACACGCGGTCGATTTTTCAAGAGCGCGCTCATGCCGCCGCGCCGATGCCGCACGGGCGATCCACGTGCCGCAAGGCCGCGCGCAAGACTCTCGTATCGGCGCCTGGTTTCACCGCCTCCACCGAGAGATGGCGCCGCCACCCGCGGGCACCGGGGAAGCCATTGAAAAGGCCAAGGAGATGCCGCGTCATCGCGTGCAGGGGAATGCCTTCGGCAAGACGCGCCTCGACATAGGGAATGAAAGCCTCGACCGCCTCTGCGCGGCCGACGGACGCATCCTTTCCAAAAAAAACCGCATCGACATCGAGGAGCAGCGCCGGGTTCCGGTAGGCGGCGCGCCCCACCATCACGCCATCGACATGATCGAGTTCGTCGCGCATCTCTGCGAGTGCCGCGAGGCTGCCGTTGAGCACCACGGCAACATAGGGAAAGCGCTGTTTCAAAGCATAGACGAGACCGTAATCCAGGGGCGGAAGCTCGCGGTTCTCCCTTGGCGACAAGCCTTTCAGCCAGGCCTTCCGCGCGTGGACAATGAGCGCGTCGCAACCGGCGGCGATGACGCGCCCGGCCAAAAGACCGAGCGCCGCTTCTGGATCCTGCTCGTCGACGCCGGTGCGGCATTTGACGGTCACCGGAATTTTGATCCGCGCCTTGATGGCGGCGACGCAATCGCCAACAAGCTCCGGCTCGCGCATCAGACAAGCGCCGAAAGCGCCGCTTTGCACGCGCTCGGACGGACACCCAACATTGAGATTGATCTCGTCAAAACCGTAATCGGCGCCAATTCGCGCCGCCGCCGCCAATTCCGCCGGATCGGAGCCGCCGAGCTGAAGGGCGACGGGATGCTCTGCCGCGTCGAAGCGCAGCAGACGGTCGCGCTCGCCGTGCAGGACCGCGCCGGTCGCCAACATCTCGGTGTAGAGTCGCGCCCGCCGCGACAAGATGCGATGGAAGAACCGGCAATGCCGTTCCGTCCAGTCCATCATCGGCGCGACGCAAAAACGATAGGTTCCATTCCCGATCAAAGGAGAGGATTTGGCCGCGTTCATGTCCATGCCCTAGCGCCGTCCTGGGTTCCGGAATTCCGCGCAATCGTACCAAAATGGCATCGTATAAAAACGCCTCGGCCCGGCTACGAAACCGCAGAATTCGGCCGGTCTCGCGCGTGCTTCAACGACGGATCGGCGGCGAGCGCCCCGGCGATGAGTTCGGCCGTCGCCGTCTCGATCCGCTCTTCCAATAACTTCAGGAAGCTCTCCTTATCGCGCCCCGGTGCGATGGGTTCGAGGAAAGCGATCGTGACCCTGCCGGGATGAATCGAAAGACTGCGGCGGGGCCAGAAAAGGCCGGTGTTCAACGCGACCGGCACGCAGACCGCTCCCGAGTCCGTATAAAGATACCCTACCCCTGATTTATATTGAGGCGGCGCGCCGGCCGGCTTGCGCGTGCCTTCCGGAAAAATAATCATCTGGCGGCCCTGCGCGATCGCCTCACGGACTTGCCGGGTGAGATCGGGCAATGCCTCGCCGCGTTTGGCGCGGTCGATGGCAACTTGCTCGGTGCCCTTGAGATACCAGCCCCAAACCGGGACTGCCATCAGCTCGCGTTTGAGAATGAAGGAAAAATCCGCTCCCTTGGTAGAGAGCGCCAAGGTCTCGAGCGCCGATTGATGTTTTGACGCAATGATACAGGCGCCGCGCGGCAGATTTTCGAGGCCGCGCCACACGATCCTGGTTTTGCAAATTTTCTCGAGAAGCCATACCGACGAGCCCGTCCAAAATTTTGCAAAGACCAGGACCTTTTGGCGGCCCATGACGAGAACAGGCAGCCCGGCGAGCGCGAGCACGGTGGTCCACAGATAGAATGCTGCGTGAAAGGCAAGCGAGCGGAGCAAAATCATGGGTGTTCGATTCCGCAACACTGTGGCGAATGCGAGGAGTTGCCAGCTCATGTGGCGGGGCTTTGAGCGGCACTGGTTCTACAGGGCCGGGTCTAGGAGGTAAAGCCGCGCGATGATCTAGGGTGACCGGGTGAAGGTTCCCTCGTCCTTGTAACTTGGAGGGCGCCATAGGTTCGGGCCGCGTGGCGTCCGCCGCGCCGGGCCGGCGAGATTAGAGGCGCGATCAGCGCCGATTCGGAATCACTCATGTCGCTCGGATAACGAAGGCCGTGGCCCGTCGGCCAGACGATGTTCAGGCTTCGACGTTAAAAATCGCACCAAGCTCGGCCAACCCAGGAAGAAATCGCGGGTTCGCCCCAAGACCGCGGAGGCGATCGCCGAGTACCGGAAGGCCGTTGAGCTCGATCCTTGCGATGCTTTGTCCCACCAAAACCTGGCCATTTTCCTCTCCGCGCAGGGCAAGACCAAGGAGGTAAACACCGAGGACCAAAAGGCCAAAGAACTTGGCGCAAAATACCCCGATTGAAATTTCTGCGATTCTGGACCATCTTCTAGGAAGCGCCCGGCCGGTCGTCTGGGCTTGAGGAGGATCGACACACTGATACAAGCGATTGTTGCGGAAGCGGCGTCTTCGCCGCTCCACCCGGTTCCCGGTTCAAATGGAGCCGAAGCCGACACGCTCGTGCGGACTGTCCTGACCTGTCTCGACGATTCCAAAGCCGAAGACATCGTCGCAATCGACCTGCACGGCAAAACCATCCTCGCCGACGTCATGATCATCGCGACCGGCCGCTCCAACATTCACGTCGGGGCGATCGCCGAGCGTATTATCGGCGCGTTCAAGGGCGAACGCCATAAGCCGCCGCGCGTCGAAGGCTTGCGGAACTGCGACTGGGTTCTGGTGGATGGCGCCGACATCATCATCCATATCTTCCGGCCCGAGGTGAGGCAGTTCTACAATCTCGAAAAAATGTGGGGCGTCGACCGGCCGGGCGAGCGCCGCTTAGGCTAAGGCAGCCCATTACAAACCCAATTCGACTTCCGCTAATTTGCGTTGGCGGCCGAAAGCCGGGCCGGAACGGGATTTGGCCGCGAGCGGACCAATGCCTTGCCAGCGCTGCGTTCGTCGTCGGCGTCCCGGACGGTTTGAAGCCCGCTTTTTTGGCCTCCGCTTCGCTCACGCTCTCTCTCGGAGCGATGACTTGGCCGCATCAATTGGGGCGAATCATGGCCGCCGAACTGATTTACGGGGCGGCGACGATTCTGGCCACCTCCATCATCGCAATAATTCGCGAACTTGCGGGTGTCTTGCCGCGGCGGCGCCATTTTCCTCTGTTCGATGGAGGGATGGGATTGATTCCCGCGGCCTGTCCAACTGGCCGGCAGGCATAAGGAGATTCGCGGCGGTTCGAGTGCAACACAGCACGATTGCTCCAGCGGGAGCGGCAAGCCGCCGCATCGCGCCCGCATTATGTCTTGCCCTCTTCGCGCCTGCTTGCCTTGCGGCGCAATCCGGTCAGCCGGCGGCGCCCGAGGTGGACGGGAAAGGCGCGGAGCTGAGCGGACGCCGGCTCGAACTGCGGGGCATGGAAGACACCCTCGAGGCGTCGCAAGAGCAGCGCCGGCGGATCGAAGCCGAGATCGCATCGATCCGCGCCGACCGGGCGAAGCTTACCGCGGCGCTTCTCGACGCGACGCAAATTGTCAACGCGAGCGAACG
>Ga0185299_10007623_pt1 | contig 11005 bp, 6 predicted proteins | sample PaiPotPPA55metaG_FD_128002 | JGI IMG/M metagenome (GOLD analysis project Ga0185299, IMG submission 128002) | Iron sulfur acid spring bacterial and archeal communities from Banff, Canada, to study Microbial Dark Matter (Phase II) - Paint Pots PPA... ...
TACCGCCCCTGCCGCCGAAGGCTGGTTTATGGCACAGCGCAATAGGGGCGTGACAATTTATTTCGTCGTTTACGACCTGCTGCCGGTGCTCCGGCCGGAATGGTTTCATGAAGGCATAGCGCTCTGCTTTCCGTCATGGGTACAGACCATTGCTACAGTTTCGGATGGTTTGATCGGTATCTCGCGAGCGGTGGCCGACGACGTCAAGGCTTGGTTGGACGTCGCGAATCCCGAGCGCCTGCGTGAACTAAAGCTCGGGTATTTCCACCTCGGTGCAGACATCGAAAACAGTCAGCCTTCAAAGGGACTTCCTGAGGATGCGAACGAGGTGCTCGATGCCTTGCGCGCCAAACCGACGTTCGTCATGGTCGGCACGGTGGAGCCGCGTAAAGGGCACGCCCAGGCGTTCTCCGCGTTCGAGCAGTTGTGGACTGAAAATGTCGACGTGAATCTTGTTATTGTCGGCAAGGCAGGATGGGGTGTCGAAGGCCTTGCTGAAGTACTGGGTCAGCACGCAGAACAGAACGATCGGTTTTTCTGGCTACAGGGTATAAGCGATGAATACCTTGAGAGGGTTTACGGAGCCTCGTCGTGCTTGCTGGCGGCATCGCTAGGTGAAGGATTCGGATTGCCGCTGATCGAAGCGGCGCAGAAGGGCTTGCCGATTTTGGCGCGGGAGTTGCCGGTGTTTCGAGAGGTGGCGGGTGATCACGCGTTCTATTTCAAAGGTGATACCCCTGGAGATCTCGCTGCGGCCGTAGAAGCATGGGTCTTGCTGGAGAAGGAAGGGAAGGCGCCGCCGTCGACGGGGATGGAATGGCTGACGTGGAAGCAGAGCGCCGAAGAGATTGGACGGGTGATGCTTGAGGATGCGTGGTACGAAAGGTGGATGAAGGCTGTTTCGAGCAGTGCAAAGGCTTGCGCATAAGCGGCTAGCGCGGAAGGGGGCGGATGTGGCCTATTTCGTACCGCTCCGCTGTACGTGACAGGGATATAGCAATCCCTTATTTCTCCGGTATCGGCTGAAACAATTAACTGTTATTTTTCGTAAGGAACGTTCGCGCCAGTGCTGAGTCAGGCACTGGTCATATGAAACGAAACTACGAGAGATGACAATGTTTCTACGGAAGCGAAACACCGCCGTTGTTGAAACCGAGGACCAGGTGCAAGTTGTTGCTGACGCACCTGAAACGCCGCAGAAAGCTAAGCCCAAATATTCTCTTGATTCGTTTCCGCTTCGCCCTCCGCTCCCTCTTCCAGAGGGCGTGTCGAGGGCAGAATTATTCGACTGGCTCAAATCTGTCCGGGTTGCCGATGCTCCAGAATCGATAGCCGCTTACTGCGTGCAGGACTTCGAACGATTTGTCCAGACGTTTGGCCTTGTTCAGCGAGCGACTGCAAATTCCCGGGGTGCACTCACTGGTTTGGAGCTGGGTGGCAATCCTTACTTCAGCACAATGCTACTGAGAAATTTTACGTCCATTGACTGGCGTCTCGGTAATTATTTCGGGGACCAGATCCCGAAAGGCGAAGCCAAGCAACGCGTTTATATGGAGGAGTTTCGCAAGCCGGGCAGCAAGACGCATGTCGATCTCACGTATTCGCATTTTAATATCGAAGAAGATACGTTTCCGTTCGAGTCCGAGTCGCTTGATGTTGTGCTGTTCTGCGAAATTATTGAGCATTTATTGAACGACCCCTGTCGCGTGCTTAGGGAGATCAAACGGGTTCTTCGAAAGGATGGAACGCTAGTTCTGACGACGCCGAATGTAAACCGAATTGAAAACGTTGCCCGAATGATTGTGGGGGCAAACATGTACGACCCATACAGTGGATTTGGGCCATACGGGCGGCATAATCGCGAATATAACAAACACGAGCTTTACCTTCTACTTAACTATCTCGGCTTTACCGTCGATGAGATATTCAGCGCGGATGTCCACGATAATACGACCCATCTCTATCTTGATCCCAGCAAGTTCGGGCATCTGATTGAGTATCGGAAACACGATCTCGGACAATACATATTTATTCGAGCGCGGAAGACGGGAGAGGATAAGGGGAAAAAGCCTGCCTGGTTGTATCGGTCTTATGAGCCGGCAGAGCTAGAATAACGTGCATCTATCTTAAATATGAAAGGCACGAGTTTTTTGGGAGGTAATTATATTTAGGAATTTACCTTTAATTGCGAGCATGATTAAAGATACGGATTGGTTCGCAGAGGAGGCGGGACAGTGCCCGAAAGGGGTTTGGGTTTTGGAAAGGAAATCAGTCGCTTAGACTCTTCCTATAATTGCGGGGCCGATGCATATCTTCACCAGCGGGTTTTAGCGTCGGCCTTGGCGTGTATCTCGTTCCAAAATCCGATGTCGGTTGGTTGCTTTGCGCCCCGCAGGGGCGCAAAGCAACCAACCGACCGCTGCTTTCTGATCTTCGCTAACTGCGTGGGCGGAGCAAAAGCATCGAGCCTTTCATGCTTTTCGCTTGAACCGCATATTGTTTAAGGATGGAAATAGCGTCCATGTCCAACTCGACTGCACTCTCGGAGCCTACGCCGACGAAAACGCATGGCACTTTCAGCTTCGACATCTGATCCAGCAACGAATCTCGATCACGCGAGGTGATCAATTCAGCATAGCCCGGGCCCGTCACTGGTGACACGAGCCCAGCTGCTGCGTTATACAGTCCTTGGCGTTTCGCCAAAATTAGGCACTGCTCGCCTCGAACAGAGTGGGCTCTAATAAAGCTGAGTTCGTCCGCAACCAGCGCATCGTTCGGAACCCCCCGCGTCTTGTAATTTGCTACCGACTGAGCCAACAAATCTCGGGTGTTGCGCAGCATTGGAATGCAGCAGAACAGAAGAAGGGTAAGCGTAACCGTCGGGAGGCACAGTTGAACGCGCGGAAGAAGTCCAGCGCGATAGGCTCGAATGACACGGTCCGAAAGAATGACCGAAAGGAGCATAGCGGGCCAGCACACTGTGATGAGGTTTAGGATGTGCGACCTACCTTCGTAATAAACGAATAGGCCCAAGCCGAGGAAACTCAAATAAAAGATGAGGTCTGCTGCGCGTCCGTTGGGCGATCGCATCCACGACGACACAGCGACCATCATTCCTAGTACGTAGACGGCGATAATCGGCATCCACGGACTTGGTTTCATCGGCATAGGTATCATCATGAAGCCTATACCGTAAAAGATTCGCTGATACTCGAACAGCCAGGTCCAGTTCAGCGCGTGCCCGGACTTCACCAACAGATAGGTTGACATCCCCACCCCGGACGGTCAGTTGAAACTCCCCCACTTATGGTCGCGCAAATTCCCCCACCCTGTGCAGCAGGACTAATGGTTTTATTTAGCTGTTTTTCGATTTCCGCGCAAGCGTTTCAGCGGCTTCCTTGAGACGGTAGCTGCGGCCGTCGAATTCAAGCAGGTGGCAGTGATGCATGAGCCGGTCGAGGATCGTGGTGCTCATCGTGTTGTCGCCTAGATATGCGCCCCAATCCTGCACAACGCGATTGGATGTCACGACAACGCTGCGATGTAGTTTGTAGCGTTGATGGATTAGCGTTTGCAGCAGCGCGCCGGCGGCATCTGGGATCGTACGCGACAGGAACAGGTCATCCAGCACGAGCAGATCGCTCTCGAGGATGGCGCGCAGTCGGGCTTCGCGCTGAGCCGTCGGGCTCAGCGCGTAACGGCTAAAGAAGTCGTCGGTCTCAAGATACTGCACCTTGTGGCCCTGCAGGACCGCCTGGTAGGCGACAGCCTTCGCAACGTGCGATTTGCCGGTGCCGGGTTTGCCGATGATCAGCGCGTTGTCGCCGGCGGCGATGAACTTCAGCGTGTGAAGCTGGAAGCAGGCCTGGCGGGGCACTTTGGGATTGAAGCCCCAGTCGAATTCGGCGAGCGCGAGTTTCTCTTCGAGGCCGGAGAGCTTGTAGCGGCGTTCAATGAGCCGAGACTGGCGGCGATCCAGTTCGTCCTGCAGGATCAGTGCGAAGGTTTCAAGGAATGGCTGCTGCGAGCCCTGGGCCTGCAACACGCGCGTTTCAAGCGTGTCGCGCACGCCGGACAGGCGGAGCTGTCCGAGAGCCCGTTCGATTTCCGGTAATGTCATGGTCATGCCTGTGTTTCTCCAGTCGGAGGTTGAGATTCGGCGCCGTGCTGCGCACCGAGGGTAAAGAGTTCGCCGTATTCGGCGGTGGAACGGATCAGCGGGTGATCCTGCGTGAGAGGCAGTTCGAGTTGCGGTGCCTGATCGAGACGCTCGAGTGCCTGTTCGAACAGCCGCTCGACGATCGCGCGCACCTGTTTGTAGCGGTAGACGTGATGACGCAATGCGTGATCGCAGGCCTGTTCAACGAGCCGGGCGGGATACTTCTTCGCCAGGCCGACGATGCCCCACATGGCGCGATGGCCGACGCGACCTTCGCTGTCGAACATGTGCTGGCAAAGTGCCTTCGTTTGCGGCCCGATGTCCGCAGCGCTCGCGAGCAGGAAGGCGCTCTGACGGGACGGATTGAACGGGCGTTCGTCTTCTGGCAGTTCAAGCGAACCGGCCTGGAGGGCGCGAGGATGCGTGCGCAGCAGCGCCTGCGTACGGCGATCGCGAATCTCGATGGTGGAGTCGTAGATCCGCACTGAAACGAGGGTGCCGATCGGCGCAGGTCGTGCCGCATAGTTGCTGCGATCGATGTTGACAGTGGTGTCGTCCCAGACGGTACGCACGACCTCCGTGAAGTAGCGAAAGCCGGTGGTCGGCAACGCCCGCAGATGCGGCCTCTCCTCCTGGAACATGGCCTCGACCTGTCGCCGGGCGCTGCCATGGATTCGTTTGGCCGCCCAGTTTGCCTCCCAGTGCATCAGGAATTCGTTCTGGGCTTCGAGCGACTCGAAACGGCGGCCGGCGAGCGCGGTGCCCTGCGTATGTTGAATCGCGTTCTCCACGGTCCCCTTTCGATTCGGGTCCCGCACACGGGCCGGATCGGCGACGACACCGTAATGCTCTAGCATCGCCTCGTAGAGCCGGTTGATCTCGGGTTCATACAGGTCCGGCGTAATGACGCCTTCCCGGAGGTTGTCGAGAACGACGTAGCTGACCGCACCGCCAAAGTAGCGGAAGGCTTCTTCGTGAAGCTGAGCCCAGACCTGTTTGCTGGACTTCCAGACCACGCGCCGGAAGCAGCGTCTTGAGTACCGAAGGGTCATCACAAACAACCGCGGGCGTCGGTAGCGGCCGGTCTTCGGATCGCGGGTCAGTGCGCCTTCGCCATAATCGACTTGAGCTTCTTCGCCGGGGGCGAACGCGAGACGGTCGAACTGCTCGGGATCAATGTGGCGCAAGGCGCGCACGAAACGCTTGACGCTCTCGTAGCTCGCGGTGAATGCGAACTGGTCGACCAGATCCTGATAGATCGCCTGCGCGTTTCGCCTCAGGCGGACCTGCTCTTCGATCCACTCGCGATGCGGTTCGCTTGCGGAGCGGGCGAAATTGAACGTTGTCGCCTTGCTGGAAGCCTCAGTAGCCGGTGGTCGCGGCGATGGGGGACTTTGCGTGACTGCCGATTCAGAGCCGGCGGTCACCACGGAGGAGTTTGCTGACCCAGACTTCTGCGACTCGAAGATCGCCTGATAGCGGCGGATCGTCTTGCGGTCGATGCCCGTCAGCCGCTGGATCTGGCGCTGGCTCTTGTTACGCTCGAGTAGTGTGAATACGGTGCTTTGCAGGTGCGGCTTCAAGACGTTCACTCCCTGAACTCCTTCTTGTTCGAAGGAGACGAAGATAGACGTCCTGCAACACTTCTCCCGTCAGCTCAGTCGACGGTCGTCAGATGGGGGAGTTTGAAGTGACCATACCCGGGGGAATTTGACCGACCGCCCGGGTCGGCTGATTGCCCAACATGCTGGTCAACGTGTTCCTCACCCGCGCCAGCGATGTTGCAGAAATGAACAAGGCATATGCTACCGCGTTCGGGCCCGCTCCCTATCCAGCACGCACCACGATCATTGTCGCCGGGTTACCCGATCGTGAGATGCCCGTGGAGTTGGATTGCGTCGTCGAAATTCCAGCGTGACGGAGAGTACCTTCCTGCCGGAGCGTGCGCCACACATGCGCCGGGTATTGCGAATCAGCGCGACGATCACCCAATTCCCATAGACGCCAGCGTCAGCGTAGCGGTTTAGCAAAGATTTTTTGGACCGATCGCGTACTGGCCCCGACCGGCCTGTTAACGCATCAGTAGCCTCGATCGCCAACCAAGAAATCTCTGCTTTAGAGGAGCGTTTGCATATCAGGAAGAACTGGCTCTTCGTGGGTTCAGTTCGCGCGGGCCGGCGCCAGGCCGCAGTGATCAGTCTCATCCACTCGGCGAAGCTTCATGGGCACGATCCCTACGCCTATCTGAAAGGTTTCCTGACGCAGCTTTCTACACAGCCCGCCAGCCGGCTCAATGAGCTGTAACGGCACCGTTGGCAGCCTCAGCTTCAACAGTAGGCTGACGTCGGCTACCGAACCCTTGGGATCTCCTGGCGCTTACGATGGACCTTACGCCAGGTGCACCGCTTTCGATAGCCGTGCTTGCGCACCTTTCCAGTCGCCGTCGCCGTAGAGCTTGACCCCCGTGCTGTCCACGACCAGATGCACCGGTTCGTCGCGGGATGTCGTTGAGAGCCGCCTTTAATTTCTTCACACACCGGCTCAATGTCGTGTAGTTAGGCCCTGGGAGGTCCGTGAACGCTACCCCGAAGACTTTGCGCGAAGCCCTGGGCAGCTCGCAACGTCATTTGATACACCTGCTTGAGCGCGAGCAAGCCTGAATCAGTGCGTCTGAGTAGACGTGCGGCCTGCCGCGCATCACGGGTGCCGCTGCGCTCACCATCGTCAGTTTGCTTCCATTGTAATCGGTCAACTAAGCGCATCCTCGATTCACCACTTATAGATCACCCAACGCTTGCTGTTCGAGCACGGCGCGATTGTCAGTATCAACGATCCGGAACTGGTTCGATAAATCCGCGCAGTCCCTATCTGCTATGGCAAGCGTCGATCAGCCCGAACTCCGAAGTCGATGACCTGCTGCGCAATGCGTAACGACGCGGCAGCAGCCAAGCAATTTTGCGAGCGCGTGTGTACCTCTTTGTCCCGAGATGCCGCGGAGGGTCGTGACCGACCAACTGCACAGCCATCCGGCGCCAAAGACCCAGATGGTCAAACCTGGCAACTGTGATACGCGTCTCGGTCAACGCCAGCGCCGAGTGAACAACCGCCTCAACAATTGCACTCTACCCGCACGATAATGCGAAGGTCGCAAGCGCGTGGGTTCCGCGAACCTGAAAACACATGAGCGTTCTTTCAGGCTCCGGATCGATCCGGCGGCACTTTCCACAGAAGTGTCATCTACCCCACACCTAGTCCTACCAAAAAACTCGGAGGACCTTTTGCTGCGTGGTATCACTTCGCTCTCTGAAACATTCCCCGTAGGCTAATGCGGTGCCAACGACTCAACGTGACAGCGCCGACTCAATCCCAGTTTGAGGTGTTGCAACCGTTGACTGCCTCTCGTTCATGCGCGATTAACGGGTACGACAGGCGCAGAAAAGAAACTGGCGAGGGCCACGGACTGCGCAGCGCATGATGCCGTCACGCTTTTCCCCTTCACGTGCCCAAAACCTCGAATTTTCATCGGCAGTGACGCAATATCCACGGCCACGGCAAGATTTTCCGTCCGCAATGCAGGCAGCAATGTTTGAATCGTGTTTCGATAATCATCAATCAACTTGCGCTCCCCCTTACGTTCGTTCGTATAACCAAACACGTCGAACGGCGTGCCACGAAGAAACCTGAGCGTTGCTAAGACTTGGAAGACATACGACATCCAGGGGCCATACATCCTCTTCCTCAGGTTCCCGTCGGGGCCGCGTTTTGCAAATAAAGGGGGAGCGAGGTGGAAGTTTAGTTTGTAGTCGCCATCGAACATCGACGCAATCTTTTTCCTAAATGCCGGATCTGAATGAAGCCGCGCGACCTCGTACTCGTCCTTGTATGTCATCAACTTGAACAAGGCATGCGCCACAGCCTCCGTCAGGCCACTTGCTTTTGCACCGGCAACGGATGTCTCGACAACGGATACCGTATCGATGAACTCGCGGTATCGTCGCGCGTAGCTGGCATTCTGATACTTGACTAAAAAATCGGAGCGTATCCGAATGACCTCTTCCAACGACGGTTTCCGTGAGAAGGTAATTACCCGCGCATTCGATACGCCACTCGCGACCTGTTTCTGAACCGACGCCCAGTCATGAGCTGCTCGACGTCCCCATGCAAACGACTGCGTATTGAAATCGACAGAAACGCCATTAAGGGAAATCGCCTTGACAATGGCCTCCTCCGAGAGTGGAACGAGTCCCTTTTGCCAAGCGAAGCCAAGCATGAACATATTGGTGGCGATACTGTCACCCATCAATTCCGTTGATATCGTCCCAGCGTCAATACAATCCACATTCCCTTCTCCGCACGCCAGGCGAACCGCACTTGCGGCATCCGCGCCAGGATCCTGCCAATCCGGATTTCGAACAAACGCCGCAGTCGGCGTGGGCGTGGAATTCATGACCACTTTCGTACGAACTGTGCTCATGCGTGACAGGCCGTCGAAGCTTGCGGCTACCAAGGCATCGCATCCTAAGACGACGTCGGCTGCCCCTAACCCGATTCGGGTCGCATGAATATCATCCACGCCAGCGCTCAGCCAGATATGAGAAAACACAGGACCACCTTTCTGTGCAAGGCCGCTCATATCAAGGACTGAGCAATGTATGTGCTCAAGATGAGCTGCCATTGCAACGATCTGTCCGACAGTGATAACGCCGGTTCCGCCAATTCCCGCGACGAGAATGCTATAGGGCTCAACAACGCGACGTGCGGGCGGCGCTCCGAGAACTGCCAAGCGGGAGTCCGACGCCTGCTTCTCTTGCGCGCCAGTACCCGTTGCAGGCTCGGGTTTGCGTAATTTTCCGCCTGTGACTGTAACGAAGCTCGGGCAAAATCCGTCGACGCACGAAAAGTCCTTGTTACACGATGACTGATTGATTTGCCGCTTGCGACCGAACGCGGTTTCCAGAGGCTCGACGGACAGGCAGTTCGACTTGGCGCTACAATCACCACATCCCTCGCAGACAGCGTCGTTAATGACGACCCGCCGCGCAGGGTCGGGATAGGCATTTCGTTTCCTTCGACGGCGCTTTTCGGAAGCACAGGTCTGGTCATAGATCAGCGCCGATACCCCCTTCGCCTGACGTAGTTCGCGCTGGACAACGTCCAGTTTGCTTCGATGATGGATCGTCACTCCCGGTGCCCAGTCCGTCCCCGCTGGATACTTTTCCGGTGCGTCGCTCACTACCACGATCGGCGCGACCCCCTCGGCCGCGAGTTGCCTCGAAATTATCGCCGGATCGAGCGGGCCGTCGTGTACCTGTCCGCCTGTCAACGCGACGGCATCGTTGTACAGGATCTTGTAGGTCATGTTGACTTTCGCGGACACCGCAGCACGGATCGCAAGCAGGCCGGAATGGAAATAGGTGCCGTCGCCCAGGTTCGCGAACACGTGCTGCTCCCGAGTGAACGGGGCATGGCCAATCCAGTTGGCACCCTCGGCGCCCATATGGGTATAGGTCGACGTCTTGCGATCCATCGACAGCACCATATAGTGACAACCGATGCCTGCAAGGGCGCGACTACCCTCCGGGACCTTCGTGGACGAGTTGTGCGGGCATCCAGAACAAAAATGCGGGATACGGTCTTTGTTGCGATCCGGCCTTGATTCAAGTGTGTCGGCCCGGCACCGCGTGCTTTCCAGGTGCGCGAAACGTTCCTTGATGCGACCTGCGGCCGGGTGACCCGCGAAGACCCGCGAAATCCGCTTGGTAATAGCTTGTGCAATGAGCGTTGCATTCAGTTCATATGTCGAGGAAAGTAATGGCTCACCATCGCTGACCGTTTTGTAGCCGACCTCGCCCTCGCAAAACTTTCCGACTACCCGAGGCCGTCGATCCGACCGACATTCATACAGCGCATCCTTTACCTGGTATTCCAGGAACGACCGCTTTTCCTCAACGACAAGGATCTCTTCAAGGCCATCGGAGAATGCACGAATGCCGGTTGGCTCAAGCGGCCATGTCATGCCTACCTTGTATAAACGAATGCCAAGCACGTGTGCCATATCCGCATCAATGCCAAGGTCGGCCAGCGCCTGACGCGTATCGGTATAAGACTTGCCCGCGGCGACAATGCCGAGTGTTGCGCGCGGACTGTCCCAGATCACCTTGTCCAGATTGTTAGCACGCGCGTAGGCTCTGGCGGCCGACCATTTATGATTGTTCATCCGCGCTTCCTGGTCGAGCACGGGATCTGGCCATCTGATATTTAAGCCGCCTACTGGCAGATCGAAATCAGTCGGCAAGACGATCTGCACACGGTCTGAATCAATTTCCACTGAAGCGCCTGATTCGATAACGTCTGTCACGCACTTCATCGAAACCCAAAGACCTGAATACCGGCTCATTGCCCAGCCGTGCAGGCCATAGTCGAGATACTCCTGGACGGATGCGGGATATAAAATAGGCATGCCACATGCGCTAAGAATGAATTCGCTCTGGTGCGCCGTTGTAGAGGACTTTGCTGCATGGTCGTCGCCGGCAACCACAAGCATGCCGCCGTATGCTGACGTACCAGCGAGATTCGCGTGCTTGAACGCGTCAGCGGATCTGTCGACACCGGGGCCCTTTCCATACCACATGCCAAAGACACCGTCATACTTCGCGCCATTAAACAAATTGACCTGTTGCGTACCCCAAAGACTGGTGGCGGCCAGATCCTCATTGACGCCTGGGAGGAATTTCACATGGTGCGCGTCAAGATACTGCTTAGCCCGCTCGGCCGTCTGATCAATGCCTCCGACTGGGGACCCGCGATATCCGGTAATAAACCCCGCGGTATTCAGGTCCGCCGCTA
>Ga0185299_10007624_pt1 | contig 11003 bp, 9 predicted proteins | sample PaiPotPPA55metaG_FD_128002 | JGI IMG/M metagenome (GOLD analysis project Ga0185299, IMG submission 128002) | Iron sulfur acid spring bacterial and archeal communities from Banff, Canada, to study Microbial Dark Matter (Phase II) - Paint Pots PPA... ...
TTAAGACGGGCGGAAAAAGGGGGAAAGGTGAAAGGCACAGTAAAGTGGTTCAATAACGCTAAAGGCTACGGGTTCATCGGCCGTGGGGATGGTCCCGATGTTTTTGTTCATTACAGCGCGATCACATCCGAGGGCTACAAAAGCCTTCAGGAAGGTGATGAGGTGGAGTTTGAAATTACTGAAGGGCAGAAAGGGCCACAGGCGGCTAATGTAAGCAAGAGCGCTTAAAGCGCCATAGCGGAAGAAAACCTCGAACCCGGCGACGCAACCCTCACGCCTTGGCCAGCGGTCAACCTTGTTCGTACAAGGACGAACTCCATCTTTGCCATCCAACCGCTGGCGCCGCATTCCAATCTTGTTTAATCTTTAACCGTGGACAACAAATCCATCGCCACGCTCCTCTATGAAACCGCCGATTTGCTCGAAATTGACGCCGCAGATTCGTTCCGCATCCGCTCCTACCGCAATGCCGCCCAAGCGATCGAAAATTCGACCGAGCAGATTCGAGATCTCATCAGCGAACCCAAGAAAGTTCTTGCCATCCCCGGCATCGGCAAAGGGATGCTGCTGAACCTGCAGGAACTATTCAGAGACGGCCGCCTCAGCATGCAAGCCGAACTGCTCAAGAAATACCATCCTTCGATGCTTCAGTTATTGAAAATTCAGGGTCTCGGGCCGAAGACGATTGCGCTCATCTGGAGCGCCTATCAGGTCAGTGACGTCGATGGGGTTGAGAAGCTGGCCCGCGAGGGAAAGATCCGCGAATTGCCGCGCATGGGCGAGAAGCACGAACAAAAGCTGTTGAAGGCCATCGAAGACTATCGCAGGATTTCGGGCCGGTTTCTCCTTGATGCCGCAGAGACCGAGGCGAACAAACTCACCGACTATCTCGCCAAGTTGCCGGGCTTTGACAAAATCACTCCAGCCGGCTCTCTCCGCCGCGGCCGCGAAACAGTGGGCGATCTCGACATTCTGGTAACCGGTGCAGCGTGCTGCAGCGCAGAGGAACGCGAAAAGGCGGTGAGTTACATCGCTCAGTATCCAGCATTGATGAGCATCATCGCGCAAGGCGACAATAAGATCAGCTTCTGCCTTCGGAACGATCTGCAAGTGGACGTTCGCCTGCTTCCTCCCGAGTCGTTCGGAGCGGCGATGCAATATTTCACCGGATCAAAGGCCCACAACGTTGCTCTTCGCCAGCGCGCCCTCAAAATGGGTTACACCCTCAACGAATACAGTCTCGCCGATCTAAAAACTGAGATGCCTGTCGCCGGGAAGACGGAGGAAGAAATCTACGCCAAGCTCAACCTCGACTACATTCCTCCCGAGCTGCGCGAAAATCTGGGTGAGATTGATGCCGCGGAAAAGCATGCGTTACCTACTCTAATCACTCTGGATGACCTTCAGGGTGACGTACACATGCACACCGTCGAAACTGATGGACGCAACACCATCGAGGAAATGGCCGAAGCAGCCCAGGCGCGCGGGTATAAGTACATGGCCATCACCGATCATTCTAAGAACCTGGCCTTCGCCAATGGCCTCGACGACACGCGCGCCCTGGCACACATTCAAAAGATTCGCGAAGCGAGTGCGCGAATCGGCGGCATCACCATCTTCGCCGGCATCGAAGTGGACATCCTCGCCGATGGCGATCTCGATCTTTCCGACGACGTGCTGGCGCAGATGGATGTGGTCATCGCCAGCGTGCATTCGGTTTTCAATCAGGAGCCGGCCAAGATGACCGAACGACTGCTCAAGGCCGTTGCGAATCCCAACACTTCGATCGTTGGCCATCCCACCGGCCGCCTGCAACTTCGCCGCGACGCCTATCAGTTCGACATGGACGCGGTCTTAACAGCAGCGGCACAACATAAAGTCGCCATGGAGTTGAACTCCTACCCTGATCGCCTCGATCTAAACGACGTGCATTTGCGCCAGGCCAAGCAGCGCGGCGTCAAGATTGTGATCAACACCGATTCCCACCACACCTCGCACCTGGATAAAATCCGCTACGGCATTCTGCAGGCGCGGCGGGCATGGCTGACCAAAAACGATGTCCTGAATACCCTGCCCGCACAAAATTTCGCCGCGGCCATGAAGCACGAACGGAATTGACATTCGTTCTCGGAGGCGAAAAGGCGGAGTAGAATCGAAAGCGCGATAAATCATGCCAGATCAAACACCCAGCCCTGCGCCCGTTCCTCCGGCACCTGCCAGCACACCGGTAAAAACTGCACAGCCGGCCGCACAGCGTGGACCCACCATTCACATCGGCGATGAATTCGGCACCGCCAAACGCAACTTGCCTCCGGTCAAGATCTTGCTGATCGCGCTGGCCGGGGTACTCGTCATCGCCGGCGTCGTATCGTTTCTGCAGCGGGCGAAACCGCAAGCCGCCGGATCCCTCGACAGCGTAACCGCCGTTCAGATCCCAAACCAGACAGCCTCGTTAGTGGCTCTAACATTCACTTTGCACAGTTCCGGTGAGAAACCGCTATGGGTGCGCAGCATCCAAGCAAAACTGACGGCCCCCGGTGGTGAGCAAACCAGCGACGCAGTATCGGCTGTCGACTTCGATCGTTACTATCAGGCGTTCCCCGCTTTAAAGGTGAATGCCCAGCCGGCCCTGTCTCCCGAAGACAAACTGCAGCCCGGTCAGGAAATCAAGCGCACTGTGATCGCGAGTTTCCCCGTGACCCTCGATTCCTTCAATCAGCGAAAATCAGTAAGCCTGATCATTCAGCCCTACGACCAACCCGTACCCGTAGTGTTGACCAAGTAAGTGCCAACAGTTGCACAACAGCTATCGAATGCGATCCCATAAAACGCGATTTGACAAAACAATGACTCCATCTCAGCGTCTTCTCCGGATGATCGTGCCTTTTCTCGTCCTCCTCGTCTTCGCTACTTGCGCCGCCGGCGCATCCGACAAGAAAGTCGCGGCCGTCAATAAGACCGACGCGTATTTCATGTATGTCGGCACCGACACCGGGGAAGACAGCACCAGCAAAGGAATCTACGCCTATCGCTTTAGCGCCGGCAACGCTCGGGTGACACCCGTCGGCCTCGCGGCGCAGGCCACGAACCCGTCCTTTCTCTCGGTACATCCCAATCATCGATTCCTCTATGCAGTCAACGAGACCGGCAATTACAAGGGTCAGAACAGTGGAGCAGTCAGCGCCTTCGCCATCGATCGCGCGACAGGCAAATTAACGCTGTTGAATGAGGTGCCGTCCGGCGGCGCCGATCCCTGCTACATCACAGTGGACAAAACTGGAAAGTTTGTTCTGGTGGCCAACTACACCGGCGGGAGCGTATCAGTATTCCCCATCCTTCAAGATGGCCGCCTGGGGGACGCTTCCGCCTTTGCGCAACACACCGGGCACGGCTCCAATCCAAAACGGCAGGAAGGGCCACACCCTCACTCCATCGACTTGTCGCCCGACAATCGTTTCGCCATCGTTGACGATCTTGGACTCGACGAGACGCTCGTCTACAAGTTCGACAGCACAAAAGGATCGCTTGTTCCCGATGAGCCCGCGTTCGCGAAGGCCGATCCCGGAGCCGGTCCCAGGCACTTCGCCCTTCATCCCAACGGAAACTTTGGTTATGTAATCGACGAAATGGGATCCACGGTTTCTGTTTTCAGCTTCGACGCCGGGGGCGGCGTCTTGCGCCCGCTGCAAATAATTTCAACGATCCCCAAGAATTTCGCAGGGCAAAATGACGATGCGGAAATTAAGGTTCATCCTTCGGGCAGGTTTCTTTACGCCTCAAACCGCGGGCATGACAGCATTGCCGTCTTCGCCATCGATCAGAGTAAAGGCACTTTAACGCTGATCGAGTACGTTCCCACGAAGGGCCAGAGCCCGCGCAATTTCGAGATAGACCCCACCGGCACGCTGCTGTTTGCGGCCAACGAAAAATCAGACAATATTGTTATCTTTCGAATCAACGCCCAGACCGGCCGTCTGACGGCAACCGATAAGGTTCTGGATCTATCACAGCCTGTGTGTGTGAAGTTCGTGCCAATCGAATAGCTATTGTTTTTTCTGAATGAATCTTCGGCGCACCAGGTGGGTGTTGGCGTCAGGTTTTATTTCGTCGTATTTCATACAACTGATGGATCCATCCACTTCCAGCACTGCCAGCGCCACGTCACAGACGTGCCCAATGCCGTGCTCGCGCAGTGCGCGATGGAGTTCGTCCATGCTGACGTGCTCCCGGGCCATGTGCGATTCGATAGCCTTTCCGTCGTGAATCAGAAGGCTGGGCTCGCCCTGCACTACCCGTCGGAACCCGCGGTTGGTGCCAGAGAGGGCTCCGATCGCGTAGTTCAGCAACAAAAGCGTGGACGCTGCAATGACGCCACCAATTAGCGACGTGTCCGGCCCCGTCATCGCATTCTGCACGGAGTTCGAAAGAAGCAGCAACAGCGTGAGATCGAATGGCGTCATCTGCCCGACTTCACGCTTGCCGCTGAGCCGCACCCCAATCAGCACCACAAGGTAGATGACTCCCGTGCGCAGCGCGATCTGCAGCGCTACATGCGCGCCCGCCGGGAACAGCACTCCGTTCAATTGGCCGTCACCGGAACCGGCGCGCTCTTCGGAGTGCTCAAATATCCTGTGGCTTTATTCTTGTCCGCGGTCCAAACCACCACCTCAAACAGCAAGTGCTCTCGTCCCGAGTAGAACTGAATCGGTTCGGCCACATTGCGATCCTTCTTCTCGATGGTCTTGTCGTCCGAAGTAACATTCAGGGTGTACTTGCCGTGTTTGGAATCAACTTTCTTAAGCTGGAGGCTAACGGTCGCCACAGGCTGGGGCTTCGCCCCCTTGAGCAATGTGAATTCGTAGTAGTTGCGATCGCCCTTGTGCTTGAGCACTTCAAGATCACCGCGCGTGTTGGCGATCAATCCGCTCTGTACGCCGAGGTCGCCCACGGCACTCTGCAACTTTGCCTTGGTGGTTTCCAGATCAGCCTTTGTAGAGGCAACGTCGCTCTTGACTCCGCCCACATCGGTCTTCACGCCAGCTACTTCCCCGCTCACCTGACCAAATTGCTCTTTTTGCTCTCTCTCCAGGCGCGACTCGGCCTCCTTCTGTTGCTGTTGAAGCTGGACAGCGCGTTGCGCCAATTCCTTTTTCGTGAGCCCGACTTGATGGGCCAGTGTTTCTTCCGACGCTTCCGCCGTCTGCATTCTGTTTTTGAGTTCCGCAACCTGATTCTGACTATCGCTCAAATCCTTCGTCAGCTTGTCTACGTGCTGTTGCGTGGTCACATACCCATAGACCGCCGCCGCGACGAAAAGGATCGCCACGACAACCAAAATCCACTTCCCCGCAGTTGATTGCGGTTCCACATGTTGAACAGGTATCTCTTCGCCTTCGTCCGGCATAGCTCCTCCAGGAGTGAACTGCCCTAAATTATGGGGTCGCTTTAATTGTTGAGCACAAGGGCCGCGGTGTCAATTAGCTCCAGGGATGCTGAGGACCAATTAATGGCGCAGCGCCAAGGCCTCATTCAGACTGCTGTCGAGATCGCGGCGGATAGTGCGTCCGTCAGCCCCTGCCCGCGCTGCAGCCTGCTTCGTGGCATCTACCCGGAACTGCTGCTGCGAAGCGTCGGGCAGCGGGTCCTCGAGCATTTCAGATTTGAGTAAGCAGGCGTAAGCCAAGCGGACGGGAAATCCGGCGCCCTCAAGAAAACGGCCATAGGCGAACCAATCCTCGGCATTCGCGGTTCGATCGCCACTGGATTCATCCAAGCGCAGGGCGTGCTGGTAAAGCCGGAGAGCATCGCCCAATTTGCCGGCTTCACTCTGGAGCGCTGCTTCGTTCACGTTGGCAACGCTCTCCAGTTTGCCCTGCTGCGTCTGAGCGGCAAGTTTCGCGGCTAATTGGTAGGACTGAACCGCTTGCGCCCCTTGCGAGGCGCGCTGCTGGCAATCGGCCATGCGAAGGACAACTGCAATAACCTGCTGCGGCTCCGGACGATTCGCTTCCGTCTGCGCCGCTGTTTTTTGCGCCGTCTGCCGTGCAACCATCTCAAGAAATGCCTTGTAGTGCGCGGCGGCATCCTGCGCCTTTCCCTGCCGATCAAGTTGGTCCGCGAGATAAAGATGCGCTGACGAATGGCCGGGATCGATTGCCAGAGCGCGGTTCCAGCTTTCCATTGCCTGGTCAGGTTGGCCGCGCCGCTGCGCTAGAAGCCCACGATCCATTAAGAGATTCACATCCTTAGGCGTGTAACGGAGCGATGCCTCCGTCAAAGCGAACGCTTCATCCAAGCGGTTTTGTCCGATCAGGAATCGAAGCAGCGCTTGGCGCGGCGCGGGATCGTCCGGATTCACTTGTATCGCCTTTTGCCAGGCTGTTTCCGCAGTTTGCGCTTGACCCTGTTCCAGCTCACGCCGCGCCAATCGCATCTGCAACGAGCTGTCGAATGAATCCAATGCCGCTGCGCGTTTCAAATCCACAAGATTGTCGGAATGGAGCGCGAGATAGTAACGCGCCTGATCAACGGTTCCCCATAACAGCAGCAAGATAGCAGCGCCTATCCGGAGTTGGCGGGCCATAGAGGTTGCGCCCGTAAGCCAGAGCCACGCACGAGTCAGCCCGCTACTTGTCTCCGAAGCGACATCGGATATCCGAACTCGCGTGTTCAGCAAGACGGCCGCGATCCGTCCATCCCGCAGCTTCCAGATCGCCCCGTCGAGAATAAAGTGGTGGATGTTTATGAGCGAGGTGAAGATCAGGAAACTCGTGGTGAAATCATGATGGAACAATCGGCTTGCGAGCCATGGTCCGGGAACAAACAATGCGATTCCGCCGGCGACCAGCACTCCGAAGTGCGCCCACGCATGCCAATTGCGGCCGCTCTCGCCCGCGGCCTCGCGGCGCGCATAGTAACTGGTAATCCATATATATTGCGCGGAATGCATGACGGCGAGCACGCCCGAGCTGTACCGGCTCTGCGGAACTTCCAGACCTTTGATTAGCGAGATGGCCACCGGTAACAGAAACCAGAGGAACTGCGATGAGAGCAAGGTGAGGGAAGGCAGCAATCTGCGCCAGCCCGTTTGCCGAGCCAGCCGCACCGACCCAAACGCTGCCAGCGCAACAAACGCAACAGCAAGCAGGATCTGCTCCCAGCGGCTTACTGCCGCAGGAATGCCAATCGAAATGAAAAGACGATCGGACGAAGCTCCAGTGTGGAAGCCTAAGAAAAGCATCAAATAGGAAACAACGAAGGCTCCGTAAAGCGCCCGGCGCGTGCTGTCGCTTGGTTTCGCTCCGGCGCGGCGAGCGAACATCATGAACAAGCCGTAGTTCTGTCCGCTGTAATGCCACGGACTCCACGTCAGATAGATTGTGAAAATCCACGGCAAAATCCGAGCCCAGGAATGCGACAGGACCAGCGTCAGCGCAATCAGCGCTGTGATGTGCACCGTGAAGATGCGGTACTTATGAAAGTCCTCCGCGCGATGGTAGGCGCGATAGATCGTCGCCATGTAGTGCGGGTAATTAAAGAAAAGCGCCAGCGCGTAGAAAATCACCGACCAGGCGCGAAGACTCGAAGCAATCGAGAAGTAGGAGAAAAGCAAAAGCGGCGCCGACCAGGCTCCGCATCCCACAATCAGATCGAGCCAGGGATTATAAATCCACGGTGATGTGGTAAGAGCTCGCTCGCCCGAATCCTGCCTCGATTTCACCATCGACTCTGTCTGTATCTTTGTCTCTGCCATAACCGGGTTGGCTCGCTGCCCGTAATAATCAAAGGGAATGATCAGCACTCTTTGGCTTGATCGGATTATAGGTTCCAGAAAGGCTCTCACACGTAACCAGACACATCCGGGTGGGGTAACGAAGGTAACGAGCCGAGCCCACAATCGACCACCCCCGCCACTGGAAACTTCCCTACTGAACAGTTTGCTAGCGTGAGTCTTCTACAATGTTGAGGTGCGAAATTGGGACGTGATCATCATCGGCGGCGGCATCATTGGACTGTCGCTTTCACTGGAACTCCGCAAGAGGGGGGCGAGTGTGCTGGTGGTCGAGCGCGGCGAGGCGGGGCGAGAAGCTTCCTACGCAGCGGGCGGGATGCTTGTCGATTGTAGTATCGAGACCCCTGCTGCTCTACAACCTCTGGCGACTGCGAGCGCGCGAATGTATCCGGAGTTCGTGCATGAGTTGGAAGTGGAATCGGGCATCAAGGTTGACCTAAGGGACCAGGGGGCAATCGTGCTCCCTCCGCCTGAACATCTCCACGAGTCGTCAGGATTCTTTCCGGGAAAAGTGATCCCCGCGTCTTTGGCCGAACTCGAGCCCGCGCTTTCGGAAACAAATCGGCCAGCGTTTTATTTGCAAGAGCGCAGCGTCGATCCCCGGGCGCTCACTCGAGCCGCGCTCCAGACCGCGAAGCGTCGTGACGTTGATTTCTCCTCTGGCGATGCGGTCACCGCCGTCAATGAAACCGATGGCCGAGTTGTGGGCGTGACCACGACGAAGACCAAATTCCACGCGAGTAAAGTAGTCAACTGTGCGGGAGCGTGGTCGGGTCAAATTGCGCCGTACGCATTTCCGACTCGTCCGGTGAAGGGACAGATGTTATGCCTGATCGCAACGTCGCGCACGTTGCTGAAACACGTCATTCGATCGCCCGAGGTCTACCTGATTCCGCGCAGCGACGGACGAATCATCGTTGGAACCACGGTAGAGGAAGCCGGTTACGACAAGCGCACCGACATCACAACGATTCAGCGCCTGCACCGCGCCGCCATTCGATTAGTTCCGGAATTGCGGAACGCAAAAATTCTCGAGGACTGGGCGGGACTGCGACCCGGGACTCCTGATGGGTTACCGATTCTCGGCGCAACCACCACACTGGGCTACTACGTCGCCACCGGACATTTTCGCGACGGCATCCTTCTCGCTCCGATCACTGCGTATTTGATGGCGCAAGTTATTCAGGGAGAAAATCCTTCTCACGACCTCACCACATTCTCCCCAACAAGATTTCCCAACTAGCGGCGATGCTCGGGTCGGGACAGCCGGCTCGGCTGTCCCGTCGAGTGCAGCGAGGCGTTCCAGCGAACCTACCCACGGTTTTCTTCGGGTATACTGGAACGTTTTCGCAACCATAACAGCCCTCGCGGTTGCGCTCTTTCGTACGAGAAAGGACTAACTCATGGCTTCCCCCGCAGTGGATTTTGCCCGCAATCATCAGCAGCGTTTCCTCAGCGAATTGAAAGATCTTCTGCGCATTCCCAGCGTGAGCACGCTCGAGGAGCACAAGCCCGACGTGCAAAAAGCCGCGGAGTTCGTGGCCAATGATCTGCGCCGCATCGGCATGGAGAACCTCGAAGTCATTCCCACCCAAGGTCATCCCCTCATTTATGCGGACTGGCTGCATGCGCCGGGAAAGCCGACCGTCCTCTGCTACGCGCATTACGACGTGCAACCGCCCGATCCGCTCGACGAATGGAAGACTCCGCCTTTCGACCCTACGGAGCGCAACAACAACATCTACGCGCGCGGCGCGGTTGATGACAAAGGCCAGCTCTGGATGGAAGTGAAAGCGCTTGAGTCGCTCATGCGGTCTGGCGAGGGCAAGTTGCCCATCAACGTTAAAGTCATTTTTGAGGGCGAGGAAGAAGTGGGCGGCGAGTCGATCGCGGAGTATGTTCGCAAGCAGAAGGCCAAGCTCAAGGCCGATTTTGCGCTGGTCTGCGACACGGAACTTTTCGCTCCTAACCTTCCCACGTTATGCGTCGGTCTGCGCGGCCTGGTCTATACGGAAATCGAGGCTCGCGGCGCCAAGGTCGATCTGCATTCGGGCGTGTACGGAGGCGCGGCGCCGAATCCGTTTTTCGCGCTCATCGAGATCATCAGCAAGTTGAAGGATGGGAAAGGTCACGTCCTCATCCCCGGCTTTTACAAGGGGGTGAAAGCTCCGAGCAACGACGAACTCAAAGCCTGGAGGCGTCTGCCTTTCAACGAGGAACACTACCGCAAGGCCGAAGTCGGATCCAAGGTGCTCACCGGCGAGCCTGGCTACTCGGTCCTGTATCGCACCTGGGCGCGGCCTACGCTCGAAGTTCATGGCATGCCGGGCGGTTTCACTGCGCCCGGCGCGAAGACCGTGATCCCCGCCAAAGCCTCGGCCAAGGTTTCCATGCGCCTCGTACCGAACCAGGATCCCGACGACATCCTGAAGCGCTACACGAACTCTGTGAAGAAACTCACGCCCAAGGGCGTCGAGACAAAAATCAAAGTGCACAGTAAAGGACCGGCCTGCGTGGTTGGCACGGACAATCCTTACATCAAGGCCGCCACCGACGCGCTGCGCGATACATTCAAGAAAGAAACGGTCTTCATCCGCAGCGGCGGATCGATTCCTATCGTCAACGACTTCTACCAGGGATTGAAAATTCCCAGCGTGATGATGGGCTTCGGGTTGCCCGACGACAACCTGCACGCCCCCAACGAGAAGTTCCATATCCCGAACTTCCACCATGGCATTGAAACCATCTGCCTTTTCTTCGAGAAGCTGGGAGCCAAGTAGCCGGCGGCAATGCTACCCGCCCCTTCGGCAGGCTCACGGGCGGGTGGCCCACCTTTTCGGTTTCGGCTTGGTGCGTCATCAGGGTTTTGCCATGACTGGCAATGTCTTTCGGGATTTGCTGTCAAGTCACTCGACTGTGGGGTGCCCCGTCCTTCGCGGAGTTTGCGAACGGCGGGAACTACGGACGCATACGCAACGTGGCTTGTGCGGAAGGGACAAAAAGTTGCGTCGGCCGTCCAAGTAGGTGGCGGGCAGGTGGCCGACCCTTTCGGTTTCGGTTTTGCTCTCAAGGCACACGACGGTGGGGGTGCCCCGTCCTTCGCCGCGGAGGGGCAAAAAGTTGCGTCGGCAGTATCGCTACCCGCCCCTTCGACTCCGCTCAGGGCAGGCTCTTGCGAACAACGCCAGGACGAGGCACCCACTGTTCCGGA
>Ga0185299_10007626_pt1 | contig 11000 bp, 11 predicted proteins | sample PaiPotPPA55metaG_FD_128002 | JGI IMG/M metagenome (GOLD analysis project Ga0185299, IMG submission 128002) | Iron sulfur acid spring bacterial and archeal communities from Banff, Canada, to study Microbial Dark Matter (Phase II) - Paint Pots PPA... ...
CCCATATGAGGAGACCCAGCTTTCAGTTCCGAAAGCTGGGTTATTTCTCTTCGTTGGTTTGTGCTCCAGATGAAAATCGTTTCACAATGTCGCGAACAGGCGCGACGGGTATACAATCGCTGCCGTGTTTGAAGTCAAAGAGGAGATTCCAGATGAGAAAAATTGGAACGATGCTGCTCTTGTTTACTGCTGCCTTGACTCTTGTCGCGCAGAAGTCAGCCGAGCATGTAAAAGCGTACACACCGGACGCGATTCACTGGGGTGCAGCCCCAAATGCTCTACCTCCCGGAGCGGAATTGTCCGTTCTCGAAGGCAATCCAATGGCGCCGGGGGCCTACACCATGCGTTTGAAGATGCCAGACGGATACAAGATTCCGCCACACCACCATGCTCGTCGCGAGCACGTGACGGTGATTTCGGGAGCTTTCAAGGTAGGCATGGGTGATAGTTTCGACGCGGAAAAGATGAACGAATTTGCTCCTGGGAGCTTCGCGTACCTTGAGCCAACGGTGCATCACTATGCGATGGCCAAGGGCGAAACGGTGATCCAGTTGCACGGTGCCGGTCCGTGGGAGATTAAGTACGTTAATCCGGCAGACGATCCGAGACAGGGTGCTAAGTCGGGCGAAGCGAAGAAGCAATAGAGTACGCCGGAATCAACCAGGAAAAGCCCGTTAGTATCAAGCCCGTACTCGAACAGCGCAAATGTTTGCTGCAGCCCAAGCCAAACATCTCCGCTCAGATCCAAAAAAGAAATTGACGCTTATTCGGATTGAAGTGAACCAGATCGAACACCAATTGACCTATGGCAGATCGGAGCTGATAAACAATCTCGCCAGCGAGAATGGCGATTTCGGATTAGACGAGTTTGCGCATCTCATACAGTCTAAGATACAGTTTCCCAAAGTGCCTCGAAGAACCGCAACTTCGATAGTTCTGCTGACGGTCTTGCTCGCCGGGATTACTCCGACCGGGGTCTGCACACTCATGTGCGAACGCCACGCGCGAGCGGAAAGTCAGCGCCACTGCACTCAGCTTTCAGACACCATGCCCGGAATGGTTCACGATCACTCAGGTATGAATCGTCCAGTTCTTGAGGCCATGAGTGCGGTGTCGGTGTCGCAATCGTGTCAGGCGAACTGCGTCACGGCGGAACGCCTCAACGTTTGGCGAAAGCTTGTTCCTCAGGTCACCGTAGTCCGGAGCATTGCCGTCGTCCTGGGTACCACGGCCAAGTTTCTGGTTCCCGATTTCACCGGCGCATGGGGTTTGGACAGCGGCCCACCCGCTCCGCCCCCTGCACATGCTGCGTCTTTTTCCATCCTTCGCATCTGAGTTTCCCACTCTTCTAGCAACGATATAGCCACAGCAGCGACCCTCGCGTCGATTGCTTGACCGTGCATTTCTCTCGGATCCAATGTCCATTGAGTTTTTGGGGATAGTTGGGTCAGCCAAGCCTTAAAGAGGAAGAACCATGAAGAACAGACGTGATTTCCTGAGAAATACTTTTGGTCTGGGTGCAGGTTTGGTGGCTGCGCCTCGCCTGTTCGCAGCGCCGCAGGCGAACGGAGCGGGCATGGACATGGACTACATGAGCCACGGTGCCCAGCGCAGCAGTCGGATCGTTTCGGTGGAAACGCCGGACGTGCCACACCTTCCCTGGCGCATGGAGGGGAGCATTAAGGAATTCCATCTCATCGCCGAGCCGGTTAAGCAGGAGATATTTCCTGGCCGGACCGTTGACCTCTGGGGTTACAACGGCAGCGCTCCGGGCCCGACGATTCAGGTGAATCAAGGTGATCGCGTTCGGATCATCGTGGACAATCACCTCCCGGAAGCGACATCCATGCACTGGCATGGCTTCGAAATCCCGAACGAGATGGACGGTGCGCCCGGTTCGAGTCAAGACCCGGTCCCTCCTGGCGGCAGATTTGTCTATGAATTCACGCTCCACCAGGAAGGCACGTATTTCTACCACTCACACATGGCGATGCAGGAAATGATGGGCATGATCGGCACGTTCATCATGCATCCCAAGGAGCCATACAAGCCGCGCGTCGATAAAGACTTCGCAATCATTATGCAGGAGTATGCCATCTTGCCGAACATCAAGGTGCCGAACTCCATGAACATGGAGTTCAACTGGCTCACCTTCAACGGAAAATCCGGTCCAGCCAACACTCCGCTGATTGTGCGGCACGGGGAGCGCGTCCGCATCCGCCTTATCAATCTGGGGATGGACCACCATCCCATTCATCTTCATGGACACCAGTTCGTGGTTACGGGAACGGAAGGAGGCCGCCAGCCCCAATCGACGTGGGGACCTGGAAACACGGTTCTCGTAGGAGTGGCACAATCTCGCGATGTGGAGTTCGTTGCCAGCAATCCCGGCGACTGGATGCTGCACTGCCATCTTCCTCACCACATGATGAACCAGATGTCGTCGATGGTCGGTCCGATGTCACGCCGCAATGGAATGCCCGCCGGTCTCGACATGGAGCGTGGCATGGGAATGCTTCGACAAGGAAGCGCGACATCGGAGGAAAACGGTCCGAGCCTGGGTCGCGGATTGGGCGTCGGTTCAACTGCGGAGCAAACCGTTGCGAACTCTCCTCTGAAAGCCGGGAATCCAATACAGCCCCAGGACATGCCCGACATGCCTGGCATGAAGCAGCAAGGGATGCAGATGGGTAAGACCGGTGTGAGCAAGGATGCGAATTCCGTGCCGGGCTTTCCGCAGGATGCCTTCATGGAAGGTCCCATGATGGCGATGGATCAAATGGTCGACAAACCTGAAAACTACGGCCTGCGTCCCGGCTGGAGTGGATTCATGGCGGGAATGATGACGTTCGTACGCGTCCTGCCTGCCGACAAGTACGACCAAATTATGGAACTTAGAAAAAAGCAGGAAGGCAATAAGCCGATGAAAATGAATATGCCGGGGATGGAGCACAAACATGAATAACTTGATTACCCCAGTGAAGGTTTTGGAAGCGAGTGCCGAACCAGTGTCAGCGCTCCGTTGTGTAACCCGATTCGTACTCTGCTTTTCGTCGGCTTTGTTTTTTGTCGCCTCGCCGGGACGAGCACAAACTCCAGCTTCCGAGCAGAAGGCGATCACACTCGAAGAACTGCAGCAGATGGCCTTACAAAGCAACCCGACGTTCCGGCAATCGACCGCCAACATCCAAGCGGCGGAAGGCAGGAAGAAACAGTCGGGACTCTACCCGAACCCAACCCTCGGCTACCAGGGCGAACAAATTCGAGGCGGGTCGTTTCACGGGGGAGAGCAAGGGTTTTTCGTTCAGCAGGACATCGTGCTTGGTGGAAAGCTGGGACTGAATCGAAAGATTTTTGACCAGGAGCTCAAACAGGCGGAGACCGAGGCGGAGGAGCAAAAACTACGCGTAGTCACAAACGTGCGGATGTCCTACACCACAGCGGTAGCCGCCCAGCAGACACTGGAGTTGCGGCAAAACCTCAGCAAGCTTGCCGACGACGCCGTCGAGACCTCCCATCAGCTCGCGAATGTCGGCCAAGCTGATGCTCCTGACGTGCTGGAATCGGAAGTGGAAGCGCAGCAGGCAGAACTCGCGGTCGCCATGGCGGAACAGAACCAGCAGCGGGTTTGGAAGGCGTTGGCCGCCGTCGTAGGGAATCCGCGGCTTCCCTTGATGAAGCTCGACGGAAAACTCGAGGATATTCCGCTAGTGAACGCGGATGAACTGGTGGAGAAAATCGTCAACGAGAGTCCAGCTGTAAGAATCGCCGAACTCGGCGTCAAACGAGCCGAAGCAGCTTTGGCTCGCGCGAAGCGGGAACCGATCCCCGACCTGCAACTCCGCGGTGGGTTGCAGCAGAATGGCGAGTTGTTGGCTGACGGGAGAGCTGTCGGACTGCAGGGCTTTGCCGACGTGGGGGTGAGAATTCCCATTTTTGACCGCAATCAGGGAAACACTGCCGCCGCTAAGGCTGATGCCGAGAGGGCGAGGCGCGAAGTAGAGCGAGTGAAGCTGGTTTTGCGGGAACGGGCGGCAAGCATTGTCCAGAACTACACGTTCTCGCAAATCGCCGTCGACCGCTACAAGAACCAGATGATCCCGAGAGCACAAAAGGCTTATGCGATGTACACCAAAAAATACCAGGAGATGGCTGCAGCTTACCCGCAGGTCCTCATTGCCCAGAGAACACTGATGCAGCTAGAGGTTTCGTACATCAATGCGCTGGAGAGCTTCGCCACCAGCTCACTTTCTCTGCAGTCCTACTTGCTCACGGACGGCCTCGAAGCTCCTTCGCAGCCAGGCGGAATCGACCGCCCAGTGCGTGAGGTCAACATCCCATTCCGGATCGGCGCAAGCCCTCAGTAAAGGCAATGACATGCAGATAACTTTGATTTGTTGCCCCTTCAAGACATCATTTGGTTCGTATGGTGCTTCCCTCAAAGCCGCGATCGAGAAAAAGACCGGCAACCCGGTGCAATGGGTGGCGTCGAACTGCGGCTGCGGAATGGTGATGGCCGACAGAAGACTGCTTCTTGCTGATCAATGCGATTACTTCGAGATGCTCCATCCCACGGATTTCGTCCCGTCTTGGCTTTCCTGGATCAAACCACAATCGGGAGTTTCCAACGTCGTATCGACAAAAACGTGGAAGCGCCAGCTGCGTGCAGCAGCCAGAACCGTATTCTTTCACTTTCGCGCCAAGCGGTACGCGAAGCTTTCGAAAAGCGCGAACGTCGTACACTTCCAGCAAGTCCTGGGTGCCTACGGAGCAGACGCTGTATTCAACTGGCTGAAGGAACCCTCCAACGCGACCAGAATTGTTACGGTTCATGAACTGGACCCGGACCAGCTCGAAGCCCCCGAAATGAATAAGATCTATAACCGGGCGGACGGCATCATTGTGCATTGCGAAGACATGAGGAAAGACCTCATCCGCCTGAATGTTCCAGAAAAGAAGATTCACCTCGTGCTATATGGCACAAAGATACCAGCCTCGTTGCCAGACAATCGCAGGGAGGGGATCGTTTTCTATGGCGGTTACAATCTGACGCACAACAAAGGCCTCGATCCTTTGTTTAAGGCCATGTCAATCATTCAGCGCCGGATGGGAGCGAACGCCCCCACATTGAAGATACATGGATATTACGCGCCGGCCCTGAGGGAGCAGGCGACTCTGCTTGCGGAAGAACACGGGGTTGCGAACAAGATTGTGTGGCTCGACCACCTGTCCGAGGAGGATGCCTTCCAGCTTTACCAGCATTCCCAAGTTTGCGTTCTGCCCTACACGGGGAGTTTTGCTGGCCTCGGCGCGTCAATTGCGGCCGCTTGCCAGCTACCGGTGGTGTGTACCAGAAAGGCCGGACTGCCAGACCATCTCGGAGACCTTGGAGTCTGGGTTGAGGAGAACAATCCCGAACAATTGGCAGAACGAATCATGGAGCTGCTGGGCGACGACCACATGAGGCAAGAAATTGGGGCCAGATTGCTGAAGAGGGCGCAAGAGTTTCTGAGCTGGGACGTTATTGCGGATCGAACGCTAAAAATATACGAGGAGTCGACGAGGAAGAAGGCGGGCGGCAATACCGTACAAAACACAACCAAGAGCTCGGTTCGGGTCGACGGGACGTAGTCACCAACCGTGAGTTTGCTGACTCCGGAATTTAAAATGAACCATATGACGCACCAGGGCCACGAATCGGCCGATCCGCATGCTGGTCACAATATGTCGGGAGCCCACACAAGTCACGACCGTCACGCCGGACATTCCGTCGCCATGTTTCGTGACAAGTTCTGGTTGAGCTTCGCTCTCACAATTCCAGTGGTCTTCTGGTCGACCGATGTCCAACACTGGCTTGGGTACACAGCGCCTTCCTTTCCCGGCTCGAACTTAATCGCCCCAATCTTGGGAACTGTCGTCTTCGTTTACGGTGGTCTGGTTTTCATTCGTGGCGCATGGACCGAGCTTGCGGACCATAAGCCCGGCATGATGACCCTCATCAGCCTGGCGATTATAGTCGCCTTCGGTACGTCGCTTGCCGCAACGTTCGGCCTCTTTGAGATCGAAGTTTGGTGGGAACTCGCATCTCTGATTACGATCATGGTCCTCGGCCATTGGCTCGAAATGCGAGCCATTTCTCAGGCTCGTGGCGCGCTCAATGCACTCGCCGCGCTGCTCCCGGACACTGCCGAACGTGTAAGCGGAAACGAGACTGAAACGGTTCCAATCTCTGAGTTGCACGTGGGCGACATTGTCCTTGTCCGGCCCGGAACGCGGGTCCCGGCGGATGGGATCGTGGTCGAGGGCGCTGCTGATGTTGACGAGTCGATGATTACAGGCGAGTCCCGGTCGGTCTCGAAGGGTCCGGATGCCGCCGTCATCGCGGGAACGGTCGCCAGTGGCGGAAGCCTCCGAGTCCGCGTCACGGCAGTCGGGGAGCAGACCGCTCTGTCCGGCATCATGCGGCTCGTTGCTGCTGCGCAAGCTTCTGGGTCTCGCACGCAAGCCCTTGCTGATCGTGCCGCCGCAATCCTTTTCTACGTGGCAGTCGCGTCTGGCGCGATCACGCTCGCCTACTGGTGGTTTTCAGGAGACAAAGAACACGCCCTGATCAGGACGGCAACCGTCCTCATCATTGCTTGCCCGCACGCCCTGGGACTTGCGATTCCGCTCGTGATTGCAATCTCGACATCGCTCGGGGCCCAGAATGGTCTCCTCGTCAAGGATAGACTGGCACTCGAACGCGCCCGCAATTTGGACATGGTGATTTTCGATAAGACCGGAACGCTCACACGCGGCTCCCCTGCGTTGTTCGGAATCGCGGCTGCGCCCGGCATCAACGAGAGTGATTTGCTCGCCTATGCTGCTGCTGTCGAAGCCAACTCCGAACACCCACTTGCGAACGCAATCGTAGCCGAAGCCAAGCACCGAAACCTGCCCACATTGCGAGCTGCCGACTTCGAAGCGCTACCGGGTCGGGGGGCACAGGCACGAGTAAACGGCAAGAGCATCATAGTCGGCGGACCACGTCTGTTGACCGAGAGCAAGGTAACAGTGCCGCCAGAAGTTGCAAAGTTGACGACCGCCTGGGCATTGGAGGGAAAGACGGTTCTCTATGTCGTGGCCGAAGGGCGACTACTTGGGGCTTTCGCCGTGGAGGACGAGATTCGGCCCGAATCAAAGGAGGCGGTCACGCAACTTCATCGGCTTGCTATCCGGGTCGCAATGATTACCGGAGACTCGAAGGCGGTTGCCGATTCCGTCGCCGGACGCATTGGGATAGATGAGGTCGCAGCCGAGGTTCTCCCTGCCGACAAGGCCACGGCAGTGAAGCGCTTTCAGTCGGGCGGCAAGAGGGTCGCAATGGTTGGCGACGGCGTGAACGACGCCCCAGCGCTGGCGACCGCAGATGTCGGAATCGCCATTGGAGCGGGAACCGATGTGGCGATCGAGTCGGCTGGAATCGTGCTGGTGCGTAGCGATCCGCGCGATGTTGTGGGAGCGATCAAACTATCTCGGGCGACCTACCGGAAGATGATTCAAAACCTCGTTTGGGCGACCGCCTATAACCTTGTCGCCATCCCTGTCGCGGGAGGCCTTCTCGTTCGATGGGGACTCGATCTGCCCATGAGCGTTGGTGCAGTCGCCATGAGCCTCTCCACCATCATTGTCGCCGCGAACGCGCAGCTGCTTCGCCGGCTGAAACTGCAGCGCACATCCCTCTAAAAAGAGCAACGTGTCCACAACAGATTTTGCTTGACGACCGCATCTGCGTTGTCGGTACGCCATATCAGGAGGTGAGGACGTAGATTCCCAGCCCAATGAACACGAGCGGAACAGCCCAATGACCCCACCTGTCAACCGAGCGCAAAATAACCGAGTGGTTGCCGAGCCATCGACCGACGAAGCACCAGATTGCGATCAGCATGGCATATGCGATCAAAATGACCCAGAGATAAGCTCGGCTTAGAAGGAAGAAAGGCACATAAACACCAACGTTGTCCGCTCCGTTCGACAAGGTGACAAGCGCAATTGATATAAGACTGTAGTTAGTCGAGCTCGACTTCTTCGGTTCAGTGCGGCGAATCTGAAAGAGTTCCTTGATTCCTATTGCCAGCGGCAACAGGCCAAGCACGCGAATCCACCGATGTGGTATCGCGAGAGCCGCCCAAACGCCGATCAAGCTTACGACGATGATGACGGCAAAACCGAGGTACTGACCTGCCACGATTCGCCGCGTTGGAACTCGACGCGCGAAAAATATTGTCAGGAGAAAGACATCATCAATATTTGTGGCCGCGAATGTTGTCAGGCTCACTGCCAGCACAGCCACCAAAGAATTCATCGCAGCAAGAGACTAGCATGTGCCTCGAAGGATTTTGTGTCCAACGGATTCGCCACGCTTCCACTCGCACTTAATGGCTCACCGCAAAGCAGGCTTGACAGCGGATCCTTTCCTATATAGCTTATCGTCTAAGCGAATATAGAAGGCATTATGCGAAGAGACGACGATGGGAGCTGCACGCAAGAGTAAGCAGGAGCTGGCCGATGAGATCGTCCGGCGGTTGGCGCGCCAGCACAGCACTGCGGTGGTGCTCTTTCACCACGCCGTCGCGGAGCGCCTGGGGCTGGGCCCAACCGATCACAAGTGCCTCGACTTGCTGCGCGAGCGCGGCGCGATGGCTGGAAGCGATCTGTGCGCCATCACTGGCCTGACCAGTGGCGCGATCACCGGTGTGGTCGCAAGGCTGGAGCGGGCTGGATACGTGCGTCGTGAACCGGACCCGCACGATGGGCGTAAACAGATCCTCCACCTGGCACTGGAGCGGTCGCCCATCCAGGACGTGATTGCCCCATTACGAAAAGATGTAGCTGCCCTGTTGGAGAATTTCGATGCGCACCAACTCACCGCCATCGTCGAGTTCCTGACTCGTACCACGGACCTTATCTACCGCCATGCGGCCCTGCTGCGTGGTGAAAGAATTTCCGACTTGGGCCGAACTCGCGTGACCGGACGAACACCCTCCCGCAACAATGCCAAATGAAGGAGCCAGAAATGAAGGTCCAGCGATGACACCCGCCCTCCGCAAGTTGACCATCACCGCGCATGTGACCTTCTCGGTCGGCTGGCTCGGCGCCGTCGCCGCCTTCCTGGTTCTCAGCATCGCCGGCCTAAGCAGCCATGATGCTGAAGTGGTGCGCGGCGCTTATCTCTCGATGGACTTGATCAGCAGGTTTGTCATCATTCCGATGTGTTTCGCTGCGCTGGCAACCGGACTGCTCCAGGCACTAGGCACGCCATGGGGCTTGTTCCGCTACTACTGGATCATGATGAAATTTGGTCTGGCCATTGTTGCCACCATCGCCTTGCTGATACACCAATTCGCAGTGATGGCAGAGGCGGCGAAGCGCGTATCAGGAGCTGCGGCAGAGACATTGTTCAGCCCTGACTTCGGTCCTCTGAAGACAGAACTCGTGCGCGCTCCTAGCCTTGCCATACTATTGCTGCTCGTGGTCACGACGTTGGGCGTGTACAAACCATGGGGCCTGACCCGCTACGGGCGACGCAAGCAGCAGGAGCGGCGTAAAGTACAGCAGCAACCTGACAGGGAGACTCCCTTAGGAGTCAAGATTTGTCTCACTGTGATCGGTGTGCTGGCGTTGGTGTTCGTCGTGCTGCACCTCACCGGCCATGGTTTTGAGAGCCACGGTCACTGACCCTGCAGGCCCGTGCCGCAGCCCGAACTCTCGCGGAGCTCTCGGCCTTGGACCCATTGCACTGCTGCGCTTTGCTCGTCAGCCACTCGACGGAGTGCGAATGGCTGACCCTCTCAACTCTCAGGTCGCGCAACGGCGAGGAAAGAGCGAGGAATTCGATGAATGTGACACTACTTAAAGCTCTGGTCGCATCAGTACCAGCGGGGATGCTGTTTTCTGGTTCGGTAGTCTTGTTTTGTCGAGCAAAGACGGTGTGCTCTTTCCTACAGCTGCTCGGCGCAGGATGTCTGGTGGTGGTTGTCCTTACTCATGTTTCCGAAGCACTTCACCTGTTTCCTGGGATGCATTGGGGCGTCGAGCATAGCTTAGGCCACTATCTCGATTTCTGGACTGCTGTCCTTGGTTTCACATTATTTCCCGTAGGATATTTGCTTCATGCGCTTACAAAACGGCACGAGTAATCTGGCAAAACGAGCTATTATCGTTCTCGCCGTAAAATAGCCCGTACATGGGTCTTTACGCGAAATATGTTCTGTCTCGCCTCATCGATTTGGCGATGAGGAATAAGGATGCAGCTCGCTTGCGCGCTGAGTGTGTGCCTCGGGCCCGTGGCGACGTGGTCGAGATTGGCATTGGCTCGGGCCTGAATTTGCCGTTCTATTCGTCGGACGTTCAGCATATCTATGGAGTTGATCCTTCCACTGAACTGCAGCAGATGGCGCGCAAGCGAGCGGCGATGGGATCTATTAAGGTCGAGTTTGTCTCACGGTCTGCTGAAGAGCCCGCCTCTTGCCAGTGCGAGTATTGACACGGTCGTTGTAACCTGGTGTGTTCCATCCCGGACGCTTCACAGGCGCTTCAGCAGATGAAGCGAATTCTGAAGCCAAGCGGGTATCTCATCTTTGTCGAGCACGGCCGCTCCGGTGATCCGGGCGTAGTGGTCTGGCAAGACCGGATCACGCCACTCTGGAAGCGTATCGGTGGCGGCTGCCACCTCAACCGCAAGATTGACGACCTTATCGAAGCGGCAGGATTTCAGATCGTCGAGCTCAAAACACTCTACCTTCCTGGGCCACGTCTGATGACCTACACATATCAAGGGATCGCGCAGCCGGGCGTCAACATTCAGTCAGAACCAGCCACACTTTCGAACCAAGGTGAAACAGGAGACGAGTCACGGATTGAGGGCCTTGCAGGGACTTGCCGCGAGGCGGAGGCTGACGCGAATCGGGAAACACCGAGGCCAGCCTCTCTTGGGCGTCTGAAGCTTGGTACGTCAATCG
>Ga0185299_10007630_pt1 | contig 10998 bp, 9 predicted proteins | sample PaiPotPPA55metaG_FD_128002 | JGI IMG/M metagenome (GOLD analysis project Ga0185299, IMG submission 128002) | Iron sulfur acid spring bacterial and archeal communities from Banff, Canada, to study Microbial Dark Matter (Phase II) - Paint Pots PPA... ...
CCGGTCATTCTTGCACCCCATGCGCTTGGCGATCGCCCCCCCGGCGTAGTCCATGCCAAAAGCCACCAGTTCGTCGGGGTCGATCACGTCGCTCGTGTAGTAGCCTTTGATCATGTCGAACTCGCCGGCCTTGCTGCGCGCCCGGAGGGTGCCCGGCTCGAGGACCGTCACCTTGAGATCGACACCGATCGCCTTCCACTCGTCCTTGAGGATCGTGGCGATCTGGCCGGCTTGGCTGTCGCCCGCATTGATGAGGATCTCCGTGGAGAAACCGTTCCCGTAGCCTGCTTCTTGCAGCAATGACTTCGCCCTGGCGGTGTCCAAGGGATACGGGGGCAGTTGATTGTTCCAGTACAGCATCGGCGGCAGCATGCTCGTCGCCACGCGGCCGTAGCCGAACAGGACCGACCGCAAGATCGCCGGCCGGTCGATCCCGGAGTTCAACGCGCGGCGGACCCGGATGTCGTTGAACGGCTTGCGCGCGTGGTTGTAGTAAATGTCGTCGTAACGCATCTGCGGGAAGAGCTTGACGACGACGCCGTTCACCCGTTTGAGTTGCTCGATCTGATTGGGAGGCACGTTGGTGGCGATGTCCAGCTCCCCGCCGCGGAACTTGAGCATTCGGGTGTTGTCATCGATCAGGACGTCGAAGCGCAACTCGTCCAGATACGGGTAGGGCTTCTGCCAGTATCGCGCGTTGCGCCTGAGGACGATATGGTCGTTCTGCACCCACTCGGTCATGACGTATGGTCCGCTGCCCACGGGGCGCTCCCAGAAGCCCTTCCCTCGCGTGTTCACCAGTTTCTCCGGAACGATGGACGCGGCGTAGAGTGAGAGGTAGGCGAGGAAGGACGCCGAGGGCTTCTTGAGGGTGACGACGAGAGTGTGCGGATCGCTGGCGACGGCGTGATCGATGAGGGCGAAGTTGTCTTCGAAGTTCGAGTCCTTGGACGCGGCCCGCTCCAAGGTGAACTTGGCATCGGCGGCCGTCACAGGCGACCCGTCTGCGAACGTGAGGCCGTCCCGTATGTGAAGAGTCCATGACTTCCCGTCGGCGCTCGCCTTCCAGCTGTCCGCGGCATCGGGCTCCACGCTGAGGCCGTCTTTGCCCACCCGAACGAGCTGATCGTACATGTGGAGCATCGTCCAGATGGACATGTTATCGAACGGCACGATCGGATCGAAACTGGTGGCATCGCTGTCGGCCAGGCTCATGCGGACCGTACCGCCCATCTTGGGCGCCGAGAGGACGGGCATCGCGGTCAGCGATGCCAGGATCACGATCGCAAACACGGTGTGGAACAGCCGACGCTTGTTGCATCCACGCCACATGACCGATCCCTCCTCGCCTACAAGCAGCTGGAGCTGAGGTTCCACGCCGCGGCTTTCTACGTGAGACCGAGCGCCCCCTTCGTTTGGCGCCACACCAGCGGCCTTCTCTCTCGGTCAGAAATGATTTTCTAGGCCCGTAGCCGTGGGCGCGGGGAGCGGTAGGGGGCGAGGAGAGTGTGTCCCAGAGTCAGTTGAAATTCCGCAAATTCAAGGAGCAGCACCCAGCGTGGTGAATCGGAGATCTTGGCTGAAAACCAAACCACCACGTGACGTTGCCCCAACAGTAGGGTGTCCACGAAACCGGGGCAACTTCAGTCACAGCTCCAAATTTGGCAGTTGACCGTCCTAAGTTGTTGGCTATACTTATGGCTAGATGACATTTTTTGGAGGACGAGGGTGCGTTACGCGAGCGTAGCTGAAGTAAAGAACCGGCTCTCAGCCTATTTGGCCCGGGCCAGAAGGACGAAGGAGCCGATCATTGTGACGCATTACGGCAAGCCCTACGCTCTTATCCAGCCGTTGTCGGAGCGTGACTTGGAGGGCCTCGGATGGAACCAACTGGGAGAGGCTCGTCTTCGGGAAGCGTGGGAGGGAGAAGACGATGCCCTCTACGACTACCTTTAGGCGGGGACAGGTCGTCGTTGTCGAGGTACCGTTTTCAGATCACTCTGGAACAAAGCCCCGACCCGCGATGATCGTGAGTGCCGACGACTTTCATCGAGATCTACCGGACATTATCGTGTGCCCGATCAGTAGTCAGCCCCGATACCACAATCGGCCTGGGCCAGGCGACTGTCCGTTGCGGGGGTGGCGGGGTGTCGGGCTTCGTCACCCCAGCACGCTCCGAGTTTCCAAGTTGCTCGCGATCGACAAGCGGATTATCCGCAGAACGTTGGGGATGGTATCTGAGGAAGATCTCGCGAGCGCTAACGCGAGGCTGCGGCAGGCGCTGGCCCTCGTCTAGCGAGCAATTTGCAGAGTGCAACTTGTTGCCACGCTGCATTCGTAATGCGCAGGTCATCGGTTCAAATCCGATCGCCGGCGCCTGGATCGAGCGGCAATTGCCGCTTAGGTCTTTGAGACTCGCCCCGCCACGGCCTCAAACCCGAGCTGAAGCGCCGCCTCGGCGAGTCGGCGGTCGAGGGATACGAACGGCCGGCCTTTCGGCCGCTCCCGGCACCAGATAAGTGCGGCTGCGAGTTGGAACACATCTCCAGTTCGTAGCGCGAGTCTCGTCGGCAGCGCTTCCGCAATGCCGCGCACGGCCTCTGTTGGCAGAATCTCCACCCAGGTTCTGCGAAGCGCCTCTAGGCGCGTGCGGACCTGATGCAGCCCGTTCTCGTTCATCGCGCCTTCGCGGGCCAAACGCGCGAACGCATTCACCGCTTCCACGGGGGCACCCCACCAGATAACCATAGATGAAAACGCGCGGCTCAATCTTCGGACGGCACTACTGGCCTTTTGGTAGAAGCACAGAGGTACGATGGCACTTGTGTCCCAGAACGCGCTACTCGGACTCATCACGATCGGCCGCAACAGCCCCCGATGCCCTCGCAAGAGAGATGCGCGGCGCCGGCAGCGACCAGAACGCCGACGCGAGTGAGGTCTGCGCTGGCCGGGCGCGACCCGACGCGACGAGAGCCTCAATGTCGGCATCGCCGCTCTCTCGTGCCGAGAGGGGAACGATCAGGGCAATAGGGCGTGTCCGGTCCTTGATTAGGAACTCCTCGCCTTCGCGGACCTGTCTGAGATACGCGCTCAGTCGATCCTTTAGATCTGCCACGTTGACGGTTCGCATAGCGCGCTCCCGAGGGAGGCCTCGTTCATGGCTATTATAGCCATCTGAAGAAGACAAGACAAGGACCTGTACATAGCCCGGGCGAGGCCTCGGTGATGAATATCGGGGAAATCAGCACGTTATCAGATGAGCAGTCTCGCCATCGTCAGCGCGTGCGCCTTGGCGACCGTGACGAGATCCGCGACCTCGACGTACTCGTCCGGCGCCGCGATATTGTGCGGGGTCGGCCCGTACACGACGCACGGCGTGCCTCGTCTCCGCCAGAACCGGCAGTCCGTCCCGCCCAGCGAACAACTCAGATCCACCGGCGCGCCGCGCACCGCGGTGACGCTGTCCACCATGGTCCGCACCAGGGGGTGCGTGGGATCGGTGAAGTTGGGATCCCGCCAGTGGCGGACCTCGCACTCTATATGGGGATGCCGCTCGAGCCGTGCGCGGACTTCGTTCATCACCGCCTCGTGCGTAAACCCGAACGGCATGCGGATATCGACCCAGGCTTCCGCATGGTACGGGATCAAGCTGTCCTTTTCGCCCCCGCGCAGCACGCCAACGTTGACCGTCGTCTCGAGGATATAGCGCGCCGCCCCGGGCCCGAACATCGCGTCAAACGTCGGGCCGATCTTTGAGGCCATCTCGTGCAGCCAGGGCGGCGTGCCGGCGTACGGGCCGGCGAGGCTCCGCAGATCGGTCAGGAAATCCATGAGCAGATGATTGGCGTTGCGGCCCATGCTCGGCACGGGGCTGTGCCCCGAAAGCCCGCGCGCCGTGAAGGTCAGCCGGCTCGCCCCCTTCTCGCCGAACCGGACGAGGCTCGCGCCGCTCGGCTCCGCGCTCAGGACCATGTCGCCCTGCACTTCCGGGCAGTTGGCCGCCAGATGCTCGGACCCAAACTTCGCCCCGGTCTCCTCGTCTGAGACCAGCGTCAGCGTGATCCGGCCCCGCCATTCCCGGCGGTGCTCCGCCATGACGAGAAATGCGGTCATCAGCGCGGCGTCGCCGCCCTTCATGTCGATCGCGCCGCGGCCGTAGATGCGGCCGTCGACGAGGTCGCCGCCGAAAGGGTCGTGCGTCCAGCGGGCACGGTCGCCCGGAGGGTAGGTGTCGAAGTGGCCGTTCAGTATGACGTGCGGTCCGGGGCCGGCGCCTGAGACGGTCGCGATCAAATTCGGCAGGCCCTCGCGCACGGTGACGTCCGACTGCTCCACGCCGGGCGCGTCGAGATCTCCGTGCGCGAACCGGTGCACCTCGGTCGTGTCGCCGGGCGGGCTGCTCTCCCGGTCAATACTGGGAATTTGGAGCAGCCGCTGGCAGCGGCGAATCAGCTCCTCGCGCTGCGCCTCGACCGCTCCCAGAACCCGCTCGGCCAACTCCATCCGATGTCCTCCAAAGTCAGCTGTCCCGGTCAAGAAACTACGGCTCCTCCGCGGCGCCCACCTCCGGCGCCGACGGACGGGACTGCGCTTCTCGCCCATCGAATAGAGCCGCACCCGCTCGTAAACGATCGAGGTGACCCGTGAAGCAGGATCTCTTTCTCGAAGAAGCCCGGCTCGGCCCGCGCAGCGACGTGTTGATCGAGTACGACGAGATGCCGCGGCTGCCGATGTTTCGCGAACGGTTCCGGGCATACGCGCTGGTCGACCTCGCGCACGCCGTGATGATGGTCGAGGAAGGGATGCTGACCCGTGAGCGCGGCGCCAAGCTACTGTGGGGCCTGCGGCAGGTCCTGGATCTCGGGCCGGACGACTTTCCGTGGGAGCCGCGGTCGGGCTCGTACCTCGTGCAGATCGAGCGCTACCTCGAGCAACAGTTTGGCCACGACATCGCGGGGCGGCTCCAGACCGGCCGCAGCCGCAACGACCAGGAGGCCGCAGCGGATCGGGTCTACCTGCGCGACGCGCTCCTCGGCACCATCGCCGACCTCATCGCGCTGGAGCGCGCGGTGCTCTCGCTGGCCGCGCAGCACACCGAGACGATCATGCCGGCGTACACGCACCTCCAGCACGCGCAGCCCGGCACGTTCGCCCACTATCTGCTTCGCGAAGCGAGCATCTTCGAGCGCGACCTCCAGCGTCTGGAGGGCACGTTCGGGCGCACCAATCTCAACGCGCTCGGGGGCGCTGCGCTGGTCGGCACGTCGTGGCCCGTCAACCGCCGCCGCACCGCCGAACTGCTCGGACACGACGGTCTCGTGGTGAACGCGTCCGACGCGGGCGTTTTTGCGCGAGACGTACTTGAAGAAGGCGTCGCCGCGCTCGCGCTCCTCATGAGCAACCTCGGACGCCTCGCGACCGACCTCTACGTCTGGTCGTCGTGGGAATTCTCGTTCGTCGAGGTGGCCGACGGCCTCGCCGGCACGAGCAGCATCATGCCCCAGAAAAAGAACCCGCACGCGCTCGAGCGGGTGAAGGCGCTTGCGGGACAGGCGGCGGGGTGGCTGCCGTCGATGATGGGCGCGCAGCGCGGCGTGCTCTCGACCGATCTGGACGCGATGTTCGGGGACGACATCCTGGCGGAGGCGCTGCGCGCGTCCCGCGCGGGGCTCCGGCTGCTGGCTGAGGCCGTTCGAACGCTGCGGGTGCGGGCGGACGTGATGGCCGAGCGGGCCGGCGTGTTCTGGAGCACAACCAGCAATCTGGCCGACGAGCTGGTCCGCCGGTTCGATTTGCCGTTCCGGACGGCGCATCATGTGGTGGGGCGCTTCGTGAAGTACTCGACCGAAGCCAAACAGGGGCCGGCGGACGCTTCTGTTGAGTTGTTCCGCCGCGCCGCGCGTGAGATGGCGGGGCGGGACATCGAGCTCAGCGCCGCGGATCTTCGCCGCATCCTGGATCCGCGGGCGTTCCTCGAGACGCGGGTCACCGAAGGCAGCGCCAACCCGCGCCACGTCGCGGACCACATCCAGCTTCTGAATGAGGCGACCGACGGTCACGTCGCCTGGCACGCGGAGCGGACCGGCAAGATCACGGCGGCGATCGCGGCGCTCGAGCGCACCGCCACGGCGCTCTCGGCATGACGGCCGTGCCCTCCACCGGGATTGCGCCTTCGACGCTCGCCGGGCAACTCGCCGAGTTCGGCGCCTCGCTGACGCTCGAGCAGGTGCCGGCCGCCGTCCTCGCGCACGCGAAAATGCTGACGCTCGATACCTTGGGCGCGGCCCTCGCCGGCGTGCCGACCGCAGAGGGCCAGGCCGCGATTCGCGCGGTGCGAACGCTGGCGGCGCCTGACGGTCCGTCGACGTTGTGGGGCACCGCGCTGCGCACCACGAGGGCGGGCGGGGCGCTGGTCAACGGCATCACCGCGCACGCCCAGGAAGTGGACGACTTCGGCGGTTGCGACCATTCCGGCGCGGTCGTACTTCCCGCCGTGCTCGCGGCATGCGAGGGCCGCGGCGTGCCGGGTGCCCGCGTCCTCGAGGCGATCATCGTCGGCTACGACGTGGCGCTTCGGGTCATGGAGGCTGCCGGCGGCTATCGGGCCCACAACGGACGCGGCTGGCATTCGACGGGGACATGCGGGAGTTTCGGCGCCGCGGCCGCGGTCGCCAAGGTGTTGAACCTGGATGCCCGCCAAACGACGTGGGCGCTGGGCATCGCCGGCTCTTTCACCGGCGGGACGTGGGCGTTTCTGGCCGACGGCGCGATGAGCAAGCGCTATCATCCCGGGCGCGCCGCCGAGACGGGCGTGGTCGCCGGCGTGCTGGCGAGCGAAGGGTTTACGGGACCATCGCAGGTCTTCGAAGCCGAGTGGGGTGGATTCCTGAACACCTACGCCCGGGGCGACGCGCAGCCGGAGCGGCTCACCCACGCGCTCGGGACGGAGTTCAAGATCATGCGCAGCGGCGTCAAGCCATACGCCTGCTGCCGCGGAGCGCACAGCACGCTCGACGCCGTGCTCGATCTGCGGCGCCGCCACTCCGTGACACCCGACCGGGTCGCCGGCGTGGCGATCCGGTGTACCGCGGCGGACATGCAGATGCTCGGCGACCGGACGCCCGAGACCCGCCTGGCCGCCCAGATGAGCCTGCCCTACAGCGTGGCGGTCGCGCTGATAACCGGCCGGGCCTTACTGGACGAGTACGGCGATACGTGGCTTACGGACCGCGCCACCCGCGCGCTGATGGCAAAGGTCGACATGCGCCTTGACGCGACGCTGCCGGAAGGGACCGAGCCCAACATCACGATTGCGACGACCGACGGACAGGCGTACGCCGGGCACGTGGACGTGGGGCGCGGAGCGCCTGAGAATCCGCTGCCGGCGTCCGAGGTAATCGCGAAGTACCGGGACCTCGCGGCCCGCGCGCTGCCGCCGGCGTCGGTCCGGGCCGTTGAAGCCATCACGCTGTCGCTCGACGAAAATCCGAGCGTGGACCGGTTGCTCGAAGCGCTGCGCGCCCCTTAAGTCTCCGCGGGCGTCTTCAAGGTCGGCACTGCCGCGAGCAGGGCCTTGGTATATGCGTCGCGCGGGGAGGCGAACACGTCTTCGGTCCGCCCCTCCTCCACCACGCTTCCGCGATAGATCACCATTACGCGATCCGCCAGATGCCGTACGACCGACAGGTCGTGCGAAATGAACACGTACGAGACGCCGCGCGAGTCTTGAAGAACGGCCAGCAGATTGAGAATCGCCGCCTGGACCGACACGTCGAGCGCCGAGGTCGGCTCGTCGCAGACCACGATGTCGGGATCGGCGGCAAAGGCCCGCGCGATCGCCACCCGCTGCCGTTCGCCGCCGCTCAGCTGATGCGGCAGCCGGTCGAGATACCGAGCCCCGAGTTTGACCGCCTCGAGCATCGCCGCCGCCCGCCTGCGCCGGTCCTCGCGGGTGCCCCCGCCGAACAACTCGAGCGGCCGGGCCACCGCCTCGAACACCGTCCGGCGGGGATTCAACGTCAGGTCGGGGTTCTGGAAGACGATCTGCATGTGGCGCCGCGTGGACCGCGTCCACCGCTCGGGGCGCCGCGGCAGCGTGTGGCCTCGCAGCATGACGTCCCCGGCGGTCGGCCGCAGCAGGCCCACAAGACAGCGGCCGAGCGTGGTCTTGCCGGATCCGCTTTCGCCGATGATCGCGAGGGTCTCCCGCCCGCCGACCGCAAGCGACACGTTGTCGAGCGCCCGGAGCGGTGGGGCGCCGAGGACGGGGACGAGCCGCCGCCCCGGCATCCCGTACTCGTGCGTGAGCCCGTGCGCCTCGAGCACCGCTGTTCCGGTATCGACGGTCCGGCTCGCCGCGCGGACGCGTTCGGCCGGCACTGCGTCCGGCGCCGGCACCTTCTCCCAGAAAAAGCAGCGGCTCGTCCGGCCGGGCAGGCCCTCCACCAGGGGGGGCGGCTCCCGGCGGCACCGGTCCTCGGCCATCGGGCACCGCGCCGCGAATTGGCACTGGGTCACCGGCGCGGCCGGGTCGGGAAGCGCGCCCTCGATCGCGGGCAGCAGACGCTGCGCGGACGGCGCGTCCACCCGCGGCAGGCACCGGAGCAGCGCGAGCGTGTACGGATGTGTGGGGCGGGCGAAGACCTCGGCGACCGGCCCCGTCTCCACGAGCTCGCCGGCGTACATCACCCCCACGGCGTCGCAGAGCTGCGCGATCACCGCCAGGTTGTGCGAGATATACAGGATCGCCGCGCCGGTGCGCGCGCGCAGCGACCGCACCAGCTCGAGGATGCGCGCCTCGGTCGTGACGTCCAATCCCGTCGTCGGTTCGTCCATCACGAGGAGATCCGGATCGCACGCCAGCGCCATCGCGATCGACACCCGCTGCTGCTGGCCGCCGCTGAGCTGGTGGGGGTACTTGCCGGCCACGCCGGCCGGGTCGGGGAGCTGCACCGCGTCGAACAGCTCGACGGTCCTCGCGAAGGCGGCCGCGCGGTCGAGCCCCTCGTGCTCTTGTAATACTTCCATGACCTGGGCGCCGGCGCGAAGGACGGGATTGAGCGTGCTGCCGGGATTCTGGAACACGATCGAGAGCTTCCGGCCCCACAGCGCGCGCAGCGCGGCCGGGGACTTGGTGAGGAGCGGCTCGCCGCGGTAGCGCACGTCGCCCCGTACGGCGGCCGGCGGGCGCAGCGCGCCCATGACGGCGAGTCCCACGGTGCTCTTCCCCGAGCCCGACTCGCCGACGAGCCCAAAGATCTCTCCCGGCGCGACGGCGAACGACACGCCGCGAACGGCGTTGACCGGACCGCGGGCTGTGCGGTAGACGACCTCGAGATCCCGCACATCCAGGAGCGGCGCCGCCGTGGTCATCCGCGCTACTCCGGCCTCAGGCTGGCCTGGATGCCGTCGCCGAGCAGGTTCGCGCCCACGACCGCGCTCGAGATCGCGAGCGCCGGCGGCAGCGCGAGCCACGGGGCCTGGTTGAGAAACGGCAGCGCCTCGTTGATCATGAGGCCCCAATCGGGGCTCGGCGGCGCGGCGCCCAGGCCGAGGAAGCCGAGCGACGTCGCGAGCAGGATCGAGTAGCTGAAACGAATGGTGGTATCGACGATGATCGGCGTCCACGCGTTGGGCAGCAGCTCGCGAAAGAGGATGTACCAGCCGCGCTCGCCCCGCGCGCGCGCGGCGTCGACGAACTCCGACGCGGCAAGGCTCAACACCACGCCGCGCAGCACCCGCGCGGCCCGCGGCATGAAGACGATGGCGATGCCGGCGACCACGTACGTCGGGCTGTGGCCGAGGCTCGTGAGGATCAGCATCGCGAGCAGGATCGACGGAAAGGCCATCAGCGCGTCCATCGTTCGCATCAGGACCTCGTCCACGACGCCGCGGTAGTACCCGCCGACGAGGCCGACCGTCACGCCGAGCGCTTCACCGAGCACCGTGCTGACGACGGCGAGCGTCAACGTGCCGCGCGCCCCCCACATGACACGGCTCAGCTGATCGCGCCCGAACTGGTCCGTCCCCGCCAGGAACTGCCGGGACGGCGCCTCAAGCAGGTGCGTCATGTGAAACTCGGTGTACCGGTACGGCGCGAGCGCAGGCCCCAAGACTGCCAGCACGAGGTGCACGGCGAGGATCGCCGCTCCGACCGTGGCGGCCTTCGACCCGCGGACGGCGCCGGCGGCGCGGCGCAGCGCCATCCACCGGCGCGCCGCGGCCGCGGGACCGACGGGCAGGGGGTTCGCGGCGGGAGGCAGGAGCTCGGCCACCGCTCAGTACCGGATCCGGGGGTCCAGGTACGCGTACACGATGTCGGCTCCCAGGTTGGCGAGCCCGTAGGCGCTGGCGACGAGGAGCGTGGCCATCTGCAACATCGGCACGTCGCGGTGGTTCACGCTGTCGACGAGCAGCCGGCCGAGTCCCGGATACGAGAAGATCGTCTCGACGATCACGATGCCGCCGAGCAGGAAGCCGACGTTGAGGGCGACGATGCCCACGGTGGGGAGGAGGGCGTTCCGCAGCGCGTGCGCGACGACGCGGCGCGGCCGCAATCCCCGGAGGCGCGCGGCCTCCGTGAACGGCTGCCGGAGCGCGTCGATCATACTGGCGCGCGTCATGCGGGTCATCTGCGCGAGCAGCGCGAGGATCAGCGTCAGCACCGGCAGCACGAAGCGCGCGGCCTGGGAGGCCAGCGAGGCCTGCGGGTCGACCATGCTTGACGGCGGAAAGACCCGGAAGCGGTAGGCGAACAGCAGAATCAAGAGCGTGCCCCAGACGAACTCCGGCAGCGACAGGGCGATCAGCGTGAGCGTGCTGATCGCGTGATCGAGCAGGCGGTCGCGCCGCAAGGCCGCGACGACGCCCAGTCCGATCGAGAGCGGCACGGCGAATCCTCTCGACCTCCGCCCGGACCTTGCGCTCGTGGGCCCACCTCTGCGCAGTCCGCCTGGGCACTCTGTTAGCGGCCGCCCACTTGGAGGTGGACAAGCCCCA
>Ga0185299_10007631_pt1 | contig 10998 bp, 6 predicted proteins | sample PaiPotPPA55metaG_FD_128002 | JGI IMG/M metagenome (GOLD analysis project Ga0185299, IMG submission 128002) | Iron sulfur acid spring bacterial and archeal communities from Banff, Canada, to study Microbial Dark Matter (Phase II) - Paint Pots PPA... ...
TGGGGCTCCACTTCTTCGGGAATTCCCGGGCCGTTATCGCCAATCTCCACCACAACGCAATCGTCGGAGCGGTAGGTTCGGATGCGAAGCTCGCCCTTTCCGCGCATCGCGTCAATCGAGTTATCGATAAGGTTGGTCCAGACCTGGTTCAACTCGCTTCCAAATGAATTCACCAGCAGCGGAACCGGCTGGTAATCGCGATGCACCACCACTCCTTGTTTCAGCTTGTGATTCAAGATCGTCAGCGTATTTTCCAGGCTCTTTATAACGTCTACATTTTGCACCGCCGCCTGATCCATGTGGGTGTATTCCTTGATGGCGCCGACCAAATCCGATATCCGCGAAGTGCTGCTCTCGATTTCATGTAACAGGCTCGCGATCTCCACCGATGCGGAGATCCTGACCAGAGCAGCTCGAGCCGTGCCGGCATCGAGGTTTGCGAACAACGATTCCACCACCTCCGGCTTGATGTTCTGCCGCGCCAGGCCGGCCGCCAGCATCCACAAGTCGTTTTGTCCATGACTGCGCAACAGAGAATCAATCTGGTCTTCCAGGTCGCTCATGGTCAGCGCATCCGGAGGAATCACATCCGATTGCGTGAACAAAGTTTCCAGTTTCTCGATTTCCGATTTCTGCGCGGGCGAGAGATCGCGCTTTCCCAGCTCGACGCTCGCATCCTTGATTTTCTTCAGCATCTGGCGCAATTGACCGGCGGCGCGCTTCGCAGCCGAAGCCGGATTATTAAGTTCATGCGCCAGCCCCGCCGAAAGTTTTCCCAGCGACGCCAACCGGTCTTGCTGTTGTTCGAAGCGCGTAATTTCGCGGATCCTGTCGGACATCAGCCCGACCAACCGCGTGGCCAACTCCGGCATTTTCTGCACGAGTTGAGGGAACTGCGCAGCAGGAAAACGCAACAGCCGCCCATTGCTGACTGCTCGTCCCGTAACCGGGGTTTTTTTCATCCGGGAAAAGGGGAGAATGCCGGTCACATCGCCAGGATTCAAGGAAAAAGAAACCGTCTCACCGTTTATTTCGCCTCGCACCTGGAATTCTCCTTCGAGGATTACGAACATGTTGTCCGCAGGATCGCCCTGGCGGATATACGTATCGCCCGGCTTGAGCAGCTCCTCCCGGGATTGGCTGAGAAACCACTCAACCTGCTCGTCAGGCAAGTCCGCGAATGTCGGAATGCGTATTAGTTCAGATCTTTCGATCATTTATACCTTGCTCAAATATTGATGGACAAACTGCACCGCTACCGATCCTTCCCCCACTCCCGAAGCCACACGCTTAATAGACCCGTGCCGCACATCGCCCACAGCAAAGATGCCGGGAACGTTGGTCTCAAGCAGGAACGGATCACGATCAAGCGTCCATCCCTTAGTGCGCTGACCGTCACGAATAAGGTCAGGACCAGTCAACAGAAAGCCGCGCTCATCGCGCTCGACGATCCCCGCCAGCCAATCCGTCCGCGGCAACGCGCCAATAAAAATAAACATCGCGCTCGCTGGCACGCGCTCCACTTTGCCGGTATCGGAACACAGCACCGAAATCTCTTCCAGATGCGTCTCCCCGTGCGCCTCGGCCACGCTGGCATGCGTCCATAGCTGAATGTTCGCCGTCGCTTTGACCTGGTCGATCAGATATTGCGACATCGTGCTGGCCAGCGATTCGCCGCGCACCAGAATAATCACGCGCTCCGCGTATTTCGCGAAGTTCATGGCCGCCTGACCCGCCGAGTTCGCCCCGCCCACTACGTACACCACTTCACCCTTGCACCTGAGAGCCTCGGTAGCGCCGCCACCATAGTAAATTCCCGCGCCCTGCAACCGGTCGATGCCCGGAGCCTCCAGCCGCCGCCACTGCACCCCAGTCGCGATCATCAGCGCATGACAGGAAATTTCGTTTCCATCCGCCATCTTGAGGATGCGGTAAGACGCTTCCGTGCGGACGCCAACCACTTCCTGCGCCAGGATTTCCACTCCGAAACGCTCGGCTTGCACCACCGCGCGCCGCGCCAGATCGGTGCCGCTGAGCCCGGCGGGAAATCCCAGATAATTCTCGATGCGCGAACTCATCCCAGCCTGCCCGCCCGGCGCTTCGCGTTCAACCATCACCGTGTGCAGCCCTTCCGACGCTCCATAAACCGCAGCCGCCAACCCGGCCGGTCCCCCACCCACAATCGCCAGATCATAAAAGCTGGTCTGCGCGCGCGTCCGCAGCCCAACTTTCTGCGCCACATCCGTAGGCACACCCTCAAGCAGCTTAGTCCCGTCGGGGAAAAGCACAACGGGCAACTCCGCCGCCTCCGGCCCCAAAGCCTCCAGCAGCCGCTTGGTCTCCGGATCATTGGCGGTAAGCTCAACGTCAGTCCACTCATAAGGGACGCGGTTGCGCGCCAGGAAGTCCCGCAACTCATAACATCTGGGCGACCAGCGGGTCCCCAGCACCCGGATTCCCTGAAATGCCGGATGGTAGGAAGCCTGCCACTCATCGAGCAAGTCATCCAGTTGCGGATACAGGTGCTCCGCTGGAGGGTCCCAGGGCTTCAGAAAAAAATAATTGAGGCTGGCCTGATTGATGGCGCTGATCGCGGCGTTGGTGTCCGCATAAGCAGTGAGCAACGCCCTCTTCGCCGCCGGAAAGATTACCATCGCCTGCTGCAAAAATTCCACGCCGTCCATGCGCGGCATGCGCTGGTCAGCCAGAAGCAGGGCCACGCTGTCATTGCGCAGCTTCAACTGCTTCAGCAGATCGAGCGCCCCCTCGGGCGAATCGCTTCCAATCACCCGGTACTCGGCCCCATACTGCGAGCGCAGATCGCGCTCGATCGCCCGCAAAACATCAGAGTCGTCATCCACGCTCAGCAAAATTGGTTTGGCCATGCTCGGTCACAGTCCCAGACAAAAAGATGATGGCACACTTTAGCTTCCTCTAATCGTGGGTTAGATACAAAACATAGCCCGTGGGATTCTTCAACAGATCGGCGTCGATCTTGATCGTGTGGAGCGGGCACTTTGCCCGCTGCTTTTGACTTTGATCTTAGAAGTTGGCCGGGAAGAACACGACCTAGGAAACAAGTGACAAATGCACGCACACCGTGGAAGAGCGGCGCTTAAGCGCCGCGTAAAGCGGCAAAATGAATGCGGGCTTCAGCCCGGTGATCCGTATCTGGCGTCCTCCCGAAGATCATGTCATTCCGTACCGGGCTAAAAGCCCAGTCAGACCCTGCCCTGAACGAAGCCGAAGGGAACCCGCTGTTCGTTGACTCACGCACTTCGCGTCTCTAAGATGAATTGGCCCAACGCTGCGACTAATCCCATGATCGGCCAAACCGTCTCGCATTACCGCATTATCGAAAAGCTCGGCGGCGGCGGCATGGGTGTGGTCTATAAAGCCGAGGATATAACTCTTCACCGCTTCGTCGCGCTCAAGTTTCTGCCCGACGAAGTGGCCAAAGACCCTCAGGCTTTGGCACGCTTCCAGCGCGAGGCGCAAGCCGCTTCTGCCCTCAATCATCCCAATATCTGCACCATCCACGAAATCGGACAGCAAGCCGGGCAGCCCTTCCTCGTCATGGAGTTTCTGGACGGCATGACGCTGAAGCACCGCATCGCGGCGCGTCCTATGGAAACCGACTTGATTCTCTCGCTGGCCATCGAGGTCGCCGATGCACTGGACGCTGCTCACTCCGAGGGCATAGTCCACCGCGACATCAAGCCCGCGAACCTGTTTGTGACCAAGCGCGGCCACGCCAAGATCCTCGACTTTGGATTGGCGAAGGTCAGTGTTGCAAGTAGTTCTTCGGGTAAGGGCGCAGCCGCCAACACGCAGACGGACGTGGTGGACGAGCCGCACCTTACCAGTCCGGGCACGATGGTGGGCACAGTCGCCTACATGTCGCCGGAGCAGGTTCGGGCTAGAGAGCTCGATGCGCGCAGCGACCTGTTCTCCTTTGGCGCGGTGCTCTATGAGATGGCGACCGGCGATTTGCCCTTTCACGGAGAAAGTCCGGCGATGATCTGCGAAGCCATCGTGAACCGCGCCCCGGTGCCCGTAGTCCGGTTGAATCATGATGTGCCGCCCAAGCTGGAAGACATCATCAACAAAGCCCTGGAGAAAGACCGCGAGCTGCGCTATCAGCACGCTTCCGAGATGCGCGCCGATCTGAAGCGGCTCAAGCGAGAGACCGAGACGGGGAGAGTTGCGGTCGCCGACTCTGGCGCGGTGGCCATAAAACAACACACCGGCACGCAGCCTGCGGCTCAACCGGCCGCGCCGGCCTCGGGCTCGGTTCCGGTCTCTCCGTCACACTCCTCGACTCCCGCTAAGCCGACCGAAGTCGCAGCAAAAAGCAATCTGCGCCGGATCCTGGTCCCCGCGGCGTTGTTGGTCGTGGCCGCTGCCCTTGCTGTTGGCCTCTACCTGCGCTCTCGCCCGTCCCATAAACTCACCGCTAAAGACACGATCGTCTTGGCCGACTTCGCCAACACGACCGGCGAGTCTGTCTTTGACGACACCCTCAAGCAAGCTTTAGCCATCGAACTGGAGCAGTCGCCCTATCTGAAAGTTCTTCCCGACCAGAAGGTGAGCGCGACTCTCAAGTTGATGAACCGCCGCGGAGATGAACGTTTGACGCAGGAAGTAGCACGCGAGGTCTGTCTGCGCACCACCAGCAAAGCCATACTTTCGGGTTCGATTGCCGCCGTGGGCAGCCGGTATCTGATTGCGCTCAAGGCCACAGATTGCGAAACCGGAGATGGCCTGGGAAGCGCAGAGGGTACAGCCGAGAATCGGGATAGCGTTCTGAAGGTCCTGGGCGATGCCGGAAACCAGTTGCGGGAAAAGCTCGGAGAGTCCCTGGCCTCCGTCACCAGATTGAACAAGCCACTCGACCAGGCCACCACTTCCTCTTTGGAGGCGCTCAAAGCTTTTACACAGGGGCAAATGGCCGAGCGGATGAACGGTGAAAGCCCTCAATCCGTCACGTACAAGAAGCGCGCAGTGGCCCTGGATCCCAATTTCGCCCGCGCCTATGCTGCCCTGGGCACCGCCTATGTCAACCTCAATCAAAGCAGCCGGGCCATCGAAAACTACAAGAAGGCGTATGAACTGCGGGACCGGGTGAGTGAACGCGAACGGTACTACATAGAGGCGCAGTACCACGGCACTGTCACCGGTGATGTGGAGAGGTCGTTCCAGACCTACCTGCAATGGATACAAACCTACCCTGATGACGACATTCCCCATGCCAATCTGGGCAACATCTACCAACTCATGGGCCAATATGAGAAGGCTGCCGCGGAAGCTCGGGAAGATCTGCGAATCACTCCTGACGATTCCGTCGGCTTTAGCAATCTTGTGGATTGTTATTTTGCTCTCTACCGCCTGGATGAGTCCAAGGCGGCCTTTGACCAGGCAATCGCAAGCAAGTTGGACGGTGCGCAATTGCGCCAGATGGGCTATTACGTCGCCTTCCTCCAGGGGAATCGAGCCGGCATGGCAGAACAACTGGCGTGGGCGACAGGCAAGGCCGGGAGTGAAGACATTTTACTTTCCGTCCAGTCCGACACCGAAGCGTACTTTGGCCGCCTGGCCAAGGCGCGCGAACTATCCCAGCGCGCGGTCGATTCAGCCAAGCGAGCCGACGCCAAAGAAACAGCCGCAATCTGGGAAGTAAATTCGGCGCTGCGCGAAGCCGCATTGGGCAACGCCGTCCAAGCTCGACGCGACGCGGCCATTGCGTTGGCCTTGGAGCCGGGCCGCGACGTGCGGTTGTTGGCGGCATTGTCGCTCGCGCAGGCCGGAGCGGATGAGGATGCGCGCAAGCTGTCGGACAAACTGAACCAGGACTTTCCCCTGGACACAATGATCCAAAGATACTGGCTGCCCACCATTAACGCCGTGCTGGAATTCAACCGTGACCACGCCCAGCAGGCTGTCCAACTCTTGCAGCCAGCCTCAGCCTATGAACTGGGGGAGCCGTCTCAATTTATCTTCGGTACCATGTATCCGGTTTACGTGCGCGGGCAGGCTTATCTGAAGGCGCGTCAAGGCCAGCAGGCCGCGGCCGAGTTCCAGAAGTTTCTCGACCACCGCGGCATCACTGCTAATTTCCCCCTAGGCGCCCTCGCTCATCTTGGCCTCGCCCGTGCCTACGCCCTCTCGGGCGATACCGCCCACGCCAGAATCGCTTATCAGGATTTCTTCGGACTGTGGAAAGACGCCGACCCCGACATCCCCATCCTGAAAGAAGCCAAGACAGAGTACGACAAGCTGAAGTAAGAGATGGTTTTGATCATGTGGAGCGGGCACTCCCTTCGGGGCAAGCTCAGGGCAGGCTCTGCCCGCTGCTTTTGACTTTGATCTTGACGTTGATCGGTACGGGCACACCTGTAACAACTCACAAATGCATGCACTACCGTGGAAGAGGGGCGCTTCAGCGCCGCGTAAAGCGGCCAAAATGAATGCGGGCTTCAGCCCTGTGATCCGTATTCTGCGTCCTCCCAAAAACCCTTGTCATTCCGAATCGGCCTGAAAGCCTCCGGTAAACGCCTGCCCTGAGCTTGCCGAAGGGAACCTGCTGTTCTCGACGGACTGCTCCATGTGCCCCCTCCGACCCATCCTTATCATTTCTCTCGCATCAGATTCTCCGTAGAATCTTCCCAGACGTAATAAAGGTGAAAAGCATGAAAAATAAATGGATCAGCACGCGCATTCATCTACTCCTACTGGCGGTGCTCTTCCTCCCCACTTCCCTGCTGGCCGAACCCATCACGCTCCACCGCGCGGTAGAACTGGCGCTGCAACACGCCACCGGTATCGGCATCGCTGACGCCGACGAACAACATGCCTCCGCCAGCTACCGCGTGCTGCGCAACAGCTATATTCCGCAACTGACCGCCGGCGCCGGCATTGGCTGGTCCGACGGCTTCCCTCTCAGCCTCGAAGGCGCCGCCCCTTCGCTCTTCAACATCAGCGCACAATCTGCGCTCATCAATCCCGCGTTGCGGGATTTCATCCACGCCGCGCACTCCGACGTCACAGTCAGCAACTTCCAAATCAAAGACCAGCGTAATCAGATTATCCAGGACACCGTGCTGACTTACGCCGAGTTGGCCAAGTGGGAGCAGCGCCTGAGCCGTCTGCGTGAATCCGAAGCTGCCTCTGCGCGCATGGAAGCGGCCGTAGCCCAACGCGTCAAAGAAGGCATCGACAGCGAAGTCGACCGCACCAAGGCCCGCCTGTCGGTCGCCCGTGTGCGTCTACGCCTGGCTGAGGCTGCGGGCGCAGCCGACGTTCTGCGCGAGCATCTCTCGAAGCTCACGGGACTGCCCCCCGCTTCCGTCGAAATAGATCCTGAGTCGGTGCCTTCTCTCCCCGCTGTGACGCCAGAAGTTAAGACTGAGGAGGATTCCACAGGCAAAGTCGCAGATGCGAATCCCGTGGTACAGGCCGCCGTCGAACATGCGCGTGCTCAATACCTGCGAGTAAGAGGAGAACGCAAGTCCTTATGGCCGAGCATCGATTTCGCCGCGCAGTACGCCAACCTCGCCACCTACAACAACTATCAACGGTATTATCAGCCCCATAGTTTTCAGCCCAACAACGCCACCATCGGGGTGGCCATTCACCTTCCCTTCCTTAACTATGCCCAGCACGCCCGCGTTCAAGAAGCCGAGTCGGAGGCCCTCAAAGCGAAAAAGCAGGCGGAAGCCGCGCGCAACCAGGTTTCCGAGGAAACCCTGCGCCTCGAGCGCTCCGTAACCCAGATGCAGGCCGCCCGCGACGTGGTCGTACTCGAGTACGAGATCGCCCGGAAAAACGTCGAAGCCGTCCGCACTCGCATGGAGTCCTCCACCGCCAACCTCCACGATCTGGACGACGCCCAAAGCCAAGCCAGCGAACGCCTGATCAAACTGCAAGACGTAAGCTTCGAACTGGAGCGCAGCCAGGTAGCCCTGATGCGCGCCACCGGCAACCTCGAAACCTGGGCCCTCGGAACAAAATAAGGCAGCCTTCTTGTGCAGGCAGACGAACCTGCATAAACACTGCTTTTCCCCCCCAGCCCCGTCCCGGATGTTAAAATAAACAGATACTCACTATGCCTCTTAAAACATTGTTCCTGAACCCCCCTTCGTTCGAAAACTTCGACGGCGGCGCCGGCTCCCGTTGGCCCGCCACTCGCGAGATCGAGTCATATTGGTATCCGGTGTGGCTGGCTTATCCGGCGGGGATGCTGGAGGGGGCTCGCCTGCTGGATGCGCCTCCGCACTACATTTCGGCCGCGCAGACTATTGAGATTGCCAGGGACTATGAGTTTCTGGTTTTGTTTACCTCGACTCCGGGGTTTCCTGGCGATATTGGGCTTTCCAAGGCTATCAAGGCGGCTAATCCTAACATCAAGATTGCTTTTGTGGGGCCGCACGTCAGCGTGCTGCCGGAGAAATCTTTGCGGGATTGTCCTGCGATCGATTTTGTTGCCCGGAAGGAGTTTGACTACGCCGTGGTGGACTATGCCAAGGGCAAGCCGTTGGAGGAGATTGCCGGCATCTCGTTCTTGAAAGACGGCAAGGTGGTGCACAATCCGGATGCGCCGCAGATTCAGGATCTGGATGCCCTGCCTCACGTCACCGACGTTTACAAACGCGATCTCGACGTTACTCGTTACAACGTGCCGTTTCTGCTGAATCCCTACGTTTCGCTTTACACTACGCGCGGTTGTCCGGCGCAGTGCACGTTCTGTTTGTGGCCGCAGACTTTGAGCGGACATCCGTGGCGCAAGCGCTCTACCGACGATGTGGCGGCGGAAATGTCCAAGGTCAAGCAGTACTGGCCGGAAGTGAAGGAATTCTTTTTTGACGACGATACCTTCAACATCCAGAAGGCGCGTACCATCGAGTTGTGCGCCAAGCTGAAGCCGCTCGGCTTGACCTGGTCGTGCACTTCGCGCGTGACAACCGATTTCGAAACGTTGAAGGCGATGAAGGAAGCCGGGTGCCGACTGCTTATCGTCGGTTACGAATCGGGCGATCAGCAGATTCTCAAGAACATCAAGAAGGGCGCAACCATCGAGCGGGCGCGGCAGTTCACTAAAGACTGTCACAAACTTGGGCTGGTCATCCATGGCGATTTCATCATGGGCTTGCCGGGCGAGACTCGCGAGACCATCAACAACACCATCAAGTTTGCGAAAGAGTTGGACGTCGAAACCATTCAGGTTTCGGTGGCGCACGCTTATCCTGGGACCGAGCTTTACGATTATGCGGTGAAGAACGGTTTCATCGTCGGCGACAACAAGATGGTGGATGAGGGCGGGCACCAGCTGGCGCACATTGAGTATCCCGGACTGCCTGCCGATGAGATTCTTTCCGCGGTGCACCGTTTTTACGACGAATATTACTTCCGGCCGAAGGCCGTGTTCCGCATCCTGAGGAAGGCGGCTTTTGACGGCAACGACCGCAAGCGGCTTTACCGGGAGGCGAAGACCTTCCTGAAGCTGCGCTCCCAGCGCAACAAGCTGGTGAAGAAGCATGGCGACGAGGCGGCTGCGGAATTGGCCAAGGCGTAAAGCTGCAATGGATGCGCGCCAAACGCGCGAATTCGCATTCTCGCAAAGGACGCGAGAATGTTCGCGCGGCGCGCCCAGATCCTTCAGCGCCAACGGCAGGCGCTTCAGGATGACAACCGAAGTGGGCTACCGTCTAAACTTTCAGTGAACTTTCGCAAGTATCTTGTGCTGGCCGGAGTGACCGTGTTTGCCGCGGCTGGCGATTCCATGCTCTCGCATGGGATGAAGCAGACTGGCGGCATCTCGGTTAATCATCTGCAGGGTGTTATCTTCGCGGTGCTCAATCCCTGGGTCGCCGTTGGGATTCTTCTTTTGCTGGCGTTTTTTGCCACATACATGACCGCGCTTTCGTGGGCCGATCTTACTTATGTTCTTCCGGCCACTTCGCTTGGGTATGTGATTCTCGCTCTCGTCGCGCGGTTTGTGCTGCATGAGCATGTAAGTCCGCTGCGGTGGTTGGGGATTGTGTTGATCACCGGCGGGGTGGGATTTGTGGCTGGGGGACCGAGTTTGACGGAGCGTCATCCTGCCCATTTACAACCGGAATCCAGTGAGTCTGGGGACGAAGTTAGCGTTGTGGCGGCTGCGGCAAAAGCCCCACTTCTCGCAAAAGACGCGAGAAATGGGGCACCCCAGGTCGGAGTAAAAGGCGAATCATGAAGGCTGTTTACACGTGGAGCGCTATTCTTGCGATTGTCTTTGCTTCGGTGGTGGGCGATGTGCTTTTGGCTCGCGCTATGAGGCAGGTTGGGGATGTTGGGGCTTTATGGCGGCGGGCCGGGCTTGGGGTTGTGATTGGACGAACGCTGGGCAATCCGATCTTTCTGCTTGGGGTTGCGGCCATGGCCGTGGCCTTCTTCAGCCTTTTGTTCGCGCTCTCTTGGGGAGATGTTAGCCTGGTGGCTCCCGCCGCCGCTTCCCTTACCTTTATTGGAAACGCGGTCGCCGCGAAGATATTTTTGCATGAGAAAGTCGATCGGCGGCGGTGGATTGCGGCTTCGTTGGTGGCGGCGGGGGTGGCGCTTCTGGCGGGGTGAAGCAGCGGCGAGGACAGCCTTAAGGCCTCATCTGCATCATTGCCGTCGCGGCTCATTGAGTAGAGTGATGGCGGCTACCGGGTGTAGTTCGAGACAACCTTGCGGGCCGCAACGGGAGCCCGTTCTACTCCTGCGCAGGTTTTCGTGGGGGTCAACGACAAGGCTGCCTGTGACCTGGATATGCTTGCCATCGAGGCGTTTGTCTTTTCCTGACAGATTGTCGAACAGCGGCGACCATCCCTTGGCATTTATCCGGATGGGTTCGCCATCAAAAAGCACTCTGTCCTTTTTCCCCGCCTTCCACCCGGGAAATATCGCATTGCCGCTGCGGTCGAGCGCGTAGGGCACGATTTCCATATGAATTTCTGTTGGAAGATCGCGCGCGTTGAC
>Ga0185299_10007633_pt1 | contig 10993 bp, 10 predicted proteins | sample PaiPotPPA55metaG_FD_128002 | JGI IMG/M metagenome (GOLD analysis project Ga0185299, IMG submission 128002) | Iron sulfur acid spring bacterial and archeal communities from Banff, Canada, to study Microbial Dark Matter (Phase II) - Paint Pots PPA... ...
GTGGTAATCGCATCCTATAATCATCATGTTCGGCTCCTTTCTCCCGAGCCTTTTGGTTGGTTCGCACCACCAAGCTTACTCGGGTCCGGGAGCCGACATTGTTATGGAATCAATTTCACTACGACCTCGAAAAGGCCTTTCACGCCCCCGGCCGCCCGAGACCTGACACCTGACACCTGACACCCGTCCCGCTACAATTCCCCTGTGCGGATCATCAGCCGGCAGAAAGCGATTTATTTCTTCCTCACGCTGGGCGTTTGCCTGGCGGCGGTGGCGTTTGCGGTCGGCAGCGGCTGGATCATCCTCAACTGGCGCCAGGGTATCAAGGTTTTTCTCGGCATCATTTTTTTTGGCGCTATTGTCGCCGGCCTCGTCCTCAATACGATTTTTCTCGTCCGTGAAATTCGCCGCAACGAGAAGCATGACAGTTTCATCAACGCGGTTACCCATGAATTGAAGACGCCGATCGCGTCCATCCGGCTCTACCTTCAAACTTTGCAGCGACTCGAGGTAGGAGAAGCGCAGCGACGGCAGTTCTACGAGTTGATGCTGCTCGATACGGAGCGCCTGCTGCACACTGTGGAACAGGTGTTGAAAGCGGGTGAGGCGGCGCAGAAGAAAACGCCGTCGCAGCGCTTGCCTGTGGAATTCAACTCGCTGGTGCGCGAGTGCATGGAACTGGCACGCGTGCGGCATCATTTGCAGGCGGACGATCTCGAATACCGTGAGCAGAACGGCGGCGGAAAACGTGTGATCGGCGATCCGGAAGAGTTGCGGACCGCGGTCTCGAACCTGCTCGACAATGCCGTGAAGTATTCGCCGGATGGCGTGCACATCTTGGTGGAGTTGGACGCTCCCGATGAGAAGCGAGTGGTGCTGCGGGTGCGCGACCGCGGGGTGGGGATTCCGGAGCAGGAACTGAAACGCGTCTTCAAGCGGTTTTACCGGGTGACACAGCGCTCGCTCTCGCAAGTGAAGGGAACCGGACTGGGATTGTTTATCGTGCGGTCAATTGCGCGCAAGCACGGCGGCCGGGTATTCGCCGAGAGCGAAGGGGCAGGGAAGGGAACCACCGTGACCCTGGAATTGCCCCGGAAAGTGACGGTGGCATGAGCCGGGTGCTGGTGGTCGAGGACGAGGCGCACCTGGCGGACGGCCTGCGCTTCAACCTGCAAGCCGAAGGACACGCGGTAGAAGTTGCCGCGGACGGCGAGACGGCTCTTGAGAGGCTGGTCGAAAAAAGAGAACGCTTCGACGTGGTCGTTCTCGACGTGATGCTGCCCGGCAAGAGCGGCTTTGATGTCGCGGCCTTGCTCCGCGAGAAAAAGAACTATGTGCCGATTCTGATGCTGACGGCGCGCGGGCGTGCGGAAGATGTGCTGCAAGGATTCGCCTCGGGGGCGGACGATTATTTGCCGAAGCCGTTCGAGCTGGCGATTCTGATTGCTCGATTGGAGAGCTTGCTGCGGCGCAGTGCGTGGATGAAAGACCGCGATCGGGCGGGCGCGGGCGATGGCCACGATCATAGCCATGACCATGACCTCGGCAAGACGCGGCGGGTGCCGGAGGGCGAGCGGGGAACTGGCGGCGACACATTCTGTTTTGGTGGCAAGACTATCGACTTCGAAGAACTGGAATTGCGCACGCTGGGAAATACGATCCATCTGACGGTGATGGAAGCGGAGCTGCTGCGATATCTGGTGCGCAGTCAAGGTCGCGTGGTTTCGCGCAAGGCGATTTTGGAAGATGTCTGGGGATTGCACGAAGATACCGATACGCGCGCCATCGATAATTTTGTGGTGCGGCTGCGGCGCTACATCGAAGAGGATCCGTCGCAGCCGAAGCACTTGCAGACGGTGCGGGGCGTGGGGTACCGGTTTGTGGCGGAGCCGGAGTAGTGGGATAGAGAGGGACGCCATGAAACGCGCGATTCTTCGTGGGTTATTCGCGATGCTGGCTTTGCTGCTGGTGGTTTATGTGGGCGACTACTGCTCCCTCCGCTATCAGATTCCTCGCGGTCGCCCGCAGTTCGGGCAGATTACGGTAGACACTCTTTACGCCATCCATCAAAAGAACGGAAAGACCGAGTACGAACTCGGGGAACCGGGGACCGAACCCTGTGTTCATGCGCTGTTTCCCCACTTCGGTTGCAGCCCCTGCTGGTATGCTGGTCGCCACACCGAGAGACGCATTAATATTTGATTGCTCGATTTGATTGCGCGCCGTCGCTCCCACACCTTGGTAACTGGAGACAAACGCGCGCGTGCCCCAAAATCAAGAAGCCATGGATGGGGAAAGCACAGCGCGGATTCGCGTCCAAGCGGAGCGGGGTTACGACCAAAGCCGCGCCTGGCTTGCCCGGTTGCCCGCCCAGGCCCGGATCATACTCGGCCTTTTTCTGGTCGCTGCCGTCCTGATGGCGCTGCATACCGCCTCGACCGGCAAGGATGCGAGCTTGCACTTGACGTTGCAGCATGGCTTCCGCAGCGCAGATTTGTCCTTGTGGATCGACGGTGACCTGGCCTACTCCGGCAAGCTCAGAGGTTCCGCGAAGAAGAAGTTTGGCCTGATACCCGGGTCCGTATATGGACGCTTCTCTGAAATCGTGCCGGTATCGGCGGGGACACATCGGATCCGTGTGCAGGTGAAGGCGGAGGACGGCTCCACGCAGCAAGACAGCCTTACTGGAAATTTTGCTGCTAACAGCGAGCGCGAGCTTTCCGTGTCAGCTCGTCCCAACGGGCTAGTCCTGGCTTGGCAAGCAAGCAACGCCTCCGGGCCGTCATCTGGATCGGGTTGGTTTGCCCGTTATGCCGGTGCGTTGTGCCTGACCATCGGAGGCTCGATCATCTCCGCAATCACTGGATTCGCTCTACGAGAGTTGCCCGCACACATTCGGGCGCGCGAGAACGACGAGCCAAAAGTTCAGTCTACCGCCGCCGGTCATTAGAAGAGAGCGAGAGAAGTAATCAGCGCCCCCGCTTTTAGCAAGTGGAGCGACGGGCGTCTCGCCCGACCCGCCCGAGGGGGATGCCCGGCGCTCCACTACCACCAGCAACCGCTGCACGCGAGCTTCTACTTTCCTGCGACAGTCGCTTTTCTCAGTGCTGCCTGGCCAAGGAACTGCCGAGCAATTCGGCTGCGGCGCTACAGTGCGTCAGGGTATCGCGTTCCTTTGGGATTCCGTCTTCCCGGAGGAAACAATCTGAATTTGAGACTTCGTTCGCGACGGCTCTCTTCCTCCAAATGCCGCGAGCGCGCTTTCAGCAAATCATTGAGCGATACAAGACCTAGAAATTGTCTCGTGGCGCGCTCCACCACCGGCATTCGCGTGCAACCCTTTTCAACCATGCGATATACCACCACTCGCAGCGGCTCGTCTGGATAGGCCTCAACCGCGCTCGTTCGCACCAGGTCACCGATCGGCCATCCTCGGGCTGCATCCCCATTCTGGTCCATTCGATGGCTTATATCACCGCGCGTTACGACACCGACGAGCTGACCTTCTGCGTTCACAACCGGCAGCAGGCGTTGCTCCTGGCGGTGATCCACCCGCAACGAGTGCCAGATCTCGCCGAGCGTACTCGCCGCTGGCAGAACTACGACCTTCGTCCGCATGACCTCGTGCACAAAAAGAATTTCCAGCGGATCGACGGCATACTCGCGGCTAAGGTGGTAGCCGCGCCGGGCAACTTTCTCGGTCAAGATGGATCGCTTCAGCGTCAAGACTGTGAAACCGTGAGCGATCACGCTACCTACCAGCAAGGGCAAGAACACATTCGCGTCGTGCGTTAGCTCAAACGCAAAAACAATACTCGTGAACGGAGCGCGCATGGTGCCGCCCAGAATGGCACCCATGCTGATCAATGGCCAGAAGCCCGCGCCTTCGTTGGGAAGAAACATGGCTTCGAGGCCGCCGAGCGCCCCACCCATCATCAGCAGAGGCGCTAGAACGCCGCCCGATGTGCCGGAGCCGAGCGATACCGCCCAGATGAACCATTTGACCAGCAGGACTCCGAGAATCACTTTTGTGGTGACGCTCCCCTGCAGCAATGCGCCAATCGTGTCGTAACCTACGCCCAATGCTTGCGGGAAAACCAGACCTCCCAAGCCGATGGCCAGGCCGCCGATCGCAGGCCACCACATCCAGTGGATCTTCAGGCGTTGGAAAGCATCCTCAGCCGCGTACACGGATAGGGTGAGCAAGGCCGACAGGACTCCGGCCAGAAGACCGACTAGGGCGCATCCGAGCAGTCCCTTTGGTCCAATGAACAATGGGTGGGCCGGCACGGGAAACAACGGCCCGAATCCCAAAATATATCTTCGTACCACGGCAGCCATCGCGCTCGCTAATGCCACCGGAATCAGGCTTCGCGGTTTCCATTCGAAAAGGAGCAACTCGACGGCCAGCAGCACCGCAGCCACCGGCGAGGCAAAGGTTGCGGACATCCCGCCGGCAGCGCCGGCCACGAGCAGCGTTTTGCGCTCCGCGCTCGTCAGGTGAAACAGTTGGGCGATCATCGAGCCCACCGCGCCGCCCGTCATGATGATCGGACCTTCCGCGCCGAACGGGCCGCCGGAGCCGATCGAGATTGCCGAAGAGATGGGTTTGAGAAGGGCGACTTTCGGTTCTATCCGGCTACCATTTAGCAGAATGGACTCGATCGCCTCGGGTATGCCGTGACCGCGGATGCGCTCTGAGCCGTATTTCGCCATGACTCCAATGATTAGTGCGCCAGCGATGGGAACGAAAACGCTGTATATCCCGAGATGGTTGCCTGCCGGCGAAACCATCGCTGTGCTCCACCGGCCAAAATAGAACAGATTGGTGAATAACCCTATTAAACGGAGCAGGGCTAGCGCGACAAACGCGCAGACCACGCCAATCACCGTGGCCAATAGGGAGATCGGAACGACGCGCCACGTGGTCGTGAAATCTCCCAACTCTTCGTTGCGGTCCTTCTTGTTTAGCGCCGGATCGTTGTTTAGCCCCGAATCGTTGTCCCGCAATTTTGATTTGCTATTCTTGCTCAAGATTTTCGTCCGCGCCTCTTCGTTTGGTCATACTGTGCGCTCTTGTTCGCTCTTCGTGATTTCGGTTTGCGTCCCAGAACCGCATCAAGTGCATTAACCAGTGCCGCCCCTCCGGCGCGCAATTCCGTAAGCCGTTGCCGGGCCACCTGTTCAACCAATTTTTGCCCGCGCGGAAGCAGTTCCACCAGGACGCATCGCCGGTCATCGCGGGTTCGGCTTCGACGTACATATCCGCGCTTCTCCAGCCGGTCGAGCAGTTCCACGGTACTGTTATGCTTCAGCATCAAACGCTCCGCCAGAACCTGAATCGTCGCATCGGAACCCTCCGGGAGGCCACGAATCGCAAGCAATAATAAATACTGCTGGGGTTCTAGTCCCACGCGGCGTGCCGCGGCATCGCCTTCGCGCAGAAAAAGGCGTATCCGGTAGCGCAGCGCGGCGAGGGCGCGGTAATCGGCAATCGTAATCTTTGTCTTTGTGGTCACAACGATAATATATCGTAACACGATATATTATCGCGCAACGGCGTTGGACCGCTCTCGGGGTCGGTAGCAGCGGATTTGACGCTTCGGGAGTCGTCCGTTACTCGGAAACGGTCCCGGCTTGGCCTGCGGCTTTAGGGGTTAGCTAACGACAACACGCAGAGTGAAATATCGTGGTCCGGGTGCATGGCTCCAGGTCAGCGCAGGATTCTCCTCTGCGGAAACAGAAGGTTGCGCATCGTCTTCTTCGCTTTGTGGAGCTGTGATTTCGAGTTTCCGATGGAGCATTGCAGCTGTTCGGCGATCTCATGATGCTCGTATCCCTCAACCTCGTGCAGTTCGAAGATCTGCCGGGCCCCCCCGGGGAGTTCTTCGATGGCGCGGCGCAACGCAATACGGTCAATCGCCCCACGGAGGGTCAGATCGTCTTTCGCAATTTCGCGCTTGAGAGATGGCGAGTGACTCGACACAGGCTCATCCAGCGACAGCAGCGGTGGGGATTTACGACGACGCAACTTCATCAGCACGGTGTTCACAGCAATCCGGTACAGCCAGGTGGCGAAGGCCGAATTGCCTCGAAACGAGTTGAGGTTGCGAAACGCCTGAATGAAGGCCTCTTGCGCCAGATCCTCTGCTTCAGCCACATCTTTCGTCATCCGCAGGCACACCGAATACACACGCTTATTATGCAACTGGTAGAGTGTGGCAAAGGCCAGCTCGTCGCCGCGCTGTGCGCGCTCAACGAGAGTGCCTTCGGAACCGTCGCGCTGGTTTTCAATCCCTAGCGGAATCACACTTGCTTGGGGCACATTCATTGGTGTCGCGGATATCGAACAAGTCGCCACTGTGGTCTCCCTGGGTCATTACGCATGTCTTATTCGGGGCTCTCAGACGGCAGCCCATGACTGCATTTTCAGCTTCAAGAAAAACACAGTACCTGTTAAAGGTTTCAATAACTGGTCAATTGTGCACACTCGCGAGAAACTGGGCACGCTTCAGCAGGGATTTTCCTCACCCGCGACAGCAAGTAAAACGCCGATCAACTTGGTCAATTTGACGGAACTGGATCGCTCGGAGGATCGCAATCAATAAGTGGTTGCCCGGGTTCTACTCTCTTTGGGCAGTCACTTTTCTCAGTGCTGTTTGGCTGACGAACTCGCTGCCAGTTCGCGGAAAAGGCCGAGCAAGGCGGCCGCCGCTTTCTGATCGGAGAGGTTTTCCAGCGCTACCGTGGCGGTGAAGTGCGGCGAGGTGGAGTTGAAGCGGACGCCGACAAAATTCTTGTCGCGCCACGAGGCCAGCGCATTCACCACCGGGCTCAGTTCGACGGGCCAGTCTTCCTTGGTGGTCAGAATGACAGGGCCGGGGCGGCTGATGGTCCAGGCGCGAGTGCGGGTCGATTCTTTCGACCCTGCGTCTTTCAAACTTTGGTCTTTCGACATCGGGCCTTTCGCCCCCGAGTCTCTAGCTCCGGTGCGGCCCGACCAGCGATGACGGATGACGTCGAGATGGAAGCCTGGGGGGAATCCCATGTTGGCTTCGAAAGTGAGAGTTTCCTGCTGCTGGCGCCAGCGACTCATAGCCCATTGCACCGGGAGCGCGCGCGGCAACAGGCGAATGGTGAGATGGGCGTCCTCGAACCAGCGCGAGGAAAGATGAAGAGTCGCCTTCAGCCGCGAACTGCTGGCCTGCCATCGCAGATCGGCGACGCGGCCTTTTCCGAGGCATGCCGCCTGCACCCACTGCAGCACGTCGGCTGCCCGTCGCCGGTTGTAATGGATAAACCAGGCATACCAGAGAGCGAAGAGCGCAAGCGCCACAATCACGTCGATGAGAATGAAACGCCCCACGGTGCAGGTGCCTCTTGGCAGAAATCGTACTTCTAATAGATGCAACTGCGCAAGGGGCGGAAACGGAAAAAAATGGCCGCAGACGGGTGGCCGTCTTTTCTGCTACTCGTTTGCTAATTGCCCGCTACTCTCTCGCCGCTCTCCCGCTACAATGGCGGCGTGCCGTTTCGAATCCGGCAATTCGAGAAAAGCGATTTTGACACGCTGTGGCGCATTGACCAGGCGTGCTTCGATCCGCAATTGGCCTATTCGCGACCGGAAATGGCGTTCTACATGCGCCGGCCCGGATCGTTTACTCTGGTGGCCGAAGCGGAAGGCAGTGAAATTCCGGGCAACGGCATTCTAGGTTTCATCGTGGCGGAGACTCGCCGCAAGAGTGGGCACATCATTACCATCGATGTGATCGCGGAGGCGAGGCGAGCGGGCGTCGGTTCGGCTTTGCTGCGAGCGGCGGAAGATCAGTTGCTGCGGGCGGGAGTAGTGGCAGTGGCGCTCGAGACGCCGGTGAATAATGCGGCGGCGATCCGCTTCTACAAGCAGAAAGGCTACTTCGTGGAAAAGACGGTTGCGGGATACTATTCCGGTCAGATGGACGCTTTGGTGATGACGAAGGAGCTAGCGCGGTCGCCAGTCGGATGACGTGCATGTTGGATGGTTGCGATTGCCGGTGTGAAGAGGAAATGGTTTCATGAAGATTGCGATTCAGGGAGAACTCGGTTCTTTCAGCCACGAAGCGGCCGAAGCGATGTTGCCGAGGGCGAAGGTGGTACCGTGCGCGCGTTCGCTCGAAGTCTTTGACCGGGTCAAGCGGGGAACGGTGGACGGCGCGGTGATCCCGATTGAGAATTCGCTGGCTGGTTCGGTCGCCGAACATTTTGATTTGCTGCTGGGCCGCGACGTTCACATCGTGCGCGAGTTTCGCTTGCGCATTGTGCACAACCTGATCGCGTTGCCGGGCACCAAACTTGGAGACGTCCGGCGCGTGTTCTCGCATCCTGTAGCGCTCGATCAGTGCCGCGACCTGTTTGCCAAGAACCCGAGGCTGGAGCCGGTGCCGTTCTACGACACGGCGGGAAGCGTGAAGCATGTTGTCGCCGAGGGCTTGCGCGATGCGGCGGGCATTGCCAGCCGGCGTGCCGCAAAAGTTTATGCTGGGAAAATCCTGAAGGCCGGCATCGAAGATGACAAGAAGAACTTTACCCGCTTCTTTCTGATCCGCAGAGGAAAAGCGCGGCCGATGCACAATGACAAGGCGAATAAGACTTCGCTCGCGTTCAGTGTGAAGAATATTCCGGGAGCGTTGTTCAAGGCGCTCAGCGTGTTCGCGCTGCGCGACATCAGTTTGAGCAAGATCGAATCGCGGCCCATGCGCGGGCGTCCCTGGGAATACGTGTTTTTTGTGGATCTGCTCCGCGGCGACGACGAAGATTCACGTAACGCCCTGCGGCATCTAAGTGAGGTCTCTGACTTGGTGAAGGTGCTGGGAATTTATCCAGAAGCCTAAGCCGGTGGTCCATTTGAGGTCATGATTCTCGGAGGAAAAGCCGATGAAAGCGTCAAGGGGAGCTGTGCCAGGCCTTTCATCACAAGCTGACGTGAGGGGGTGCACTGCGCTCTCGTCCGGTTGCGCGTACTTTGGAAATCGTAGCTGGGACCTCCAGAGGGGTGGCCCCGCGCCAGGGTACCGGAGGGAGCCGAAAACCCTTCCGAGTCTTGCAAAAGGCGAGAAAAGGTCTAGAATTCAACAACCTAGCACGAGGGCTTGCATCTTTTTGCCAGTTCAAGTCATCAAAGGTTGAGTGAAAGTCACTCAAGGAAAAATCATGAGCGATCCTATTATTACTACTACCGACCAAACTTCTTACGAAACCAGCGAGCGCTCGCTGCCCATTCTGCCGGTGCGCGATACGGTGCTGTTTCCCCATGCTGTGCTTCCCCTGACGGTGGGGCGGGAAAGTTCCGTGCAGCTGATTAACTCGCTGGGCGAAGACAAGACCATTGTCGTCGTAGCGCAGCGCGAGGCGCGCGTGGACACGCCGCAGCCCACCGATCTGTACTCCATCGGAACGCTGGCGGTGGTGCACAAAGTTGTCAAGATGCCGAACCAGAGCCTGTTCGTTTTTGCGGAGGGACTGGAGCGGGTGCGGCTGGAGGATTTTGCGCAGCTTTCGCCGTTTATGCGGGCGCGGGTAACCACGATTCCGGAGACGATTCCGCCAAAGGATTCCGAGGTAGAAGCGCTGCAGCGTAACGTGCTGACCTTGTTCCAACAGATCGTGGCCGGTTCGCCGACACTTTCTGACGAGCTTTCGACGGTGGCGATGAACATCGAAGAACCAGGACGGCTGGTGGACTTTATCGCCTCGTCGCTGCCCTCGCTGTCTACCTCCGACAAGCAGGAGACGCTGGAGACGAGCGACGTTCGCGTGCGCCTCGGCAAAATCAATCAGCACCTGGCCAAGGAACTGGAAGTGCAGCAACTGCGGAACAAGATCCAGTCGGAAGTGCAGGATCGTGTGCAGCAGACGCAGCGCGAGTACTACTTGCGCGAGCAGATGAAGGCGATCCAAAAAGAACTGGGCGAGCAGGACGAGGGCCAGCGTGACACCGAAGAACTGAAACAAAAGATCGAATCCGCGGGCATGCCCGACGAAGTGAAGAAAGAGGCGCTGAAAGAACTGGGGCGACTGGCGCGCATGTCGCCGATGGCGGCGGATTATTCGGTCACGCGAAACTACATCGAGTGGCTGGCCGTGCTGCCCTGGGCGAAGACATCGGGTGGCGAAATTGAAATCCCAAAGGCGAAAGAGATTCTCGACGCCGACCACTACGACTTGCAGAAAGTGAAAGACCGCATCCTTGACTACCTTTCGGTGCGGCGGTTGAAGCCCAACATGAAAGGGCCGATTCTGTGTTTCGTCGGACCTCCGGGCGTAGGCAAAACTTCGCTGGGTAAATCCATCGCGCGCGCTCTGGGACGCAAGTTCGTGCGTTTGTCGCTCGGCGGCGTGCACGACGAAGCGGAAATTCGTGGCCATCGGCGCACCTACATAGGAGCCTTGCCGGGGCAGATCATTCAGGGGATACGGCGCGCGGAGACGAAAGATCCGGTCTTCATGCTCGATGAAATTGACAAGGTCGGACGCGACTTTCGTGGTGATCCGGCGTCGGCGCTGCTCGAAGCGCTCGATCCGGAGCAGAACGCGACTTTTCGCGACAACTATTTGGACGTGACGTTCGATCTCTCGAAAGTCTTGTTCATCACCACCGCGAACATGCTCGATCCCATCGCCGAGCCGCTGCGCGACCGCATGGAGATTATCGAGCTTCAAGGCTACACCGAGGAAGAGAAAGTTCACATCGCGTTTCAGTACCTGATTCCTCGGCAGATCGAGGAAAACGGAATCACGGCGGAGCAGATTGAATTTCCGGAAGAGGCGGTCAGCTACATTATCCGTCATTACACGCGCGAGGCGGGAGTGCGGAATCTGGAACGGACTATCGGCACCATCTGCCGTAAGCAGGCGCGCCGGTTGGCGGAAGGGAAGAGCGAGAAACTTATCATCACCAAAGAGGTGGTGCAGGAGTTTCTGGGCGGCATCAAAGTTCGCAGCGAAGGCGAAATTG
>Ga0185299_10007634_pt1 | contig 10991 bp, 12 predicted proteins | sample PaiPotPPA55metaG_FD_128002 | JGI IMG/M metagenome (GOLD analysis project Ga0185299, IMG submission 128002) | Iron sulfur acid spring bacterial and archeal communities from Banff, Canada, to study Microbial Dark Matter (Phase II) - Paint Pots PPA... ...
GTGATGGTGGTCGCCGGCAGCGACGGGAACACGCTCGAGTCGACGACGTGCACACGCGTGAACCCGTGGGGCCGGCCCAGCACGTCAACTTCGAACGGACCAGGATGCGCCCTCATCGGAAAGGTTCCACCGGTGTGAAAACCGCGACCAGGCAGTCCAACACGAATCATCCGGGAAATCGGCACAGCCTTCAACGCGCCGCGCTCAGCCCACAGCCGGCGTCGCAAGGCGGCGAGGGCCGGTTCGGTCAGCGGATTCGGATCGCCCGAGAGGTCGAGGCTCGGCGAAGCCCCATCGCGTCCACGCTTCAGCACGATCCGGATGCGGCTGGACATGTCCGAATGCAGATATCCCTGGACCAGGAGCAAGCGACCGAGCACGCTGCGCTGGATCATCGGCAGCACTGTGCGCAGCGGACCCATCATCCGCGCCATCTCCTCGCGCAAGAGCTCGTTGTATGTGTAAACCTGGAGATGCACGCGACGCGACCCCACCGCGGGGTCGACCATCTCGATGAACACCTGCGCGAGCGTGTGGAGTCGCTCGCGTGATGCATCGGGCTGACCTCGGTAGCGCATCAGCGGCAGCAGAAAGTAACAGTTGTCGAGCGCGTGGATCGGCTGCTCGAACGCGTCGAGCGAGGCGAGCATGATCCGCGCGGTCGACAGCACACCGCAGGCCACGAAGACCGTGTCTGCACGCATCTTGAAGCTCTCGGCGCCATCGATTTTCCGACCTGTGACCTCGACCTGCGAGCTGACCTCTTCGAGTTGCTCGACGACGACTCCCGGGCTGTAGGTGAAGGCGCTGTTTCCCCGCAGCTTCTCCAGCGTGAAAGCCGAGTTGTAGATGAACTCGTACGGACATCCGTAGAGGCACATCCCGCAGTGCACACAGCCGGGCTTTCCGCTCCCCCCGTCCGCCTGCACCGCGAGCCGGGAGGCGCCGAAGCGCACCCCGCGTGCTGAGAGTCGAGTCGCATGGAGCTCCAGGTCGCGCAGCAATGCCTCGGCCTGGGCGCTGCCGCCCAGCCTTCCAGGATTGTCGTGGTACAGCGGGAACTGCTCTTCGAGCCCGTCGTGGCGTGCGGCGAAGGGCATCATCGCCAGCACCGCGCGGTAATGGGGCGCCAGGTCACCTGCGGTGATGGGCCAATCGCTCATGTCCTCTGTGCGATACGGGAGGACGCTCGCTCCCCAAACGTTGCTGAGCCCGCCGCGCGCGTAGGAAGGCTTTCCGTAAGCGCCGTTCGACGCGACAGGCTGGCCGGCCGGGTCGCGATACGCGAAGTCCGAGCCGTACGCGAGCTTCATCGGTATGCCGTCTCGCGTCGCCTCCACGCCATCCCGGAGGAAGCCGACGGATTCTTTCGGCCATGAGGTAGATGGCATCGACTGAAGAACCGCAGCCTGCGCTCGACGCGATGACTCGAGCGCGAGCCCGGCGTCGAGCATCGTGACCTTCGCGCCCGCGTCGAGCAGCGCGCTGGCACAGGCGACGCCCGCGGGGCCAGAGCCGATCACTATCACCACGAGCTAGACGACCGGCTTGCGCTGCAGGTCGCAGACGTCGATTTCCCGGTCCTCGAACAGCTGGCCGAGCGCCACAGGAGTCTCCGCCTCCGCGAACCTGTACTCCGATTCTGCGATCGGGATCATCTGCAGCCAGGTCACGAGCCGATCTGGGAACTGAACCGAATCTTGGAGCGCCGGCCAGAAGAACGGCTCCATGAACATCACGTGCTTCATGGTCGCCGACAGGTCGTACATCGCCATCACGTCGGGGAAGATCGCATAGGGATGGATGGCCCACTTGTCCTTGATGACGCAGAAGGCCGCAGTGCCGATGGCATCCGCGAAATGGTCGGCATGATTGGGGGCCGCCCCCGCAATTTCTATCCGGCTTTCGAACTCGCGCCCGGCAAGGTACATCGGAAAGTCAGAGAGGTTGACCGTGGAGTACGAGGTGATGCCCGGTTCAGGGCAGTCGTTGAGGCGCGCGATGCTGACCGAGTTCTGCTCGCCCACGTCCAGGTGAGCGATGACCTTCGGCCGGCCGCCGAACGCTTCCATCACCTTGTGAGCGACCAGTTGGCTTGACGCCGAGATCTCACGCACGCCGACAATTGTCGCCGTGAGCGCGCCCCTTTACCGGTGTATGGCCGCCCACGCGTGTGGCCAAAGCACAACGACGACCAGGATCGCGGCGCCGATCTCGGTGACGGCCGTTGCGCCGGCGGCCACGTCTTTGATCTTTCCGATCTTTGGATCGTGCTGCGGTTCAACGAAGTCGCACAGCATTTCGATCGCAGTGTTCAGCGTCTCGACGGCCAGCAACAGGACGCCGACCAGCACGAGCAGAGCGATTTCGACACCGCTCATTCGCAGGAGAACCCCGAAGGCCGCGAGCGCGATCACGACCAATATCCCGAGACGCAAAGATGGCGTGCGGGGCGCAACCCACATCAAACCGGAGAAAGCGTGGTATGCGCTGCGCACCACGTTCCAGGATCCGGTGCGATGCGCGACCTTGTCCCCCACCGACTTGATCCTACCCGGACCCACTAGGCTGCTCGAACTATGAGGATCAAAGAGCTCAGCGCTCACCTGACGCAGATCACCAAGTGGGCCGTCGTGTTCCCGATGAACTGCTACCTGGTGCAGGAGGAGGACGGGCTCACGCTGGTCGACAGCACGATCTCTTCGCCGGCTGACGATGTCGCGGCGTTGGCGAAGCGGTTGGGAAAGGAGCTCCGCAGAGTTGCTCTTACGCACGCCCACGGCGACCATGCCGGCGGAGTGGCCGGTCTTCGCACGATGTTCCGAGGGGTTGAGGTTTCGATCTCCGAGCGGGATGGACGAATTCTCGCCGGGGACAAGGCACTCCTCCCGACCGAGCCGCAGACGCCGGTCAAAGGCTCTTTCGTGAAAGTCGACTGGAAGCCCGATCGATTGCTCAAACCCGGCGATCGCGTCGGATCGCTCGAGGTTGTCGCGTCGCCGGGACACACCCCCGGTCACATCGCCTTCCTGGATGTGCGGGACCGAGCGTTGATCGCAGGCGACGCATTGCAAACCCGTGGCGGGATCGCCGTATCGGGCGACCTGCGTCTTCTGTTTCCGTTCGTCGCGATGGCAACCTGGAACAAGCCGAGCGCGCTCGCATCGGCGGTCGCTCTCCGCGCCCTGAACCCCTCACTCCTGGCGACAGGCCACGGCGAAGCCCTGACGAATCCCGGCACGGCCATGGATCGTGCAATCGAGTCGGCCACTCCCCCTCCCCCGCGTTAGCGGGGGAGGGTCGGGGAGAGGGCCGAACAAAGCACATAATCGTCTGGGGTAACCGTTCTTAAGCCGCGAAGGAGTGGGCATATGAAGCGCTGGATATCGTTGGCCGCTGCCGTTCTGGCTCTCGCCGCGACACCCGCCGTCGCCGCCGCCTCCCAGGATTCAGTCCACTTCGGCCCGATCAACAGCGGGTCACCCGACTCGGGTACGTGTGGCAACGACTGGGCCAACGACACCTACAAGCGCGTGTTCGATGCTTCGACGGCGCCTAACGCCGACGGGACATTCACGGCCACCGAGTCCTTCATCGCCGGACGCTTCGTCACCGTGGCGGGGCCAAGCCCGGACTCATGCGATCCGTCCGGCACCCTCGGCAGCACCGTGGCTGGCGGAGTGACCGGGAGCTTCAACGGCAACTTCCTGATCGTGGTGAGCGGCGGAACCTTCAATCCGGCCGCCACATGTGACCCGACCAGCTGCGGCACCACGGCCGGTTTCGTGGCCACGGTCTACGGCGCCGCCGCGACGTACAACGTCACGAGCTTCGGCTTCACGTACCACGGGAACGGCCCCGACCTGGTCCAGCGCGAATGGAGAAACGCCTCGGCCGACCAGGGCGGCAACGGCGGAGACATCAGAAGCACCTAAAGGCAAGACCCCCTCTCCCCGCAGGGAAGAGGTCGCGAAAGCAGTCTCCCCCTCTCCCCGCTGAGAAGAGGTCGCGAAAGCAGTCTCCCTTCTCCCCGCAGGGGAGAGGGTCGGGGAGAGGGTCGCGAAAGCAAATTTCCACGCTCTCCCCGGAGGCGTTCGAATAAGCGAATATTCGTTTATTCGCCTATACTCCTCCCCATGGCGATCTACGCGACCCCGCCCAAATCGGATGTCCTGCTCCGGCGCCTGGAGGAGCTCGACGACCTGCGCCGCTACCTCGCCGAGCACCTCGGAGCGTCCGCCCTCCCCTGGACCGGCGCCCTGCGCCGCCTCGCCGCCGCGGAGGCCACCGTCGGCTCGACCTCGATCGAGGGTTATGGCGCGAGCATCGAGGACACGGTCGAAATCCTCGCCGGCCGGCACCCGGCCGGCGCCTCAGAGGAAACGCAGCGCATCATCGCCGCCTACGCCCAGGCGATGGATCGGGTCGCCGTGCTGGCGGACGACCGGCGCTTCCAGTGGTTCCCCCAGACCATGCTCGACCTCCATTTCCTGGTCTGCCACCCTCAACCCGAGGCCGGCCCGGGACGTTTGCGAGACCGGCCTGTGATCGTGACCCGCGGCCTGGGCCGAGATCCCTACCGCGCCCCCGCCGCGAGCGATGTGCCAACCCTCGTCAATGAAGTCGCGAGGTGGTTGGGGTCCGGCGATCTCTCTCGCCACCCGGTGATTCGAGGCGCGATGGCTCACCTCAACCTCGTATCGATCCATCCCTTTCGCGATGGCAACGGAAGGCTCGCGCGGATCGTCCAGTCGTTGGTCCTGGCCAAAGAAGGCCTGCTGCGACCCGAGCTGGTTTCCATCGAGCCATACCTTGGGCGGCATACGCGCGAGTACTACGCGGTGCTGGAGGAGGTCCAGGGACCGGTCTTCGATCCGCGGCGCGACGCGTCGGCGTGGGTCGAGTTCTGCATCGAAGCCCACGTTTTCGAAGCCACAGAGCGCAAACGGTGGCTGGAAATCGCGTACTCCCGCCACGACTTCTGCGAGAAGCTCGCACACGACCAGAACTACCCCGAACGTTTAGTCATCGCCCTGGACCAGGCCTTGCTCGGGCTGCCGCTGACGAACACTGATTACCGTCGCGAGGCGGACATTGCAGGCCCGACCGCAACGCAGGACCTGCAGCGATTGCGACGCGATGGATGGCTCGAACAGCAAGGTGGGGGCCGCTCAGTGCGCTATGTCGCCGCCCCGAAATTGAAGGAGCTCTGGTCCGGCTCCTTCAAGGCGCGCTGAACCATGGACCACACCGAGCTTGGCCGCGCCGGCGAGCTCGCCCTCGACCTCTACGCGATGGTCTCGTCGGATGGCGAGCTGCAGCTGTTCACGCCGGTCGCCGACGACGACCACGTCGATGCGACCGCCGGCCGGCGAGGCCGGATGCCGGCCATCGCGATCCAGGTCAAGACGGTGCGGGAGGTCGACCACGGCGGATTGGTCGAGGCGAAGGCCGACTACCCGGCGGGACAGATCCGCGAACATCCCGCGTTTCTCTACGCGGTGCTGCTGCTGCCGTCGGTCACCATCGAATCCGCGTGGCTCGTCCCGAGCCCCGACTTCAATCGCCTCGCGTACCGCGTTGAAGCGGACGCCAAGGTGCATCTCGAATTCCGCGCCTATCCGTCCCGTGATGACCGGTACTCGGCCTTCCGGGTTCCTCCACTCGAGATAGGCCCGCGGTTGCTGGCGATCATCGACACGCTGCCGGAGCGAATTCCGCCACATGTGGTCCGCGGAGCCGAAGGGCTGATGCTGGGAACGCGGCGTCCTCGATAGTCCGCTAATCTCTGACATTAGTCAGACAATGAGCGCAGGGATGATTTCAGAGGTCCGCCGGTTCAACCGGATCGTCACGCAGCGGGTGGGTGCTCTGAATGATCACTTCCTCTCGAGGGATCGCTCGCTCGGGGAGGCGCGCCTGCTGTGGGAGATCGGGCCGGAGGGCCGCGACGTGCGCTCGCTGCGGTCCCAGCTCGAGCTCGACTCCGGCTATGTGAGCCGCCTGCTGCGCTCCCTCGAAGCGGCGGGACTCATCACCGTCGGCCCGGGCGCGTCCGACAAGAGAGTCAGGGTCGCGCGTCTAACCAGGTTGGGATTGGCGGAGCGAAAGGTGCTCGACCGGCGCAGCGACGAGCTGGCCGCATCGCTTCTTGCGCCGCTGGGCGCCCGGCAACGCGACCGCCTGGTCGCCGCGATGGCCGACGTCGAGCGCTTGCTCACGGCGGCTATGGTGGTGATCTCCCCCATCGATCCGTCGCATCCAAATGCGCGCTACTGCCTGCGCGAATACTTCTCCGAGCTGAATCAACGATTCGATACCGGCTTCGATCCCGCGCGAAGCATCTCGGCCCTCGATGAGGAGATGCGGCCTCCCGCCGGTCTGTTCCTGGTCGCAACACTGCACGGAGACCCCATTGGGAGCGGGGCGCTGAAGCTTCATGGAAGAAAGCCGGTCGAGCTCAAGCGCATGTGGGTTGCGGAATCAGCGCGTGGCCTGGGGGTTGGCCGCCGGCTTCTGACCGAGTTGGAGAATCAGGCAGCACAGCGCGGCGTACGCACGATCCGGCTCGAAACGAACAAGACGCTGGCCGAAGCGATCAGCCTGTACCGCTCCACGGGGTACGTCGAGGTCGCGCCGTTCAACGACGAGCCGTACGCGCATCACTGGTTCGAAAAGCAAATCGGTTCGATTCGCCCGCCCAAACCCTAGCGAACCACTCCCACAGCGTGCATCCCGAGAGCGACCACGCCGGCTGCGGTGATGCCCACCGCCAAAAGGCCAAGGGCCACGACACCGACCGCCACCAGGCCCAGGCTCGCGACACCGAAGCTGACCAGGCCGACAGAGACTGGTCCGACTGCCACCAGCCCGACGGAGACAACGCCCACCGCTACGCGACCTACGGCAACCACACCGATTGCCCGGCCGCCAAGCGACACCGCCACCACCGGTATGCCATGCCACTGCTGCTTCGATCGATACTCCATCTTCGTTGTCGCCCTCCGAGCTGTGATGGATTCAGGCTAAGGAGGCCGCGTCGTCTTCAGAAGTCACGCGCGTCATGAATGGCGACTGACGCGCGACCGGTCGCAGGCTTGACAAACGTCATGGTTCCCAATTGCCGGGTCCATGGGTCGAGCACTGGAAACCGTGACAAGCAGCGCTGAGTGCACTTACGCTGAATCGGCGCCGTGTACGACCAACCGCTCACAATCGGCCAGGTCCTGATGCAGCTCGAGGAGCAGCCGGAGGCCATCGCCGCCCTGACCGCAGGTCTGGCACGGGCTCGACTGCACCATCCCCCGAACCGCGGCGCGTGGTCCGCCAACGATGTGCTCGCCCACCTCCGTTCGTGCGCTGACATGTGGGGTAAATACATCGCGATGATCATCGCGGAAGACCAGCCCACGTTCCGAGCGATGAATCCCACCACCTGGATAAAGAGCACGAATTATCCCGACCTGGAATTCGCGCCCTCGTTCAGCGCCTTTGCGAAACAGCGCGCCGAATTATTGGCTCTCTTGCGACCCTTGCCAGAGGAAGCCTGGTCACGAAGCGCGACGGTCACGGGCGCCGGAAGGCCTCGCAAACGGACCGCCCTGGAGTACGCGCGATGGCTTGCCAACCACGAGCGGACCCATGTGAATCACATCGCTCGCATCGTCGGTGGATGACTCGATCCCCTGTGAACACATCCAGTATCGACGAGGGCAGTATTCCGCTATGCGCACGATCGTCCTGGTCGAGGGGGTGACGGACGAGCTTGCCTTGACGCTGGCCGCCCGGCGATCGGGACGCGACCTGAATGCCGAAGGCGTGTCCGTCGTTCCGATCAACGGCGCCCACGCCATCGGCCGGTTCTTGCGGCGTCTGGCTGCCGAGGAACCTGAGGCCAGGCTTGGCGGTCTTTATGACGAGGGCGAGGAGGAGGTCATCCGATCGGCGCTGGAGCGCGCGGGGTACGGTTCCAACCTCGATCGCAGCCGGCTGGAAGGGATTGGGTTCTTCGCCTGTATCACCGACCTGGAGGAGGAGCTGATTCGGGCCGTCAGCGAAACCACCCTGTCAAGGCTCATCGAGGTCGAGGGCGACGCGCAGCCATGGCGTACGTTCCGCAACCAGCAGGCGTGGCGCGGCCGCCCGCTGGATCAACAATTCCGGCGCTTCATTCGAAGCGTGTCGGAGCGCAACAGCCGGTATATCCGGGCCATCGTCGAGACAACCGATCCATCCCGTCTGCCTCGGCCCTTACGACTGCTCCTGGATTACGTTGAGCCCCGGTGAGCTGGGTGGAGTCTGCTCGTACCACCTGAGCACACGCATCGCCCGGAGAGTGTTCCACCGGCTCGGTCTGCCCTCGCCCTCGTCCATCGCGAAATGCAGCCGGCCAGGATGGGGATTCTCGAGGGGCCAGCGGCCATCCGCATCGCGCTTGGACCTGACCAGGTCGATCGCCTCGGTCAAACGCTCTTCCGGGGCGACGCCCGCCGCGCGCAGGTAGTCGAGGCCTCGGAGCACGTCGTAATGCCAGTAGGTCGGGTAGGAGAACTGTGTGAACGCCGGGTCGATCACCTCACCGGTCGACAGCCGGCGCAGGAGCCGCCGCTCGAGGAGGTACTCCTGGCCGCGAAGGCGGGCGGCGGTTAGCTCAGGCGAGCCCACGGTGGCTCGCTCGTACTCCAGCAGGCCATCCAGCACGTCGATCGTGCTGTGGAATGACCCGCGCGTCGATCCATTCTCCTGCTCGCAGTTCCATCCTCCGTCGCGCATCTGCTCGCCGAGGAGCCGATCCGCGATGCCCTTGACGTCCTCGCCGAAGTAGGCCCCCATGGCAACGATCTTGCCGTTGATACACGGCTCCACCTCGCCCGCGAAGAAAGGCTCGCCGTCGTGTTCCCATCTGCAGTGCTCGCGGACCAGGTGCACGACATGTCGCGCCTGGGCGCTCACGGGATCAAGACCGTAGTTGCGCAGCAGCATCAAGCTCCACGACGTGGACGTCCACTCCGGGAACAAGGTGCCTTGCCTCTCCGGTGGCAGTGACTGCCACCACTCCGCCGCTTCGGTGGACCTAAACGTGGGGAAGCCTCCGTCCCAGTGGCCATCCGGTCTTTGGAGAGCGAGCAACCGCGCACCCCATCCCTCTTTGGCGATGCGGCTCCGCTCTGCCGCGACGTCTTCCTCCGGCGCGTCGGTAAGGTCGCGCATGACCTGCCAGCGGATCGCCGGGTCGGACTCCAACAGCCACGCAATGACGTCCATTCGCTCCTTCCTCATCTCGAAACATAGCGGAGTGCCCGAGTGGTCGAATTCACTGAAAGCCCGAGCGTTCGATCATCTGGACCCATGGGGGCGGGACGTGACCATTTGGGCCCCAATTGCGCAATTCGCCAGGCGGGCTATGACCATTTGGGCCCCACTGGCGCAATCCGGAGCGGCGGTGGGCCGTCGGTTCCGTAACGCGAACCGTCAACGTGCGCTCTTACGGTGAAACCAATCCGACGTAGCCGCGTTGCTACGGTCGTGAGACTGGCCGCGGGCGTACTGAGTGCCCTCGTTCTGGTCGCCTGCAGCCAGAGCGTTCCGGGGCCATCTCGATCAAACGCGGGCGCGACGCCATCCGCATCGGCGGCCGGAACTGCAAGCTCTCCCGTGGCGTCCGTGCCGAGTCCCGCGCTTGCCCGCGACCTGCCGGTGACGAATGTCGACTTTTCGTGCCGGCTCCCGGTGGTCAGCTGGAATCCAGACGTGGTGCGGGCAGAGCAGGGAGCTTTCATCACGTTTCCGGCCGGGCGGTTCGCCAACGATCCGAACGGGACCATGGTCGACCAACAGAACGGCTTTGCGACCACAGTGCCGCCGGTTCTCTCCGGCCAGGGTGGCGGCTTCTATGACCGAGCTGCGAAGCGTTGGGTGCCGGCGTCTCCGGCGGCGACACTGGCCGACGGCAGCGCCTATGCCTACGTGTCGTATAACGGCACGTTTGTTGCGCATATCGTCAACGTCGCGACCGGCGACGTTCGCTCGTTCGGGCTGGGGTCGTTGGACCGTCCGGAAGTGATGGATTTCGCAGCGGGTGGCGTCTTCCTCTCTTCACCTTCGGCTATGGGTGGACCGGGCGAAGGCGTCTGGCTCCTGAATCCGACTACCGGGTCGGTGAGCCAGGTGTCAGCTGCTCATCGAGTGTGGGCAGTCCGCGACGGCAGGGCGTGGGTCGCCCGTCTCGATCCCCGAGACAAAACGGTTTGGCCACCTAGCGAGCTCCAGTCCGCTGACAGTCTGGCCCAGGTCGACTTAGCGACAGGCGCCGAGACTCAATGGTTCTATCGCGCAGGCGCATATCCCTGGATGGTTGGGCTCGTTTCGGGGCGACCATTGATCAGCTTTGGCAGTGCGAGCGGGCAATCGGAGGTTCGTCTGATCGACCAGCCGGGGTCGGATGGCAAGCTCATCTACTCGGGCAGCCTTGTGTTCGACGGCTACTTCCAGAGCTATCAGGGCGACGGCGACCGTATCTGGCTGGGCGGTGAGGGCGGAATTTATCTGTATCGCCCGGATCGAGGCATTCAGCGAGTCTTCGCCTACGACGCCACATCCGGTTCAGGCAGGGGCATTCACCCGGGCGGCATTTGCCTCTGATGCCGTAGCGAGCGGGAGTGTGCGAAATTTGGGCATTCAACCGCCTCCGATACCCGGAAGTTCGCACACTGGTCGGGCCAGGCAGCGTGGTGGGCCGCACCTTCCGCAACGCGAACCCAGCCCTGCTCATAAGCCGCCCGGTCATCGCTCTCTAGCGGCAACGCCTCAACGTGGAACTGCAGATCTCAAGAGGGCTTGTGCAGTGCCGCGCATCAGAGCAGTCGCGTCCTCGCGAGATAACCCCGCCACGTCTGTGAGCCAGACCAGCGCCTCGATTCCGGTCGCACTCCTGATCGCCAATACGAGGCGCATCAAGTCCTCTTCTGGCAGCAGCGTATGCAGCGGCGACA
>Ga0185299_10007636_pt1 | contig 10990 bp, 4 predicted proteins | sample PaiPotPPA55metaG_FD_128002 | JGI IMG/M metagenome (GOLD analysis project Ga0185299, IMG submission 128002) | Iron sulfur acid spring bacterial and archeal communities from Banff, Canada, to study Microbial Dark Matter (Phase II) - Paint Pots PPA... ...
TCTCGCGCAAATGGAAGTTGAAATCATTTATGGTCCAGCTTCAACGCGTGTATGAAAGGCAGATACATAAGCTGAGAAACATCGACAAACTGTTTATTGGTCAATATTTCGAATGCGAGGTCATCATGTTGTATGTTTTTTCGAGATAATGAGATCGCGATAGGCGTCCGAGGATCTTTGTCAAGCAAAAACTTGAAACACGTGGCGGTGCTATCGATGGCGATGCTGACCGCGTGCGGGTGGATTTTGCGTGTTTTATCCGCCTCTTCCAAGTTCCGGATGAACTTCGCGACTACCGTTTTCACGAATATCCCAGTTTGCGAAATCAGCGAAGCGCAAAACCAGCAGTCACGCAACCATCACCGTGCTGCGGGTTTACGATATTGAGCGACCCGCAAGAGCGTCTTTAGGCATGCCTAGCAGCGCCGAGATTTTCGTCGCTTCTAGCGGGTGTGCGAACAGAAATCCCTGTCCTTTTTCACAGACCCCATTTCTATAACGGCCTATTTCCGTGCCTCACGCGCACGGTGTCCAGATACGCCCGGGTCGATACCAAACGCGCGATTCTCTTTCTCATTGCGTCAAGACTCGACTCTGACGCTTCATCAGCATGCTCAAAAATCCCTGTTGCCAGACCGTTCTTGAAATAGCCAAATCACACAGCTATCAAGATTAGCTGCAGGAGGCCGTTAAAAGAGGTGCGAAACTAAAAATCAACTCGTCAGCACAGGGGTGGCGTTCGACGAGGATGAATCGAGAGGTTAAATCACGCGGTTTGCGGTCATGTGCTCTGGCAACTAAATGCACGGGCCAGCCATGGGGCGGTGCGCAACCGAACGCGCGCGAATCGCCGAATTCGGGCGCCCAGACGTGAGTGCCAGCTTGCATCGACCGTCGAAACCGGACATCTCGTCCTCGCTTCGCTCCGGTGAACGACGCCGTTGGGTGTTGGAGCGAGTTTGGCAAAGGAAGTACGTCTTGTAACTTCACCGGGCAGGGGCCAATTCATGGCTAGACAGTCTTTCATTCTGTTCGTGATTAGCACCATGTTCGTCGGTCGGCTTTACGCTGCCGACCCAGGTGTCACCGACACAGAAATCCGCTTGGGGATGGTCAACGCGCAATCCGGAGCGGCATCGGGATTGGGCCAGGGCATGCGTGCGGGTGCCTTGGCAGTATTCGACGAAGTCAATGCCCGGGGCGGAATTTATGGGCGGCAAATCAAGTTATTGGTGGACGACGATGCGTACGATCCAAATAAGGCGATCGACGCAACGCTGAAAATGATTGATGAGCAGAAGGTTTTCGCTTTGTTTGGATATGTTGGCACGCCAACCGCAAACGCCGTGCTACCTATTGTCAAAGACACAAAGACACCGTTAATCGGCCTGTTCAGCGGCGCGATGACTTTGCGCAAACCCGTCACTCCGGAAGTTATCAATATACGCGCGAGCTATGACGATGAGCTGGAAGTCTTGGTAGAACGCTTTATCAAAGACAAAGGTGCCAGGCGCTTCGCGGTCTTTTATCAGGACGACAGTTTCGGTCTGGCCGTGTTAGCAGGAACGGAGAGGGCCTTGAAACGTCGCGGTATGGCTGTTATAGCAAAGGCCGCCTTCCAGCGCGGCACGACGGCCGTCAAGGCCGGACTTGGCGCCTTGATCGAAAGCAGTCCCGACGTTGTGATCATGGTTGGGACCTATGCTCCTCTCGCGGCGTTCATCAGGAGCGCCAAGGCTGAGGGGTTAAAAGCCAGTTTGGCGACAGTGTCCTTTGTTGGCACGAACAACCTGGTGAAACTCGTGGGCGTTGACGGTGAAGGGGTCGTGATATCACAAGTCGTACCGTTTCCAGAGGATCACAACCTGCCGCTAGCCAAAGAATGCTCGGAGTTGCTTGCGAAGCAAGTCCCTGGAGAAAAACTTGGGTTTGTCAACTTCGAGGGCTGCATAACCGCCAAAGTGATGGTAGTCGCTCTGGAAAAGACCGGTCCCGCATTGACCCGCGTCGATTTGATCAAGACTTTTGAATCAATCAGGGGGCTGGATATCGGAGGCATGCAAGTCAATTTTGGACCCGAAAATCATCAAGCGTCGGAGGCGGTGTTTCTAACCCGGATCTCGCAGGGCAAGATTACATCGATCAAAACGATTCCCTGACATCAAATAGAGATGACACGTTGCCCGGTAGAGCGCACGACGCGATAACAATGAGGTGTGTGTGCAAATCAAGACAAAACTGCTTGCCAGTACGGGGTTGCTACTGCTGGGGATGGCGGCAATAGCGGTCACTAGCTTGTTTGCCCTGAGCAGCGTCGCTTCAAGCGTGCACAGGCTGACCGAGGAGTCCGTGCCATTGCAATTAAAGACGAACGAGCTGCTGCGCACGTTTGAAAAGCTTTCGAGCGATTTCCTCAGACTCGGCATGTCGACCGACCGTAAGCAACAGGAACAATTTTCTGCGGAAATTGATACCAATATCAGGGTTATTGAGGCCATTGCCAGCGATATTCGACAGTTGGACAAACAAGGCGTTGCGATCAAGCCGGTTGCGTTCATATACATGCAGCGCGCGATGAATAACACTGTCGGCGAGCGGTTAAGGGACGTAGAAATATTTAGGGCCGAGAGCGGCAACATTCAAAGCACACTAAAAAATATCGCAAAGTCGACCACCATCATTGAGACAAATATCGACGCGTTGAATACTCAAGCCGAAATGGTTGCCACGAAAGCACAGCAAGCAAGCGTGACTTCGAATAACGCGATAAAGGTGTTTTCCGACATGAAGTCGCGTGTGAAGGACATGATCATCGTCGTCGGTGAAATTGAAACAGTAAAGAACCGCTACAAACTCACGCCCTTGAAGGAGCGGATGAGGGCGGCAGCCGACGCAGTGAGTAATCTTGCCTACGCGCAAGGAGGTCGAGCGGAGGCAACGGCCCTACGCGACGTCGTTTCGGCGTTGGCTGCGCGCGTGCTGGACGACAACACTGGGCTGATCGCGTTACGCGCGAACGTATTCGTCAACGCCAATTCAGAAGCCGGATATTTCGCACTTAAAGCCAACATCCTAAATGCCCTTGAGTCCGTTATTGCGAAAATTTCGGACGCCGCTGATCCGATAGAAATGCAACTGGTGAATGATCGTCAGAAACTCGCAGCGGCCAATCAATTTTTGCAGAACGCAACACGCGTTAAAGATGTCGGGAGCCAGATCAACGTTGATCTCCATGAATTGGATAGCGAAATTGGACAGGTGATCTCCAGCGAATCCGATACCGAACTTCGCGTCAAAGTTGCCGATGCCAGAGCCGACAATATGGAGTTGCGAGAGAGAGCGCTCATTTTAAGAGCGGACCTGTTGAAAATCACGCAGAGCAAGTCCGTTGTCGACGCAAATGAAATTAGTCGACTTATCGAGACAGTCAATGAGGCTACAGAGAGAATTAGCACCGCGAAGAGTCGTGTACTCGCAAGCGATATCGCGCTGCACAAGATCGTCGAGCAAATGAATGCCATCTCAAAAAAACAGGGAGAATACGGCGACCTACAGGTGGAGAGAATTAGCAGGCAACAGCAGGACGTGGTATCGAAGGTTCAGGACTCGGTCAATCGTTCTTTCGTTATTATTTTGAGCGCGACCTCGCTGCTGGCGCTGGCTGGAATTATTGCCAACACCAAACTTGGAACCACCATTGCCCGCCCGCTTTCGCGCCTGTCCGGCACGATCGAACGGATACGACGCGGCAAAGATCTTTCGTTGCGGGTGCCCGAAGAAGGCACGGACGAAATAGGCGTATTGATCAACGGCTTTAACGGCATGCTCGAGACTATCGAGCAACGTGACGCGCAGCTCAAGCTTGCGACAGAGGAAGCGAAGGCTGGTAATCAGGCGAAATCCGAGTTTCTGGCGAAGATGAGCCACGAAATCCGCACGCCGATGAACGGCGTGTTAGGTATGACCGAGCTATTGTTGCTCACCGAGCTAAACCCCAAGCAACGGCGCTTCGTCGACACGGTGTATCGCTCGGGCGAGACGCTGCTCACCATCATCGACGACATTCTTGACTTCTCTAAAATCGAGGCTGGCAAGCTAACGCTGGAGCACGTCGAATTTAATCTGCGACAGTCGATCGATGACGTGATTGCGCTGCTTGCTCACAGCGCCCAACGCAAGGGGCTAAACCTCGTCTGCCGCATGGCAAACGATTTGCCTCAACAAGTCCGGGGTGATCCGGTTCGGCTGCGGCAGATCATCACGAATTTGATCAACAACGCGATCAAGTTTACTGAACATGGTGAGATCGTGGTCGACGCTTGCTGCGACGAGCAGGGTCGAGTCTGTCTGTCAGTCTCGGATACCGGCATAGGGATAGCGCCGGAGATCGCCGAAAACCTCTTTCAACCATTCCGGCAGGCAGACAGTTCTACCTCGCGCAAATACGGTGGGACTGGGCTTGGGCTTGCCATCTCCAAGCAGCTCGCCGAACTGATGGGCGGGACGATAGCACTGAAGACCGCACCCGGCAAAGGTTCGACCTTCTCGGTTGTCCTGCGTCTGGAGCGCTTAGCCGAGGAAGCCCCGTCCCTCGTTCCTGCAGTGCGAGGCTCGCTCGCTGGAATGAGCGTATTAATCGTCGACGACAACCCAACGGACCGCAGTATTTTGCTGGAGCACGCGCGCGGATGGAAGATGAACGCCACGAGCGCTTCGAACGGCACTGAAGCATTGGATCAGTTGCACGCAGCAGTCGCCGACGGCAGGACCTTTGATGTCGCGATAATTGACGTGAGTATGCCGGTCATGGGTGGCGTCGCGCTGGTCCACGCGATCAAGGCTGACGCTTCACTCGCTCAACTAAAGATCATCATGGTCACTTCGTTCGATACGGTGGACGACATTCGTCTTGCACGCGAGCTGGGTGTCGGACGTTGCCTTAACAAGCCGATACGTGGAACCGATCTCCATGTTTGCGTCGCCGCGGCAATCGGTGTCGCCACGGCCAATGCCACGCAGTATACGGACACGTCGATCATCCCGACAGTCGTCTGCCCTACGACGTCTCTCGCCAACGCGACAGCCCGGGTGCTATTGGCGGAGGACAACTTGATCAACCAGGAAATCGCGTTGGCAATGCTCGAGGATACGGGCTACAGGGTCACGGTCGTCGAAAACGGTCTTCAGGCGTTGTCGGCACTCGCGAACGGAGCGTTCGATGTCGTACTGATGGATTGTCAAATGCCCGAAATGGACGGTTTCGAAGCAACCCGTGTGCTGCGCCGGCAAGAAATCGAAACGGGGCGCACCCGCATGCCCGTCATTGCGTTGACCGCAAACGCGATTAGCGGCGACAAGGAACGCTGCCTTGAAGCAGGCATGGACGACTATGTTTCCAAGCCCGTCCGCCGTGACGTTTTGTTGGCGGCGATCGCGCACTGGGCGCACCCCTCGACAATTGTAGGAAACAGTCCTCGGATCACCGACGATGCCCCTCTAGCGGCACCTTCTGCGACCGGGACAGCCACAATCGATCCCAAAGCACTACAAACGTTGCGGGAACTGCAAAGACCCGGTCGGCCCGATTTGCTTACCCGGGTTATCGACCTGTTCGCTCTCGATGCGCCCCGTCTACTCGCCGCGATGCGCGACGCGGTCGCGGCGAGCGACGCTGAAGCTTTGCGGCATGCTGCGCATACCTTGAAGTCGACCAGTGCCAATGTCGGTGCCACCATGCTGGCGGTGAATTGCCGTGAAATCGAACAACTTGCGCGTGCTGCCGAGGTCACTGCAGCCGGGGTCCCGCTTGGCGATGCCCTGGAAGAGCTTGATCGCGTCCTTGCGGCGCTCGCACTGGAGAGGGTAGCAGCATGAACAAAGAAGCCAGAGACGTTCCGATGGTTCTCATCGTGGACGACGATGCGATGACCCGCATGCTTGTTGTGGAGGCGCTCGAGCCTGAGGGTTTTAGTGTGGAAGAAGCCGCGAGCGGTGCGGAGGGCATTGAGGCGTTCCAGCGCCTGCGCCCCGACATCATGCTGTTGGACGTTAGCATGCCAGGCATGGATGGGTTTGAATGCTGCAAGTGGATTCGTGGATTGCCCGATGGCGCGCGCATACCGATTGTCGTTCTCACCGGTAACGACGACGATGAGTCGATCTCCCGTGCCTTTGAGGTAGGTGCGACCGATTTCGTTTCCAAGCCGATGCGCTGGAAATTGCTGGCATATCGTGTGCGTTACTTGTTACGCGCGGGCGCCGTGCTGAAAGACCTGGCGCACAGCCAGGCAAGCCTGGCATTTGCCCAAGAGTTGGCGCATGTTGGCAGTTGGGAATATGGCACGGGCAGCACGGAGGGTTCCTGGTCGCCAGAGCTGTACCGCATACTAGGGCTCGATCCAGAAACAGATCTGTCGAACTTCGATTCCTTGATACAACGTGTACCCGAGGACGAGCGCCCTCAGTTGATTCATTCATTCATGAGCCTGCATGCGGAGGGGACTAAGTATGGCCTGGAACATCGCATCGTGCGTCCGGACGGCAGCGAGCGATTTGTTTTTCAGCAAGCAGAAGCGTTGTGCGAACAAGATCGGACCGTATTGTTGCGCGGCACTTTGCAGGACATCACAGAGCGTAAGCTCCACGAAGCTCGGATCGAATATCTGGCCAACCACGACGCGCTGACTGATCTGCCCAACCGCAATCTGCTGAGCGACCGCATTGCACAATCAATCGCTCAGGCGCATCGCGCCGGTCATAAAATGGTTGCGATGGTTCTCGACCTGGATCGATTCAAGTTCATCAACGACAATTTCGGTCACCCCGTGGGAGATGGGTTGCTGAAGGCAGTCGCGACCAGACTCAAGGCGGTGGTGCGGGAGGGGGACACGGTTGCGCGATTAGGAGGGGATGAGTTTGTCATCATGTTGTCCGGGCTTACCTCGCCTGAAGATATTGAGATTATCGCAAGAAAAGTGCTAGATGCGTTCTCTTATCCATTCGTCGTAGAAGGCTATGAGCTGCGTGTGACGACTAGTATCGGGGTGAGCGTCTATCCAGAAGATGGCTTAAGTAGCGACACGCTACTCAAGACTGCCGATGCCGCGTTGTACAGCGCGAAGGACAAGGGCAGAAATTGCTTTCAGTTCTATACGCGCGAAATGGGTGTCCAGGTGGAGGAACAGGCGGAGCTTGAAAATGCCTTGCACCAGGCCGTGTCACGGCACGAATTGGAGCTCTACTATCAACCCAAGGTCGATCTAAAGAGTGGGCGGGTGAGCGGAGTTGAGGCACTGCTGCGATGGCGTCGTCCAGGAATCGGATTGATCCAGCCGAATAGCTTTATTCCTTTGGCGGAAGAGACGGGGCTGATCATCCCGATCGGTGAGTGGGTATTAAGGACAGCCTGTGCTCAGGCTAAGGCGTGGCATGATGCCGGGCATCCCGATCTGACCATGGCCGTCAATGTGTCAGCGCGGCAACTTCGACAGCAAAACATTCCAGAACTTGTTCGGAGTGTCCTTGCCGATAGCGGACTCGCAGCCGAATATCTGGAACTGGAACTCACAGAAAGCGTGCTCATCCGAGACAAGGAGACAGCCTTGAAGGCGCTACGGCAGCTCAAAGAGATCGGGGTCGTGCTAGCGCTGGACGACTTCGGTACTGGATATTCGAGTCTTTCGTACCTTAGAGAATTTCCATTCGATGTGGTCAAGATCGATAGATCATTCATCTGTGACGTGACCAATGACGTCGATGGGGCGTCACTCACCAGGTCGATTATCGCCATGGCAGAGTCTCTGCATATGACGACCGTTGCCGAGGGCGTAGAAACGGAAGATCAATTGAGTTTCTTGAACACTAACCGGTGCGACACGATGCAAGGCTATTACTTCAGCCGTCCGTTGCCGCCAAGCGAAATGGGTACATTGCTTAGCGCAGGAACGCATCTTCCAGCCGATAGCCGTCGCCGCGTTCCCCCCAAGCGGACACTGCTACTCGGTATTGTTGACTAAACAACCACTAGCTAGTCCGCCCTGATCAATCGTCAAAGCCTTTACCAGCGGGAGTTTAAGGGCGAAACCGGATTGCTGGAATTGCAGGATATGGGCATATTAACGTTTGAAACCCTGCAAATTCTGACGAGGTTCGAATGGGTCCGAAAGCACGTGTGACAGAGCGAGATTTTTTCCGCCAACCGCTGCTTGAGCAGATCAATTTGAAGCATCCTCTGGTGCGCTTGGCTGGCTTGATCGATTGGGAGCACCTGGGCGCCGCGATGAGCGAGAGCTTCGTGTCCCGTGCCGGACGACCCGCGACATCACCACGCCTGATCGCAGGCTTGCTTTATCTGCAACACGCATTTGACCTGTCTGATGAGGAGGTCGTGTGGCAATGGGTCGAGAACCCCTATTGGCAGGTCTTTACTGGCGAGACGCTCCTGCAAACCGAGCCGCCGATCGATCCGTCGAGCCTGACACGCTGGCGCAAGCGCCTCGGTGAAGCGGGCGTCGAAGAGCTGTTGGCGGCTACGATTGAGGCCGCCAAACGTGCAGGCGTGATCAAGGCGTCGAGCGTGAAGCGCGTGATCGTCGACACGACGGTTATGCCCAAAGCAATTGCCCATCCAACCGATTCACGCTTGCTTGAGCGGTGCCGTGAACATCTGGTCAAAGCCGCCGCGCGCCATGGACTCAAGCTCAGACAGAACTACAACCGCGAGGCGCCTCGCCTGGCCGTGCAGATTGGCCGCTACGCGCACGCCAAGCAGTACAAGCGCATGAGAAAGACGTTGCGTACGCTGCGCTCGCGTGTGGGCCGGGTGATGCGCGATGTCCAACGGCAAGTCGACCGAGCGTCGGACTTGGGTCGCGTGGCGCTGCTGGAACTGATTGCCCGTACGAAGCGGATTCTGGCGCAGAAGCCCAAGGATAAGAACAAACTTTATGCGCTGCATGCACCGGAAGTCGAGTGTCTGGCCAAAGGTAAGATTCGTACACCATATGAATTTGGCGTGAAGGTGTCCATCACGACGACTCACAAGGAAGGGTTGGTCGTTGGCGCTCGCTCAATGCCGGGCAATCCATACGATGGTCATACGTTGGCTGAGGCGTTGGAGCAGGTGGCAATCTTGAGTGATGTGAGCCCGGAAGTGGCGATTGTGGATCGCGGCTACAAGGGCGTCGGGATTGATGGCGTGAAGATCTATCACCCTGGCTTGAGGCGTGGCATCACGCGTGGACTACGGGCGATGATTCGACGGCGCAGTGCGATCGAACCGGCTATCGGTCATATGAAGACGGATGGCAAACTGGATCGGAACTGGCTCAAAGGTGCACTGGGCGATGCGATGCACGCGGTGCTGTGCGGCGCTGGCCACAACCTGCGGATGATTCTCAGGAGGCTGCGGCTTTTTTACGCCTTTATGCTGGCCCTGCTGCTGAACTCGGCCGTTCGCGTGTGACCCCAGCAACTACGCCACCGGCCGACAAAACCAATTGTTCAGGGTCGACTAGCTAAAGCTGATGGTTTTGAGTTAAGTGTTCACGAGAAACGAATTTCAAACTTGGTCCCATAGCCACCGAGCAGATTTTCGATCTCGACGTCGATGGTTTCCTTCGTCCAGGTACAGCGCCTCAATGCCCATTTGGCGCATCAACGTGCCGACGTGCTTCGTGCCGGTAAAAGAGCCGCAGATGACATGAGACGTTCAGACGAGAGCGGGCCCCTCAACGACTACCAACCAACGAGTGCTTCTGCGATTCAACAGCAGGCCTACCCAGTTCCAGCGTGCAGTCAAAGCCGATATCTACAACGCTACACGACGTGGAGACAGAGATGAGGGTGGTCGGGCAAGCGATTTTGCACGCTTGGTGCAAGAGGCGGTATCAAGATTGCGGCCACCCCCTCCCAGATTCCTCGGACATTGAAAATACAAGCCATATTGGAAATGAAAACCCTTGGTATACCTGCGGCAATTCCTCTTGGGGTCGTTAACACGTGGACACCTAAGGATAGTCATATCCATGTTAACGCTTAAAATCCCAGGATTTTTCTAGGAAATGTTCAACGATTATTTGCATCTTGCGAATTCTAACTACGTCTCTTGCGTCAAGGTCCATCGCAGCCCGCGTCGCAACGTCTTTAGAACAATCAACATGACGCGCTAGCAGTCGTCGCAACAAGACAGAGGATTCCGATGCAACCCGTCCAGCTCGCTCCGCGCGAATCGCGACACGATTCACGCCCTGGCGCGACCCTGCGCGCTGCCATCAAGCGCGGTGCTGCGCCTTTTCGCCGGGCGGTGCTCGGTACCAGCCTGGCGTGGTTCGCGCTGGCTTCATCGGCAACATTCTCGGCGGCATTCGCTGCGGGTACGGCCAACCCGGACGCAACGCCATCGGATACCCCCGAAGCCGACTTGAATATCCAGGCGCAACCGGCAGGTCAATGGACCGGCGTATGGACCCGCTCGACCCTGCTCGGTGACATGGGCGGCGTGCGCTCGTGGCTCGGCAAATACGGCGTGACGCTGCAGGCGACCGAAGTATCTGAATATCTCGACAACGTGCGCGGCGGTCTGAAAACCGGCGGCACCTACGACGGGTTGACTACCGTCGCCCTCGGCCTCGATACCCAAAAGGCCTTCGGTTGGGAAGGCGGTACGTTCAACGTGAGCGCGCTGCAAATTCATGGCCGTAACCTGAGCCAGTACAACCTCGGGACACTGAATACCGCGAGCGGGATTGAAGCTCAGGACACCACGCGCCTCTGGGAACTCTGGTATCAGCAGTCTTTTCTGAATAAGCGCGTGGACGTGAAGGTCGGGCAACAAAGTATCGACCAGGAGTTCATGGTCAGCTCCTACGCGGCCACCTTCGTCAACACCATGTTCGGCTGGCCCGGCTTGCCGTCGTACGACATGCCGTCGGGCGGTCCGGCGTATCCGCTGTCCGCACTCGGCGTGCGCGTGCGCGGGCAGATCACGCCG
>Ga0185299_10007638_pt1 | contig 10988 bp, 14 predicted proteins | sample PaiPotPPA55metaG_FD_128002 | JGI IMG/M metagenome (GOLD analysis project Ga0185299, IMG submission 128002) | Iron sulfur acid spring bacterial and archeal communities from Banff, Canada, to study Microbial Dark Matter (Phase II) - Paint Pots PPA... ...
GCGCGACTGGGAGGACATGTTCAGGTGGGGCAACATGGCGCTGGGTTTCGAGGACGCCGAATACCAGGTCGAGTCGGGTTCGGCGCTGGAAACGCGCCAGCAGGGAGCGGTGAATCTGGGCAGGTATTGCGTGCAGCACGCGCTCGAACGGCGCGGCGGCGACGGCGAAGATCTGCTCAGCGTGCTCGGCAATGCCGAGATCAACGGGCGCAAGCTGACCGAAGGTGAGTTATTCCACAACGGCTTTCTGTATATCATCGGGGGACTCGAGACGACCCGCAATGCGATCTCGGGCGGACTGCTCGCGCTGATCCAGCATCCCGCCGAGTGCGCCAAGCTGATCAACAATCCATCGATGCTGCCGACGGCGATTGAAGAGATCTTGCGCTGGAGCAGTCCGATTACGCATATCGCGCGCGTCGCGACGCGCGACACCGAGGTCCGCGGCAAGCATATCCGCGAAGGCGACTGGCTGGCGTTGTGGCTGCCCTCGGGGAATCGCGACGAGCAGACGTTCGACGATCCATATCGCTTCGACATTGAACGCACGCCCAACGAACAGATCGCGTTCGGCAGGGGGGAGCATTTCTGCGCGGGCGCGCATCTGGCGCGGCTCGAACTTCGTCTGATGATGCAGTCGATCGTGCATGAAGTGGAACAGATCGAGCTGGCAGGTCCGGTGGAACGGCTGAAGTCAAATCTGGTCGCGGGCATCAAGCATATGCCGGTCCGCTTCAAGCGGACTCACGCAGCGGCATAGGATCTCGACTAGCGACTGGGAATCCGCCGCTATCCCAGCGCAATCGCGCGCGGGTTAGCGGCTGTAAACGCCTAACCAGCGGCGACGATCCTGAATGATGGGGCGCTGCCGTTGCATGACTGCGTATGCCTCATCGAGAGTCATCCCGCGCCGCCGATGAAGGAACCAGGCGACCGTCAGGGGCGCCCGCTCGCAGCCTTCCTCGCAATGCACGAGCACGCGCAAATCGAGCCGCAACGCATGGTCAATCAACGCCGCGGTGCTCTCGAGCGTCGCCCAGCCGTTTTTCAGAAACGGCATCCATACCGCGTGCGCCGGCTCGGCCTCGAGCCAATCCGGCAACACCGAAATGATCATGCCCGGGAATCTCTGCGCGTCCTGCAGATCGCCCACATAAAGATGCGGGATGATCTCACTCGCGCCCCATTGACCTTCGCCCACGCCGTACCCTCGCGGGGTGAGGTTAACGTATTTTCGCGCGCCGCTCGATCCGTCAACGTGCTCTGGCGAAGCGCCGGCTCAGGCGTCGGGTTCGCCGTCGAAATAGCCCACCTCCATATCGCGGCGAAAGATTCCCGTCAGAGTCCGCTTTTCTTTCGGGCCACCGGGCGCGGAGCCGACAAAGAAGCCGACCTTGTTCGAGTCCGAGTATACCCCGATATCGGGCTCGATCATGGTGGAAAAGCATAGATACCTGAGCGGCCGTTGCGAGCGATTGTCCAAGCGGTGCGCATGCTCGCGACCGCGCGGCAGGGAGATAAAATCGCCAGGCCGGACCGGCGTTTCCGACTCTCCCACTCGGAGGGTGCCCTCGCCTTCGAGCACATAAATCGCCTCTTCGTTGGCGCAATGATAATGGCGGGGAAAGGCGGCGGCGCCCGGCTCGATTTCGAAAATGCTCGCGCCGAGACGCTGCATCCCGGCAACCGCGGTGAACGCTTTGCGCCGATAGCGGAACTTGCCCTGGGCAGCTTCAGTCCAGGAGATCTCGTCCTGATTCACTACATTTGCGGGTCTCACTTTCGGCCTCCCTCATTTATTATAAATGTTGATATCACTATATATATCTTGATTCAACGCCGGAGGTCGGAGAGGTGCGCCAAGTGCGGTTGCACCGCGCAGCGCGACCATCGGACGCCGAACGGCGCTGGCACCACCACCCTTCGCGCAGTAGTCTCATTCAGGCGGTGCGAGGTGAAACAGCGCGATGTCGATCGTGAAGCAGTATTGAAGGCCAACCAGGCGTTCTACCGCGCGTTCGAAAGTCTCGAAATCGCTCAGATGGAGCGCGCGTGGCTGCGCGATCAGCGGATCGCATGCGTGCATCCCGGATGGCGCCGACTGACCGGGTGGGGCCCGATCATGACGAGTTGGGAGCGCATCTTTCAGGGCGCGTTCGAGATGAAGTTCGAGTTGCGCGACGCCGCGGTGACGGTGAACGGCGACCTCGCGGTGGTGTTGGTCGAGGAGGTGCTGACGCAGCGCAACTACGACGGTGCTTCACGATCGCACGTGATCGCGACCAACGTGTTCGAGCGCGCGGGCGGCGAATGGTTGATGATTCTCCATCACGGATCGCCCATCCTGGCGCCGCCGGACGACGAGCCACCGCTGCAATAGAGCACGCGCGTTCAGCCGATAATCTCGTTCAGGCCTTCGATGACTTGATCGATTATTTCGGACGAAACACGCGCGAGACGACGCCCGATCCGCTCGACTGAAAGAGTCCTAATCTGACTGATCTTGACCCACGATTTTTTTGGCAGGCGGCGAAGATAGAGTTCCAGTGTGAGCGGAAAACTGGCCGCCTGAGGCTGGCTGGTTAGCGCGACGGCAATCACCGTTCCGGACCGTTCGTTAAAGACTTCGTGACTGAGAACCAGCACCGGCCGGGTCCCGGCCTGCTCTCGTCCGCGGGTAGGTTCGAGATCGGCCCAGACGATATCGCCTCTTAATATTCGGGCCATTTCTTAAAATCGCGCGCGAGTCCTTCATCGGCGAGCGATTGTTCAACGGCGGGTTCGAGTTTTGAACATTCGCGAGCCAGACGCGACCGGTCGAGTCGCGTGAGTTTCTCGGAGACCGCCTCTTGAATCGCGCGGCTACGGTTGGGAAAGACCCGCCTCTTAACGAGGCCGTCGAGGCGTTCGAGAATTTCCCGATCGATCGTGATTGCAACCTTGGCGGATTTCATAATTGCCTTAGTCATACCGTTTATCATACCGCCGCGCGATCATAAAAGCGTCGAAATTCCTGTCGAGCGGCCACGAAAATGGAAACGGCGGGAGGCCGTATGACCACCCGCCGGGTTTGGCGATTGCGAAAGAGCTGTTACTACATCAGCTTTGACCCTGGATCGCGCGCATCAGCCTTGGCCCTTCATCGCGCGCGCCAAGATCGCGGCGATTTCGGGACGCGTATATTCGGGCGGCGGCGCCTGACCCGCGCGCAGCATCTCGCGGACCTTGGTGCCGGAGAGCAAAAGACGGTCGGCGTCGGTGTGCGGACAGGTCTTGAACGAGGCCATCCCGCCGCACTTCGAGCAATAGAAGGTATTCTCGAAATTCAGCGTGGTGATGCCGATTTCGCCGGGGGCATAACGCTCGAAGATTTTTTGCGCGGCGTAGGTGCCGTAATAGGTGCCGACGCCGGCGTGGTCGCGCCCAACAATAAAATGCGTGCAGCCGTAGTTGCGCCGGATGATCGCGTGAAGAATCGCCTCACGCGGTCCACCGTAGCGCATGTGCGCGGGCATCACGGTAAGCATCGCGCGATCCTTTGGATAGTAAAGCTCGAGCAGTACCTTGTAGGTGTCCATGCGTACCGCGGCGGGAACGTCATCGCCCTTGGTCTCGCCAACCAGAGGATGGAGCAGCAGGCCGTCGCAGATCTCCAGCGCGGCCTTCTGGATATATTCGTGGGCGCGATGGGTCGGGTTGCGGGTCTGGAAGGCGACGATTTTACGCCATCCGAGTTCGCGGAACTTCGCGCGGGTCTCACGGGGATCGTGCCGATATTCGAGGAAGGTGCGGCCCGGGATGTCGGCAAACAAAATTACCTTGCCACCGAGACAGTATGGCGGCGTAGAGGTAACGTTCTTGGCGCCCGGATGCGCGTCCTCGGCGGTGCCGAAGACCGCTGCCGCTTCCTGCTGTCGATCGACCTGGTAAATCTCGGTGAGCTTGAGGATCGCGAGACGGACGCCCGCCTCGTTCGCCAACGCCAGGTCTTTGCCTGGCGCGAGCGATCGCGCAGTCGCCTCGTCCACGCCGAGGGTAATCGGAATCGACCAGGGAATTCCGGACGCGAGGCGGAGATCGTCGCGGCTGCGAAGGTAGTCCGCCTCACCCATGAAGCCGTTAAGCGGCGAGAACGCGCCCGACGCCAGCATCTCGAGATCGGCAATTTCGCGGGCGCCGAGCGTCACCACCGGGAGCTTATCGGCGTGAGCGCGAAGGCTCGCCTGCTCGGCGGCCGGCGCCTTCAAATCGACGAGTTCGCCGCCACCGTGCGCGGAAATCGGGTCTTGGGCGGGATCGTGGGCGACACTGCTCATCGTGCGGCTCCTGCGGCATAGATGAATTTTTGCGCTTCGAGAGCGGCGAGCAGACGGGCGAGGCTTTCCTCGACCTTCTCAGTGTCCGAATTCAGGGTGAGTTCAGGTTTCAGCGGCTCCTCGTAAGGGTCGGAGACGCCGGTAAAGTTCTTGATTTCGCCGGCCAGCGCCTTCTTGTAGAGGCCCTTGACGTCGCGCTCGGCGAGGGTCGGAACCGGGCACTGCACGAAGACCTCGAAAAAGCGGTCGTGCATCGCGCGGACCTCATCGCGAATCTGACGATACGGGGAAATCGCCGCCGAAATCGCGATCACGCCGTTGCGCGCGAGCAAACGGCAAACCCAACCGATGCGGCGAATGTTGGTGTCGCGATCTTCCTTGGAAAAGCCCAGGCCCTTCGACAGGTTGGTGCGAACCTCGTCACCGTCGAGGATTTCGACGCGATGGCCGCGACGGCGCAGCTCCTCGGCCACGAGATTGGCCAGCGTTGACTTGCCGGCGCCCGACAGGCCGGTGAACCACAGGGTAAAACCTTCGCTCATGTTGTGATGCAATGCTCCGAGATAGATTACTTGGTTGGTCGCATAAGTTATATAAATCCACTGTGCGACGCAACTGGGCGTTTTCCCTAATTCGATTTAGCGTGGTGTTCCGGTAGTGCGAGGTTGAGGTGAATTCGCATGGCGTCCGGGGACGCGAAAACCTCGGTTGCGCCCGCGGCGACCAGTCGGTCGCGAGCGGCGTGGCTGATAGCGATACCGTAAAAGCCAAGGACAGCTGCGCGAGCCGCGCCGAAGTCCGCCTCACTGTCGCCCACGAAGACCGCATCGGCGGCGGTTGTAGCAGTTTGCGCGGCAGGTGCGAAAGTCGGAGAGAGATTGAGCGCTCGCGCGACCATCTCGGGCGAGGGTTTCAGCGCGAGCAGGCTGTCGCGGCCGACGATCGCGTGCACCAGGTCGCTGATGCCGTGACGCTGGAGCCATCGGGCAACCGTCCGTGAGGAGTTCGAGGTTACGATGACAACGGTCGCGCTCCGGGCGACGAGCGCTTCGAGCAAATCGATCGCACCGGCGGTGGGCTGTGCGAGCTCGACGCCGACGAGTTCGTGACGTTCGATTATCTCCGAAGAGCGCCGGAGAAGAGATTCCGCAATTTCGGGCGGCATCCGATCGATATTCGCTCCAGTGGACGGCGCAGTTTCGAGCGGCAGCCGTCCAGCCGCGCTGATGAACTGTCGGCGTAGCTGCCTCTGGACGGCGGTTGGTGTATTCGCTTCTGCGGACGACGCGCGCAACCAGCGGGTATGAAGCGCGGCGTACAGTGGCAGGTTGCCCTTGGGAATCGCGGCGAAGATTTTCTTATCAACACCTTTGTCGCGCAGAAACGCCTCGAGTTCGCGACGGCTACCCGGCCAATCTACTTCGCGCTCGAGCGCCGCGAGTGTGTTGTCGAAATCGAAGAGCCACAGGCGGGCGTCAGGATTCGGCGGACTCATTCGGGCACTTTCGCCATGCGCGCCCCGTCGCAACCGCATGCGAATCCGGCACTCGAATCGAGAGTCCGCGTCGAGGCGTCGTAGCCGTGAAACTCGAGCAGCGTGGGCTTCTGCTTGGAAGGGTAGTGGGTGAGCAACTTGATCGCCTCGAGCACGGCCAGCATCGCGATGAAGCCGGCGTTATAGGCAGGCGGACCCACTGGAGCGAGCAGTTCTCCGGCGTTCGCACATTGTAGGCAGGGCGGTCGCGAAGGGATGACCGCCAGCCTCGCCAGGACGTCGAGGCGCGCGAGCACCGTTCCGAACCTGGGCCGGTCGGCGCTATTTGATGCGCGATCGCGGAGCGCCCGGGCCCGAACCAGCGTGGCGTCATCGCCGACGATCGCGATCGCGAGATCAATGTTCATTATATCGGCGGCGGCGGCGTCTCCGATGACGACGGCGGAGTCAGAATTGAGATCGCGCATCCGGGCGATAATCGTGCCGCGCGCCGCGATGTCGAGGTCTGAGCGCAAATCTATATTTCCAACACCCGCCCCGACGAGGTATGCGATCACCGCTTCCGCATCGGCATAATTTGCGATGAGCAAAACCCGCGAAGTAAGCAAGCGCTCCTGCGCAACACCGCCGAATTTATCGACGATAATCTGCCGGCTGTAACGTTCGATCTGGCGATTGGTGAGCGCCACGTGATTGGTTCGACGCGAGCGGCGCGCAGCGCGCACTACTCGATGACGTTCTTCTCGATCGGCTCGACCGTGACGCCGGTCGCGCGCAGCCATGTGATCGCACGTTCGATCTGATCGTTGGTGCCTTCGAACTCGACGGCGACGAGGCCCATGTCCTCGGATACGCTGGCGCCGCGGATATTGAAAACGAGATCGAATTTCTTGACCAACTGGTAAAGAATCGGCTCCCGGATAAGCTCGCGCGGGTAGCTCAGGTAGTAGCGTTCGCGGATACGTTCCATTTACGAACCAGGCGCTGGAGATGTTCGCGGCGCCATTCCTGCCATCCGATCCAGAGATTAGTGGAGAGATATTTTTCGCCAAAGTCGGGGAAAATTGTGACGACGGTGCCCTCGCGCAACGAGCTCGCGAGCTTGAGTGCGGCGACCATCGCGGCGCCCGACGACTGGCCCACGAGGATGCCTTCGAACTGCCCCAGCGCATAGACCATCTCGTAGGCGTCCTCGGTACTGATCTGGATTTTGTCGTCGAGTTCGCGCTCGTGATAGATGCCCGGAATGATGGATGTCGCCATGTGCTTGAGGCCCTCGAGTCCGTGCATCGCGTCGTCGGGCTCGACCGCGATCACTTTGACGGCAGGGTTGCGCGACTTGAGGTAACGGCCGGCGCCCATGATGGTGCCGCTGGTGCCGATGCCGGCGAGAAAATGCGTCACCGCGCCTTCCGTCTGGCGCCAGATCTCAGGGCCGGTGGTCTCGAAATGAGCCAACGGATTAGCCTCGTTGTTGTACTGGTCAGGTTTGAAGTAGCGGTCGGGGTCGGCGTAGATAAGCTTGCGGCACAGAACGATCGCGCCGTCGGAACCTTCGAGAGGATCTGAATAAATCGGCTTCGCGCCGAAGGCCTCGATGATCTTCTTGCGCTCGCGACTGACGTTCGACGCCATCACCAGTTCGACGGGATAACCTAACGCCGCTCCAACCATCGCCAGCGCGATACCGGTATTGCCGGAGGTCGAATCGAGGATGACCTTGCCGGGCCGCAGGTCGCCGCGCGTAAGGCCGAGTTCGATCATCTTGCGCGCTGCGCGATCTTTCACCGAACCACCGGGATTGAAGCCCTCGAGCTTGGCGAAAATGCGGACGCCCGGACGGAGCAGGCCCTCGGTTAGCCGGGTGATCTCGAGCAGCGGCGTATTGCCGATCAGATCGAGCACGCTCATCGCGCGCGCGACCGGCGTGCTCTCGCGGTTAACGTCCGCCTGCGATCGCCGGGACGATTGAGATATCGTCGCCATCCTTGACCTTGGAGCTGAGCTGGTTGAGGAAGCGGATATCGTCGCCGTTCAGATAGACGTTGACGAAGCGGCGCAGTTCGCCGTTGTCGTCGAGCAGCCGCTCGCGCATACCCGGATGGCGGCGTTCGAGATCGTCGAGCACGGCCTTGATCGAATCGCCTTCGGCGGTTACTTCGTCAACGCCGGCGGTAAAGCGGCGCAGTGGTGTAGGTACTCTAACCCTTACAGCCATGATGGTGATCATACCTCCTGAATAATCGCAAAGGCGAACTTGGATGATTATGTCTTGGACACGGCGCTCGCAAGGTCATGCAGCTCCCGCGAGTGCGCGACGAGTTCCGCCGAGCCGCTCGTAGAGCGCGTCGAATTCGCGCAGGCGGGCCTCGATGATAAACGGCTGCTCGATCGATTGCGCCACGGCCTCAACCGTTTTGTAACCGTTTCCGGTAATCGCGATCACCACGCTCTCATCGGGCTTGATGCGCTTTTGCGCAATCAACTTCATCGTCACTGCGAGCGTAGTGCCGCCAGCCGGTTCGGCGAAAATCCCCTCGGTACAGGCTAGCAGCTTGATCGCGTCGATGATTTCAGGGTCGGTCGCGACGTCGCCCCATCCGCCGGATTCCCGCACCGCCTTCAGTACGTAGAAGCCGTCGGCCGGGTTGCCGATCGCGATCGACTTCGCGATGGTGTCGGGTTTCACCGGCGTGATCAGGTCGGTTCCTTTATGCAGCGCATGGACGACCGGGGCGGAGCCGGCGGCCTGCGCGCAATGGATCTTGAATTCGCTCTCGCGCAGCAGTCCGACCTCTTTGAATTCTTTGAAGCCCTTCGCGACCTTCGGCAGGATCGTCCCGCCAGCCGTCGGCAGCACGATATGGTCGGGCGTGCGCCATCCGAGTTGCTCGGCGACCTCGAAGCCGAAGGTCTTGGCACCCTCGGTGTAATACGGGCGCAAGTTGATATTGACGAACGCCCATCCGTATTTGTCGGCGATCTCGCTGCACAGCCGATTGACGTCGTCGTAATTCCCGCGAATCGTGATCACGCGCGCGCCGTAGATAGTCGAGCCGACGATCTTTCCCATCTCGACGCCCTCGGGCATGAAGATCACACAATTGAGGCCCGCTCGCGCCGCGTGGGCCGCGACCGCCGTGGCGAGATTTCCGGTCGAGGCGCAGGAGACCGTCGTGAAGCCGAATTCGCGCGCTTTGCTGATCGCGACCGAGACCACGCGATCCTTGTACGACAGGGTCGGATGGTTGACGGTGTCGTCCTTGATATAGAGCTTCTTGATTCCGAGTTCGGCGCCGAGGCGTTCGGCGCGCAGCAGCGGGGTGAACCCCGAACACGGACCGATTTGCGGCTCGCCTTCGACCGGCAACAGTTCGCGATAACGCCACAGATTGTGCGGCCGGCGTTCGATCGTTGCGCGTGAGATCGCGGCGCGGATTTTCGCGTAGTCGTAGCCGACTTCGAGCGGACCGAAGCAGGTTTCGCAAACGTGGAGCGGGCTGATCGGGTAGTCCTGGCCGCACTCCCGACACTTGAGATTGGTCACGTAACTCATCGGATCCTCGTTAACTGGCCGGCGGCGCAGCAGGTCCGGCCGCGGCGTTCGATTCAGCAGCGCCGCATCGGCATCCGATACGCGCCGCAATTGGGGTCAGGCGAATTCGCCCGGTGTTAGAGCCATCGAGAGTCAACATCTTGCCCGCGAGCGCGGGCATTCGACCGTTCACGAAACTGATCGCCTCGGCCGCTTGGGCCTCACCAATCGCGCCTGCGACGGGGCCGATGATGCCGGCTTCGCGGCAACTCGCGACCTCGGCCTCGTCGGGCGGCTCCTCGAAGAGACATCGCAGGCACGCGCCGCGCCTTGGCATCACGGTCATCGCTTGTCCGGTGAGTCCCAGCACGCCGCCATAAACGAACGACCGGCCAAGTTCTAGGCAGACATCATTGATCAGGAATTTGGTGGCAGGATTATCGGTCGCGTCGATCACGAAATCGAAGCGCGCGATGATTTCCGCGGCGTTGGCAGCGTCGAGACTTGCGTGAATCGATTCAATCGCGAGGCCGGGCGAAATTACCTTGAGCCGTCGCGCAGCCGCGACTACCTTGGGAACGGCTATATCACTTTCACCGAAGATGATTTGTCGCGGCAGATTCGAAAGCTCGATCGAATCGGGATCGATCAAAGCGAAGTTCCGGATTCCGGCGCGCACGAGAGACAATGCTGCGGGCGCGCCGAGTCCGCCGGCTCCAACGATCAATATTTGCTTCTGCGACAACACGTTCAGCGCGTCCGTCCTTAGCGGCGCGTTTACAGAGGTTCTGCTGGCGGGGATCAAAAAACCCTCGTCGAGGGATAAGACGAGGGTAATTCTACTCTCGCCTTATCTACCAAGGCTCCCATGAACTACCGGGAACCCCGCAGGACTTAGCACCGGCATTATGAAGGCCGGTTGCTGCGGCATCGTCGGGCCAGTCCCTCCGCCGCTCTGGATAAGGCCGCTAATACTGACTTCCAAAGTAGCTATAAGCATAGCGGTATGTCAATCCGCCGACCACGCGGTCAGCGTCATATTGGAGAGACTCACCGAGCAAGTTGATGCGCGTGAATTCCCGCCGTTCGCGTTTTCCCTTGCGGGAGGCGGGGCGCGGGTGCTTTAACGAATCTGAACGCGAACGACATCACTTGGTAACTCCCGATCGCGGCGTGCCAGCACGATGCGCATTCACGCCCGATGCGGCGACGTTACGAAGTCGCGACTCGTCGCTATTCATCATACGAGGAGAGAACGATCATGCGAGTTGGATTTATTGGATTGGGCAACATGGGCGGGCCGATGGCGCTCAATATGATCAAGGCGGGGCACAGCCTGGTCGTGAACGACATCCGGCGCTCGATGGCCGAGGCGCATCTCGCGGGCGGCGCGCAATGGGCCGATACGCCGGCGGCGGTCGCGGCCAAGAGCGAACTGGTACTGACCTCGTTGCCGGGACCGAAGGAAGTCGAGGCGGTGGCGCTGGGCGCGAACGGAATTCTCAGTGGGATTCCACAAGGCGCGGTTTACGCGGACCTCTCGACCAACTCGCCGAGCGTGATCCGGCGCATCCATGACGTGTTCAAGGAGAAGGGCATCGCGATGCTCGACGCGCCGGTCAGCGGAGGAATTCCGGGGGCG
>Ga0185299_10007639_pt1 | contig 10984 bp, 6 predicted proteins | sample PaiPotPPA55metaG_FD_128002 | JGI IMG/M metagenome (GOLD analysis project Ga0185299, IMG submission 128002) | Iron sulfur acid spring bacterial and archeal communities from Banff, Canada, to study Microbial Dark Matter (Phase II) - Paint Pots PPA... ...
CCAGCTCCCTTTGCAGCACGGGGATCGAGCAGCCTGACCTCTCGACACGGCCCACGGCGTCTCGGGCTGCCTCGGGCGACGCCCCGAAACCGCGTCCCATCAGGAACAGCTGAAGTAGTTCGGCAGCCTCGCGCGAGTCGATCAGAACATCGTGAATCAGATCGTTCCGTAAAGCCGTCAATTCCGCACTCGAGAATGTATCTTTCATGGCCGTTATCACCTCCGACTCCGACCTTCACCGCCCTGCCTCATTAGACTCACTCTCTGTGTGCAATCGAAGTACCGTTGTCGAAGGGGAAGAACGTACCGGTGCGTTGTAGCTGTGGCGTCAAGTCTACGTATTCGCTTGAGAACATGTCGGTGGAGCGTCCTGTCCCTCGGACATAGTGCCCAACCGTAGCACTTGCAGCGCGCGTGAGAAGCAGAAAACAACTACGGAGCGAAGACGACAGTAACCCGGTTGAGCGTGTTGAACACGAACGTGGGGGGCAGTCAGCGTCCCAGTGTCGCCTTGCCATTGTTCCTGATTTCGTCGCCGTCCCCCGAATCGCGAAGGTTGCCGAAGGTAAGTACCAGGTTGGCGAACTGGGAGCGTACGTAGTCGAGGGAGAGCAGGTTTTCGAATCGCCCGAGAAACCCTTCACGACAACCGATTTAGTGCCAGTTCGGAGCATTGAATTCAGATGTGGCAATGGTCCCACAGAACGCCTAGCGAGTGGAGGATAATCGCGTCTCCGATCGCCAATTCGTCGGCAGAGACAACAATTTTGCAGGCGTAACAAACAACTGGATTAAGTGTCTGACACCAGCGCTCGTGGCAGATGATACCCTCACAGTGTTCACAAGCTGCCTGGGCGTTGTACCCGTTGCTGTGATACAAGGCTGCTTCGTTGTGGGACATCACTCATCTCCTGGGCCGTGCCTGTCCGCCCGCAAGATCAACCGGACAAGACACTCGTTGGAGCTACGCTGACTTCTTAGTCGGCGAGCAGAACTCAATGATCTTTCCGCAGTGCAACGCAGGGGCCCACTTCAATGGTTTCCGAAAGTTCTTCGGTACATAAAACTCAATTACCTTTGCCATGACAACCTCTTGTTCTTATAAGCCTCTATTGGCACGGCCGGGATGCATTCGCAGCTTTCAGGCTCCAATGGCCCTACCAAAGCCATCCGCATTGACAACGCACGGACTCGCAGAATTGGAGCTCGTGCAAGAGTGCTTTGCAAATGGCGCACGATATCATCCACATAGGTTTCCCTCGAGGATCGCGCGAGAACCGGTTGGCGTCGGTCTTTCCAAATCCCTCAAGCGACGTGCGCCTTTTGCCAACATAGCCCAAGCCAGTGCTTTCATGTCCGGATCCACAGAGTTCGTAGCCCTCAGCAGTTCCTTCCCTGCCTCTTGCTGTCCGAACCTGCACCACATCACTCCACAAAGAAAAACGTAGTTGCCGTCCATTTCCGTTTCCTCCTATCCAGCGCTGAGGAACATCAGTGGCACCCCAGCACTATGTTGCAACCACCTCTTCCGCTGCTCCAACTGCAATCCAACTGCCAATAGCAGCCCGTTCAAAAGAACGACCGCTGTCTCGCCAGAATCTGGTCGACCTCATCGTATGAGCGATTACAGAGACGCCGCGACGCGAGATTGCAGTCTGAATGCCGATTTCCAGGACACGAGGCATCTGTTCGGGGTCGGAGACTAACTCGCAGTACCTAAGGTGCCCATGCAATTGCCGCCATGAAATTCATGGCCACAAACCACGCTTCCTCTACATCGGGCCGACGCTCATTCCTGCAATTGCGTGATAAGCCAGATGACACTTGACGGAAGAGGCACGCGGATGACACTGACTGGCCCGGCATGTGGTTAGTCGCCTCGCGAAATTGCCCCCTTACCAAACTATCGAAAGTAGGGGTCTAATCGACCAAAGTCTGGATGCTTTAGCCGAAAGCGAGATTGCCTCAATTGTCGCAATCACGCTAGCATCAGGGCATGTCGGCGGATCGAACGTCCAAATTAATAGCGATCATTGATGACGACGAGGCCATGCAAGATTCACTGCGCGATCTGATGGAAGCGGCTGGGCTGGTCGCACGGTGCTTTGGATCTGCGGAAGAATTCCTCGAATCCGATTTGCATACTCGGGCTGCGTGCCTAATTGTTGATATCCGTATGCCAAAGATGTCGGGTCTGCAGTTGCAGACCAGGTTGAAAGAAGAGGAATGCAATATTCCGATCATCTTCATCACGGCTCATGGAGACGCCAGGATGAGAATTCGAGCGATGAGAGAGGGTGCAGTCGAGTTCCTTGCAAAACCGTTCGATCATCACCTGTTGCTCAAAAGAGTCCGAGCTGCGCTTGATATGTGAGCAACCTCGGCTATTGCGGTCGCGTGGGGACCCTTAAGTGTAGAGGTTTCTATGGGAGATTATGCAACAGTCATGAACCCTGTGCCGGATCACGCCGAGCGTACGTTCGAGCGGATCATCGGCAATAGCGCTGCCCTCGAATCTGTTCTCGAGCAAGTGGAGCAGGTTGCGTCCACAGACTCGACTGTCCTCATCGAAGGGGAAACCGGCACGGGAAAAGAACTCATTGCTCACGCCATTCACAATGCAAGTCAGCGCTACGGGCGCGCTTTTATAAAACTCAATTGCGCGGCTATTCCGCTGGATCTTCTGGAAAGCGAATTGTTCGGTCATGAGAAGGGCGCCTTCACCGGAGCCATCGCGCAGAAGATCGGGCGCTTCGAAATGGCTGACAAAGGTACGCTGTTCTTGGACGAAGTCGGTGACATCCCTCCCGCCCTGCAGCCGAAGTTACTGCGGGTGTTGCAAGAGCAGGAATTCGAGCGTTTAGGGAGCGGTCGAACCCACAAAGTGGACGTCCGCCTGGTAGCCGCAACGAATCGGAATCTCGAGAAGATGATAGCTCGCGGGCAATTTCGCAGTGACCTGTATTATCGTCTGAACGTCTTCCCCATCTTGCTGCCGGCGCTCCGAGAGCGCCGGGAAGACATTCCCGCTCTTGTGGCTCATTTCGTGAAGCTATTTAGCCGCCGTATGGGGAAGCAACTGGACAGCATTCCTCCAGAAACCATGTCTGCATTCCAGTGGCATTCCTGGCCCGGGAACATACGCGAACTGCAGAACTTGGTAGAGCGCGCAGTTATCCTTTCCCGCGATGGTGTGCTTCCAAATCCCCTGCATAAAAAGCGAACAGGGCCTATCATCGTTAGTCTGCAGCAGACCCAGGCTTTGCCATCGTCGATGACGTCGGAAGACTCCGACCGCGCTCTGATCGTGGAAACACTTGAGCAGGGCGGCTGGATCGTCGGTGGACCGCGCGGCGCAGCGGCGAAACTGGGACTGAAACGAACTACGTTGCTGGCCAAGATGAGAAGATTGGGGATCTCGCGGCCTATCTCTGAGGAAGGAACCTGCGTTCCCGGAGTCGCGCAAGAAGGTGCCCAGATTTGACAGTAGAATTGGCAGCCTCACATGAATAAGTTGGACGTCAGCAAGCGCGAACGGGTCGAGCAAACCGTAATCGACCCGATTCTGGCGTTGTTCGCTCACATGCAACTGCGACTGTTGACCCCAGTTTTCTTGCAGCGATCGCTGCCGCTGGTTCTCTGCATTGGGATGAACGGTTGCCGATCGCATAAAGCCAATTCCGCACCTTCGATCGAGTTCACCCATATTCAGCCGGCAGCCCAACGTGGACGAGAAAGAGTCGACACGATCTCTGGACGAATAAGAAGCGCTCGACCAAAGCAGCAGATTGTTATTTATGCGCACAGCAGGCAATGGTGGGTGCAGCCCTGGCCGCCTTACCTCGGATCGTGACGGAGATCGATGGTGTCGAGCCCGCACATAGTCGCACGTACCGCAACATTCTCAGTGCTGTTGGTGTACTTTGTGCTGACCGGATGCCACTCTTCATCAAGAAATTCAGCTCCAACGGTTGCTTTCAGCAAGGGTGCCGCTGCATATCAGGAGAGTCCCTACAAGACAGACATAACCGAACGTGACTACAAGACAGACATAATCGATGGTCGTGTCACAGGGGCTCGACCCGGGCAGCGAATCGCGTTGTACGCAAAGACAGATGGGCGATGGGGCCTGTGCCGGCAATCAGATCAACCATTTGCCAATATCGAAAGTGACGGCCGGTGGAAAGCTTCAGTCCACCTGGGATTACAATATGCCGCTCTGTTGGTTGATCCAACCTACGATCCGCCTGAACAAACTGAATCGTTGCCGATCGTAGGTAACGGCGTGGTAGCGCTGGCGGTCGTTAAAGGGGAAGGCGCAGCGCCGCTACTCCCGGCGCCCAAGATACTGAACTTTAGCGGATACGAGTGGACGACGAGCACCGGGCCAATTTTTCACGCTGGGTCAAGAAACTTCTTCGATCCTGCAAACGTTTGGACGGACGAAAGAGGTGCACTGCATCTTCGCATTTCGGGAAGCCCGGGAAAGTGGTCTGTGGCGGAAGTGAAGCTCACGCGCAGCCTGGGGTACGGAACCTACAGGTTCCAGCTGCGCGATGTCTCTCATCTCGAACCTTCTGCTCTTCTAACCCTAATCACCTGGGACGGCATTGGCTCAGAGAGCACCCGGCGGGAGTTGGACGTTGAGCTTGGTCGTTGGGGACACCTTGAGAATACCAACGTAGATTATGTCGTCCAGCCTTACTACGTTCCAGCTAACTTTGTTGCCTTTCGGGCGCCGCCTGGTCTCTACACACATTCGTTTCGGTGGGAACCGGAGAAAGTAACGTTTTCGACGGTAGCAGGATCGGGCAATTCAGGCGGTGGCCGTGTCATTAACCAGCATGTGTTTACCTCCGGTGTGCCTTCCCCGGGGGGCGAATCGGTACGCATCGCCTTGTATGTATTTCATCAAGGCAAAATACCTCTGAAAAACGAAAATGAGGTCATAATCGACAAATTCGAGTACCTCCCGTGATTTGCTGGTTGAAGCAAACTCGATGGATTCTTATTGGAATCGTGCTAGCGGGCCTTGTCACCGATGCACGTGCACTCGATCCTAATCGTCTGCCTTCGCAGTACGTCCGCGAACAATGGACCACCGAAACCAAGTTTCCCGGCGGCGCGGTCAACGGCATCGCGCAAACCGCAGATGGATACCTCTGGATTGGAACGGACAGAGGCCTGCTACGTTTCGACGGCTTTGATTTCGGGCCTGTCTCGTTTACTTCCATCGCCGCCGCTTCGAACGTTCAAATATTGCAACTGCTTACGGACGCCGGCGGAAAACTGTGGATCCGTCCACAGGGGGCCTATCTCGTACGCCAAAAAGATGGCAAGTTTGAGAGCGTCAGATACGGCTTACCCGCAATCACCGCCCTGTCAACAGATAACCAGGGCGGAGTACTCGTTTCCGGCATCGGGCAGGGCACTTTCCGTTTCACGGCAGACGACGTTCAGAAATTGGGACCCTCTTCACCGCCAGTAATCTCCATGGCAGAAACAGCCGATGGCAAGGTTTGGCTGGGGACACTCGGCGATGGCCTCTTTTTTCTTACGGGCGGGCGAGCTACCAACGTCAACGCAGGATTGCCCGACCGAAAGATCAATTCTCTGCTGCCGATCGGTGAAGAGTTGTGGGTCGGCACCGACACAGGTTTGTATCACGGGAACGGCAACGGCTTTCGTCGGCTCGAATTGCCGTCGTTCCTCGGTAGTGTCCAGGTTTTGAGCATCCTGCGCGATCATGACTCGAACATGTGGCTGGGTACGACGCGCGGGCTACTGCGCATCAACGGTAAAGGCATTTCGTTCTCCGAAGAGAATGAGCTTCGCGGAGACGGCGGGATTAACGTTCTGTTCGAGGACCGCGAAGGGAATCTCTGGATCGGAGGTGCGCGAGGGCTAGGCCGCATTCGGGACAGTGCGTTCGTAACTTATTCATCTGTTAGCGATCGTCGTTTCGAACACAATGGCCCTGTATATGTCGACCCGGAGGGCCGCACCTGGCTGGCTCCCGCTCAAGGTGGGCTGTATGTTCTCCAGAACGGCCGCGTTCAACCCGTTCCATCGATACCACCAAATGAGGTCGTCTATTCCATCAGTGGACGGGCAGATGTGGTGTGGGCCGGACGTCAACGCGGGGGACTCACCCGTCTACGATTTCGCAACGGTGCGATAGCGAGCCAGAGTTATACAGAGGCAAACGGACTGGCCCAAAACAGTGCCTATGCTGTTTATGAGAGCCGTGATGGCTCTGTGTGGGCCGGCACGCTGAACGCCGGCGTCAGCAAATTCAAAGATGGGCACTTCACCACTTACACGACGACCAACGGCCTTGCTTCGAATACGGTCTCGTCCATCCTTGAAACCCGCGATGGTGCAATGTGGTTTGCCACACCTAACGGGCTGAGTTCTTTTTCAAACGACCAATGGAGAACCTATACAACGGTAGAGGGTTTGCCTTCGCCAGAGGTGAACTGCCTTTTCGAGGATTCATCCGGAACTCTCTGGAGTGGGACATCTGCTGGTCTTGCCTTTTTTGCCTCTAACCGTTTTCAAGTCCCTCATGAATCGCCCGACGTTTTGCGCGAACAAATAGTCGGAATGGCGGAGGACCAAAGCGGAAGGTTTTGGATCGCGACCTCAAATCATGTTTTGCGCGTTCCGCGCGACAAACTGCTAAGCGGTGTTGTGAAAGCAGTCGATGTTCGCGAGTATGACCAGGCCGATGGTCTCGAGAGCACTGAAGGAGTGAAGCGGAGCCAATCGGTGGTCTCGGATTCAGCGGGCAGGATCTGGTTTTCACTCGGGAGCGGCTTGTCGGTTGTTGATTCATCCCAGATCACTAACAATTCAGTTCCCGCGCTGCCTCACATCGAGGCGATCACCGCCGATAAAAACACCGTAGACCTCGCCACCTCCGTTCGAATTCCTCCATCTCCCAGGCGAATCACGTTTGAGTATGCGGGGCTGAGCCTCGCGGTGCCCGGGCGGATTCGCTTTCGATATTTTCTCGAAGGTTTCGACAGTAGCTGGAGCCAGCCGGTTGCAGCGCGAGAAGCCGTTTACACGAACCTTGGGCCCGGCTCCTATCGATTCCGGCTTGTCGCCAGCAACAGCGAGGAGCTGTGGAACGGGCCAGAAACTGCGATCGCTTTGAACGTCGCCCCGGCTTACTACCAGACCGTATGGTTTCGCTCTCTAGGCGCGTTTCTGTTCTTGGCAGTTCTCACTGGACTTTATCGCGTTCGAGTCCGCCATTTGGAGCGTCAGCGGGATGCTCTGCGCAAGAGTGAAAAAGAGCTTCGCGACGTGATTGATACGATTCCGGCGACAGTGTGGAGTACTATGCCCAACGGCTCCAATACTTACGTTAACAAGCACTTTGTGGAGTTCTCGGGGTTATCGGCAGAGCAGACGGCCGGATCAGGGTGGAAGGCGGCAATTCACCCGGATGATCTTGAGCGACATGCAGCTAAATGGATGGAGGCGGTTGCTACCGGCAAGCCTCACGAAAATGAGGTCCGTTTCCGCGGCTCCGATGGGCAATATCGCTGGCATTTGGACCGCGGAGTGCCGCTCCGAGATGAAGATGGAAACATCGTCAAGTGGTATGGGGTCGTGACCGACATCGAAGACCGCAAGCGCGCGGAGCAGAGGCTATGTGAAAGTGAAGCGTATCTGGCGGAAGCGCAGAGGCTCAGTCAAACTGGCAGTTGGGCATGGAACCCCGTGACCGGTGATATCAGGTACTGGTCCGAGATGTGCTACCGCGTGTTGGGGTTCGATCCGGCTGGCTCGCTACCGCGATTCGAAGAATTCTTTCATCGAATTCACCCAGACGATCAAGCGGCGGTCAGGGAACGGTTCGAGAAAGCCATCCGCGACAAGGCGGATTTCGAACTGGACTACCGGATCGTTCACCCGGAAAAAGAGATCAGGGACATTCACGTCGTCGGTCATGCCGTCCTCGACGGATCCAGCAATCTCGATGAGTTCGTGGGTACCGTGATCGATGTAACGGAGCGTAAGCGCGCCGATGAGGCGCTCCAACAAAGCCAACTCTATCTCGCTGAGGGGCAACGCGTTGCCCATATGGGAAGTTGGGCCTTCAACGCAGCTGGATTCGAATACTGGTCCACCGAGTTGTTTCGGATCTATGGTCTTGATCCGAGTGGCAAGCCGCCAACAGTAGAAGAATATTTGGCTCTTGTACACCCGGAAGATCGCGCCTTCATGAAACAAGGCATTGCGAAAATGTTGGATGACCATCTTGCATTCGACTTCACAAAACGAATTGTGCGGCCTGACGGAGAGATTCGTCACGTACGTTGCGTGGGTGTTCCGGTCAGGCAAGGGGGGATTTTCCAGGGTTTCCTTGGGACAGGGATGGATGTTACGGATCAAGAGCAAACAATGGAGGAACTGCGCCTGAGCGAGCAATATCTCAGCGAAGCGCAGCGCCTGGCGCACATGGGAAGTTGGGCATTCAACCCCTCTGGTTTTTTTGAGTACTGGTCTCAGGAGCTGTTCAAGATTTATGGCCTGGATCCGCGGAAGGGAGCCCCAACACTTGAAGAGTATCTAGCCACCGTTCACCCACAAGACCGCGAGTTTATGGCTAACACCATAAGGAGAATGGTTGCGGAACGCTCCGGCTGCGATGTAAAAAAACGAATTGTTCGCCCCGACGGCGAGCTACGCTACATTCGCTGCGTCGGAATTCCCGTTGTTGAAGGCGAAGTCCTCAAGGGGTTTCTCGGTACCGCGATCGATATCACCGAGCAAGAACTGCTGACCCAGGAGTTGGAGCGCCGGCAAGCATACCTTGCGGAAGCGCAGAGGCTCACCCACACGGGCAGTTGGGCGATTAACGTCGCTACCGACGAGCACTTCTGGTCAGAAGAGTTCTTTCGCATTCATGAGTTCGACCCGAAACTGAAGCCCGCTTGGTCCCTTATTCGCGATAGAGTTCACCCCGACGACCGAGCAAGCCTTGATCAGCGAAAGAAAAGGGAGTTCACACAAACGGGATGGACGGACTCGGAGGCTGATCTTCGAATCGTTGTTCCGGACGGGAAGATAAAGCACCTTCACACCATCGCACACCCGGTGATGGATGCCTCGGGCCAAATCATTGAACTCATCGGCACAACCATGGACGTAACCGAACGGAAACGAGCCGAGGATTCCCTGCGCCAGAGTGAAAGTCATCTTGCCGAAGCGCAAAAGCTGACCCATACGGGCAGCTGGGCTTGGCGCTTAGCGGATCGGAAGGCAGTGCACCTCTCCACGGAGTGGTACCGGATTTACGACTTCGATCCAGCTCAGGGAGCGCCGTCTTGGGAAGAATATTTCGAACGCCTCCACCCGGAGGATCGCCTGGAGCTCAAGAACAGGATCGAACGGGCAATCGTGGAAAAAGCTGATTACGATCACGAGTTCCGCATTCTCTTTCCGAACGGAAAGGTGAAGTGGATCCACACTGTTGGCCATCCTGTCCTTTCCGATAGCGGAGATTTGGAGCAATTCGCGGGCAGCTCGACCGACATTACGGAGCTCAAATCTGCCGAGCAAGAGCGTGAAAAACTGCGACTGCTCGAAGCCGATCTGGCACATACCAATCGTGTGAGCACGTTGGGGGAAATGGCCGCGTCGCTGGCACACGAAATCAAGCAGCCTATCGCTGCCGCTATCACTAGCGCCAACAGCTGCATCGAATGGCTCGCGCACGAACCGCCCAATCTTGATCGGGCCCGTGCGGCAGCAGCCAGAATCGATAAGTATGGGAATCGTGCGGCGGAGATCATCGACCGTGTCCGTTCGTTCTATAGGAAGTCTCCTCCACAACGTGAGTTGGTCGACGTGAATGGAACTATCCAGGAAATGCTCACGCTGCTGGAAGGCGAGGCTACTCGATCCTCAATTGCCATGCACACGGACCTTTCCGCCGGACTCCCTAAAATCATGGTAGACCGTGTGCAGCTCCAGCAGGTGTTCATGAACCTCATGCTCAACGCCATCGAAGCCATGACGCACTCAGGCGGAGAGCTTACTGTGAAGTCGGAACTGCAGGATGGTCAACTCCAGTTCTCGGTCAGTGACACGGGCGTGGGGTTGCCAATGGAGAAGATGGATCAGATCTTTTCTGCGTTCTTTACCACCAAGCCGCAGGGCAGCGGCATGGGGTTGGCCATCAGCCGTTCCATTGTGGAATCGCATGGCGGGCAGTTGTGGGCAAGCGCCAACAGTGGAGCGGGCGCAACTTTTTATTTCACCCTGCCAATCCAGGTCACGGAGTCATCGCCCTTGGTTGCTTAGAATTTTTAACTGGGCGTACTCGTCTTTGGCTTGTCGATAGACAGGAAGATCGGGGTCGGCGTCTTTCCAAATGTTAAGGAATGCTTCGTAAGATTCACGGGCGGATACGTTGTCGCCCATCATCTTCTGCGCGCGGCCGAGTTGGAGCCGGGCCAGGGGTCCGATGACATGTCTCACGCTAAAACCGGGATTGTCGATCAGCTTTTGGAACTGAGCCGCGGCCGATTGGCCATCGCCGAGGTCCATGTATGCGAGTCCGCGGATGTAGGCGGGGTACACATAGTCGAACAATCCCGTAAACGCCAGATCGTACTTGGCGGTGCCGCGGAGAAGATCGACGGCTGCCGCCGGATCGTGTTGACGCAGCTTGATGGCGGCCCGGATGGTGGGAATGAAGTAATGCTGCACGAGCGTGTCCTCAGGCCTTTCCGCGCTGACCTGGTCTGCGAGTCTACCGGCTTCCGCTGCTCGTCCTGATCGCGCGAGCGCGAACGCGAGGGCGATCTTGCCATTGCGATCGAGCCGGCTGCCAGCTTCCTTGCTTTCATAGCGTCGAGCTTGCACGTCCTCTCCGACTTCGGCATCCTCCAGGGCCGAGAGGATCACCCACCAGTCAGCATTGGTAGCCTTCGAGGTTCGCCCCAAAGCTTGCAGTCGCAGA
>Ga0185299_10007644_pt1 | contig 10981 bp, 12 predicted proteins | sample PaiPotPPA55metaG_FD_128002 | JGI IMG/M metagenome (GOLD analysis project Ga0185299, IMG submission 128002) | Iron sulfur acid spring bacterial and archeal communities from Banff, Canada, to study Microbial Dark Matter (Phase II) - Paint Pots PPA... ...
CCGCTGACGCGGGCAGCCTTGAAGCGGCTCTACCGCTCAGGTCGAAAGCCAAGTCGGGGTGGCGTTCCTTGGAGGCGGCGTTCATGATCCGCGATGGAGACATTTCCGGCAGTGACATTGATTGCCTGGTTCACATAGAGAATCCGAATCCTTGAGAAGCGCGCATACTTGAAAAAGTTTGTTGGTCTGCGAGGCAAATATGACGACAAATAGTGCCGGTGTATGGATTGATCATCGTAGAGCCGTGATCGTTGTAGTCGGCCCCGCCGAGGAACACTCTACTTTCATTGTCTCAAACGTCGAAAAGCATCTGGAACGCTCAGGCGATTCGCCTCTGAAGGGACCCTACGAATCACGCCAGGTGCCGCCGGATGACAGACGTCAGATGGCCCTCACGGCAGAGCTCAACGCCTACTACGACGCCGTGATCGCGGCCGTGCGCAATGCCGAGTCGCTATTCATTTTTGGTCCGGGCGAGGCGAAGGGTGAACTCAAGAAACGGCTGGAAAAGCATAAGACCGGCGGACGGGTTGCCGCTGTTGAGACCGTGGACAAGATGACCGATCGGCAGATTGCGGCCAAAGTGCGTGATTATTTCAAAGACTCCTGGTAACTCCCGCATACCTCCATGATCCGTTGGGGACATCCGCGGAGTCAAATCACAAGTTTATGGATGCCTTGAGAATTATGGGGTCCTCGGGTGTGAAGCGAATCGACATTCCGAGCCGGCGGGCGAACTCGATCATGCGATGGTTGGTGGCGAGTATCTTTGCGTGCAGCGTGCGGATACTTTCGATGCGGGCATAGTCGAACAGCAAGCGCGATAGAGTTGCCGCGACGCCTCGCCCTTGCCAATCGTCCGCGATCACGACTGCGAACTCGTAGCCCTCATCGCCGTTTAACGCATAACGCGCGACGCCGAGGATGCGCTCCTCGTCGCCCTGACCGATTACCGCGACGAACGCCATATTGTGATGGTAGTCAACGCGAACGAATCGGTCCACAAGATCGGACGACGGTTCGTACATCGTGTACATCATACGTTCGTACCGGGATTCTGGACTCAATCCCATGATGAACGCCCGCTCGCGCGACGCATCCTGAGCGCAAATCGGACGGATTCGATAGGTCACGTTGTCACGCGTGGTGGCAACGCGCGTCCATTTATTGGAATGGTCGGTCGAGCTTGACAAGACGATTTCTCCCCCCTTGACAATCGCGCAACCGCCTCACACTTTGCCGCCGTACGCTATCGGGATAGACAAGCCACTGATTGTATCGTCGGTCGAGTCAGACATCGACGGTACATTGAACATGAATCCGTGAAGGGACGTGCCTAGAATACCGTGCGAACCAATGCTAAGGGCTTATACGGGTGCTTCGGCGGACACCGCTTATCGCCGTTTCTCCGCAGGAGGCCGACAATCGCCTCTTCAATCAAGCTCAAGGGGCGAATCTCGGGAAAAGTCTCATGGCAAAGACAATGAAGGAGGCGGCCTACAAGGTCCGTGCGAATACCGACGCAGCGTTGCGCCGGCTCGCGAGCGCCGTCGTGCTCGGAACGGCGCTGGCGCTGATTGTCATAAAGCTTTGGGGATGGATGGCTACTGGCTCGGTAGCGCTGCTGACGTCGGCTGCGGATGCCGTGGTTGACGCGTTGGCGGCGATGGCGACTTTTTTCGGCGTTCGCTTCGCACAGCACCCGGCCGATTCCGAGCATCGGTTCGGTCACGGCAAGGGCGAGGCGCTGGCGGCATTCACCCAAGCGATCCTGCTGGCCAGTACCGCCGTTGTGCTGGCAGCCCAATCCCTCTGGCGCCTGATATATCCTCAGCCGCTCACAGCCGTCACTTTGGGACTATGGATCGCGGCCGGCGGCCTTGCGATCTCCGGTCTCCTCGCAGCCATGCAGACCTGGGTCGTGCGCCGTACAGGCTCGACAGCCATCGCAGCAGACCGTATGCACTATCTTACCGATGCGCTGTTGAATGGGGCGGTCTTCGCCGCACTGGTGTTGACACGCGTGACCGGATGGGAGCGGGCGGATCCCGCATTCGCGCTTCTGATCACGGGCTGCATGATCAAGGGTGCCTACCATGTAGCAGTGAGCGCATCTCGCCAACTTTTGGATCACGAGTTGCCGGATGAGCAGCGCGCGCGCATTGAAGCGGCGGCGATCGCGTGTCCTGGCGCGCGGAGAATTCATGATCTTCGCACCCGCGACGCGGGCGATCGCGCCTTTGTCGAATTCCGTCTGGAGGTCGACGGCCGTCTTTCCGTGGAGGACGGACACGACATTGTCGATGCGGCCGAGCGTGCGATCGCCGCGCTATTTGCCAAAGAAACTGAGGTGATCGGACATCTCGAACCCGTCCAGGATGCGGCCGAACAGCGAACGGAGTTGACCTATGGCTGATGTAATTGCTTTCGCCGCCGATCGCGTCAGCGTGTCGGACGCTGCGCGTAAGTTGATCGAAACGCTGAAAGAGGAACATGGCGCGATCATGTTTCATCAGTCCGGCGGCTGCTGCGATGGCAGCGCGCCGATGTGCTTTCAGGTCGGCGAGTTCAAGTTAGGCGACGTGGATGAAAAGGTGGGCGAAATAGCGGGCTGTGAATATTGGATGGACCGGGAGCAATTTCGACGGTGGGCGCACACGCAGTGGACAGTGGACGTGGTGCCAGGGAGGGGCGCAAGTTTTTCGCTGGAAGCGCCGTTGAATGTGCGATTTCTCATTCGCTCCTCACTCTGTGCGGCTTCCCATTGATCCCCGCGCTGACTATGTGCCACAGGGGTTTCTGTCGTTCGCAAGTGAATTAACTTATCTAACGGTATTACATTGTTCACTTGTGCTAACGCCGCACCGATGGCCATAGATGAGAGAATGGGTGCATGTTGAGACGGCTGCGCGGTTGGTTCAAAAAGAAGAGGATCGGCACGGGGCGGCCGTATCTAAGGCGTTCGCCCGAAATGAGTCGCAGCCGATTTCTCAAGGCGAGATTCAAGGATCCGCACGCCTCAGATGTTTCCAGGCTGGGTATGCGCGGCGAGCTCGGCTATCGACTTTATCTGCCAAGCGGTTCCTCGGGTCGCGATAGCCTGCCATTGATCGTCATGTTGCATGGATGCCGACAAGATTCACTGAGTTTTGCCGAGGGCACGCGCATGAACGCCCTGGCCGAAGAAGGCCGCTTTGCGGTGCTGTATCCGGAACAAAGCAAGCATGCGAACCCGCTGCGTTGCTGGAATTGGTTCGATTCGGCCTCATTGGCTGGGCAGGGTGAGGCAGCCTTGATTGCGCGTCTGATCGATCAAGTCACAGAGCGCCGCCCAATTGATCCTCGACGCGTTTATGTGGTGGGAATGTCGGCTGGCGGTGCGATGGCCTGCATCTTGGCCGTCCGCCACAGCCGACTATTTGCCGCCTGTGCCATTCATTCCGGTGTGATGTACGGCGCTGCGAGTTCGCCCGTGCAAGCGCTCGCCGCGATGCGGTCCGGACCGTCGGACGCGTCTATAGACAAGGCATGGCGACTCGTCCGTGAGGCGGGCGAATCCGAGGTCGCGGTGCCAACGCTCGTGATCCACGGCGACAGCGATGTGACGGTCAATCCCGCGAATGCAGATCGAATCGTCGAGCAGCTGAGGGCTCGTGCCGAATACATTGATCCAAGCGCCGGTGCGTTATTGGCGTCCGATGAACGGCGCATCGACAGCGGGGGTCGCACCTACCGACAACAGGACTACACGCAGCAAGGGCGGATCGTACTGCGAAAAGTTGTCGTTGAAGGATTGGGCCATGCCTGGAGCGGGGGCGATGCGCAGTATGAATTCAACGACGCCGCCGGGCCTGACGCCGGTCGGCTCATCCTGGATTTTGTGACGCAGTATCATCGGAAGATCCATCCGATCGCATCGCGCGCGCAGAAGGAGCAGGAGCGCGCGTCCATTGAGGCAGGGGATGGGTGACAACGTCCGCAACGCTGTGTAGTGCCGTCTCGATACGGAGCGTTCAGCGCGGCGCGAGCCACCGGGCAATCGCCGCCGGCACTTCGCGTTGCGCCCGCGCGCTGACGTACATGCCGATGTGTCCGAGATCGAATTCGAGCATCGTGTAGTCATCGCTCCCGATCAGCCGTTGCAGCGCGGCGGATGCGGCGGGCGGCACCAGATGATCTTTTTTGCCGATCAGGTTCAACATGGGCAGTCGTAGGCTATGGAGATCGACTTTGCGGCCGGCGATTTCAAGCCGGTTTTTAACCAGGCGGTTCTCCTGATAGAACCAAAGCACGAACTCCCGAAACGCAGCGCCCGCCTGGTCCGGGCTGTCGAAAATCCATTGCTCGACGCGCATGAAGTTCTCGATTCGGCCTCGATCCGGGCTACCCGCGAGCAGATCCACGTACTTCTGGTGCATCAGCCGGAACGGCATCAGTGACAAGAACAGCTGATTGAGCGCATCGCCGGAGACGTTGCCATCACCCACCCATGCCGCTACGTCGATCTTGCTCACCCACTTCGACAGCAGATCCGCGGGGCTATGGAAATCCACCGGTGTGACCATGGTGATCAGATTGCGCACGCGCTGCGGATGGAGCGCGGTAAAGCACAAGCTGAGTACCCCGCCCTGACAGACACCGAGCATGTTGAGAGCATTCAGCCGGTGCGTGTTCAAGATGTAATCCACGCAGCCGGCGAGATAGTCGTCGATATAATCAGCCAAGGTGGTGAACCGGTCCGCCCCATCGGGGTAGCCCCAGTCAATGAGATACACGTCCAGGCCTTCGGCCAGGAGGCCACGGATCAGCGAACGGTCCTCCTGCAGGTCCATCATGTACGGCCGGTTGACCAGCGCATAGACAATGAGCAGGGGTACGCCCCCGGCGGCCGGCCGCGCGATCGGCCGGTAGCGATACAGAGTGAGCTTGCCCGATTGCCACACGGCTTCCTTCTGCGAGCAGCCGGCGGCGCAATGGCTCGCCGCCTCCAGCGCCGCGTAAAAGGCCGCGCCCGTCATGGCTTAGCCCTGCGGCGCGCTCGCTTTGCCCCGCTCGCCGGCGCTCGGGGCTTATCTGTTTTCGATGCCGCACGCAGTTGCTCCTCCACCGATCTAAGCCGATGCGTCAGCGTATTGATTTCACTTCGCGTGGGCAGGTCGAGCAACTTCGCCGAATGTTCGATGCTCGCCTGCACCTCTCGGCGCCATTGGCTGCTCGCATTCACGAATTCGGATAATGCCTCGCAGAATGCGTCGCCGTGAGCCGCGCGCGCATAGGCCTCTTCCGCGCAATCGATCCACAAGTCGTAGAGCTTGCGCACCGCCTCTGCGCTCACGGCGGCCGCGTGCGGCGGCTCAAGCCGCGCCGCAAACGCCGTCGCAGCTTCGCTCAGGGCATCGGACCACAGGCGTTGCAGGCGACGCCGCGCATCATCGATGCGCCGCCAAGCTTCGGCCGTACGTTGCCAGCGCTGCTGATGTTCGCGGGTTGGGCCGAATGCAGGCGAGTTCTCCATGGGCGCCGGTTGTACGCCGGCGGCGCCAAGGCCCGCGCTCCAAGGCATTTGAAAATCAGCGAACTGTTCACGCAGAAAGTCGCTGAAGGTTCGCGCCGCCTCATCTGCCGTCCTCGCTGAGGCATTGCCGGCGCCGTCGAGAATGGTCCGCGCGGCCGCCGTGAATCGCTCGGCCGCATCGATGAACGGCGCGAAATCAAGCCCGCCGTCGCGTGCCGGCCTCGCCTGCGGGGCGGGGTTGGCAGAACTCAACAGCGCTGCGAATGCTTGCCACTGCCGCCACAGGTCATGATCCACGATGCGGCTCTCCATGCGCACTGCAAAAGGTGACATCTTGCACGAAGAGCGTCCTTGATAATATGGTTATATATGTATAACTCATTGTTTAAAAACAATAATTATTGAATGGCCAAAGGAAATGATTGATGTTTCCATGCAGATAGTTGTGCAATGCGAAAGGATCGTCTAGCATGGCTGAGATAGGTTGGACCAGAACAAGTGCCGCAAGAACGCCTCATACGAAAGTACTCGAACCGCCGCCTCTACGACACGGTTGGCAGCCGCCACGTTACGCTCGACGACCTGCGCCAGCTGATCGTGTCTGGTGAGAAAATCAAGGTGATCGACGACAAGTCGGGTGAGGACCTCACCCGGTCGGTACTGTTGCAGATCATCGCCGAGCAGGAGCAGGACGGTTCTCCGGTCTTGGGCGCGGAATTACTCGAGATGATCATCCGCTTCTATGGCGGTCCGATGCAAGCGCTGCTCAGCCGCTACCTTGAGCAAGCCTTCACGACGATGGTGCGGCAGCAGGAAGCCATGCATTTGGAAATAGCCAAGGCATTGCAGACCCCGCTTGCACCGTTGACCGAGCTGGCACGCAAGAACGTCGAGATGTGGGACCAAATGCAGGCAGCTACCCGCGACGCGTTCAGCGGCCGAAGCGCCGACAGCTCCAAAACTGCGAACCACGGCGACGCGAAAACAAAGAATAACCAACAGAATAATCGTCGGAAGGGTAAATGACGCATCATGGATATTAACGATAAGACAGTTGTTGTGACCGGTGCGGGGCGCGGCATTGGCCGAGCGATAGCCTTGCAGCTCGCCCGTCGCGGTGCAGACATCGCCCTTTTCGATCTGAATGCGGATGATCTAGAAGAGACGAGCGCCCTGTGCGCGGCCCAGTCGGTCCAGGCGCGCGGTTACCACGTGAACGTCGCCGACGAAGGCGAAGTCTCCGCCGCAATGACGCGTGTCGCGGCCGATTTCGGCCGATTAGACGGCCTCGTGAACAACGCGGGGATCGTGCGTGACGGCCTGCTCGTGAAAGTGAAGGACGGCGCGGTGGTCGGACGCATGACGATGGATCAATGGAATGCGGTCATCGGCGTGAATCTCAGCGGAGTATTCCTGTGCGCGCGTGAAGCTGCTGCGCACATGATCGAGCTCGGCAACGGCGGCGTAATCGTGAATATTTCCAGTATTTCCCGCGCCGGCAATGCTGGGCAGAGCAACTACAGTGCGGCCAAAGCCGGGGTCGAATCCATGGGCGTGGTCTGGGCGAAGGAACTCGCGCGCTACGGCATCCGGGTCGGCTCGATAGCGCCCGGCTTCACTCATACCGAGATCCTCTCTTCGATGCGTCCGGAAGTGCTGGACAAGCTGACGGCGCCGGTGCCGTTAAAGCGCCTGGGGCAACCCGAGGAAATCGCCCACGCCGTGCTGTTCATATTCGAGAACGATTTCTTTACCGGCCGCTGCCTCGACGTGGACGGAGGTTTGCGGCTCTAAGGGCGCGCGCTCGGCCTCCAGGCCGAGCGCACCACAAATACGACTGCTCGCCCAGTTCACTCGTGTAACCGACGCAGACAGCAGACCATCCGTTGGTCCGTCGCAATCGACCACATCGAGCACGGTGGGCGCCATCCCCAGACGCGACATCACCAGCGCCTCGACCGCTTCGGCTTCGTATTCAAATACCGTGCAATACGGGCCGGGGCATGCGTCTCGGTGAGCGAGCCAATGCACCAATTCGTGCACGAGCGTCAGCAATTCCTGTTCTGGACTCAAGCCCGTGCGCAGCGTAATGACGTCGCAACATACTCGACCATGCACCCATTCGGGCAAGGTGGTGCGCACCAAGCGAGCGCCGCTGCGCTCAACGTAGCCTTCGAGCGAACGAATGTGGTCGAGGATCGCTGTCACGGCGTGACCCCATGTTTGGCGGGCTTCCATCATGCGCTTCCGGGGATTCGGGCGTCGACTGTGATCTGCAGTAGTTTCTTGCACCGCAAACATTTCTGGCTAAATATTGAAATATATCGATTAAACAAGTTATTTAAATATCATTAAAAACAGCCAGTTATAGTATACGTAAAGTATTATTGCTAAATACACCGATTTCTCTTGCACTGCATACAAAATGCACTATAATGGCCCCTGTACCGATTTCACCGACCCAGGAGAGCCAACATGAGCGACTCAACTTTTGATCCCAAAGCAATCATCGACACCTATCGAAATGCGTTCGCGCCGGTGCTGAAGGCCCAGCAGGAAGGCGTCACCGCCATCGACCGCGTTGGCCGCTACCAGTACGCCGTTGCCGGCGACTATCTGGAGTGGAGCCTTGCCCAGGCCAAGGCCGCCCTCGGCGCACAGACCCCGGCCGAGTTCGTGTCCAAACAAGTGGAACTCACCACAGCGCTCAGCGAGAAGCTGCGTGCACGTGCGCAGGAGTTTGTTACGCTGGCGACCGACGCTCAGAACAGCTTTACAAACGCAGTGAACGAAGCGAGCGCCAAAGTCGCGGAAGTAAGCAAGAAGAAAGCGGGCTGATGCCGTACACCACCGGAGGCGGGGGCGCTGCAGGGCGCCCGCGCCGAAGGTAGCAGCAAGGGGTAGTTTCCCAACGCAACGGACGGCACCATGACGAATCCCAGCGCCGATTTTGCCAGAGCTGCCGCATCTCCGGACGCGGCCCAGCTGGCGAGCGCCTTGCGCGCGCAGTTGGCGACGGTAACCGGCGGACTGGCCCCCGACGTCTATGTCAATGCATGGTGGGACTGGTACTTGAATCTCGCCAAGGAACCGCCCACACAGCTGCAGATCGTGCAGGATGCCATGGCCAAGGCTGTCGACAACTGGACCTTTGCCCTGCAAGCGGCCACCGGCCGGTCACTGCCGCCGGCCGAGGGTGATGCTCGCTATGGCGGCGACGCATGGGCGCAGTGGCCCTACAACGTGTACGCACGCAGCTATCGCAATTACGTCGACTGGTGGCAGAAGGCGTGGTCGAACGTACCGGGTGTCACTCCTGAGAATGAACGCACCTTGGATTTCGTCGCCCGCAATGCTCTCGAGGCGATTTCCCCGGCCAACTTTCTTTCCACCAATCCCGATCTGCTCGACACCACTCGCGCCGAAGCCGGGGCGAATCTGGTGCGCGGATTCGGCCATTGGCTCGAGGACATCAAGCGTACGTTCGGCGCCAAGAAACCGAACGAAGCTGAAAAATTCGTCGTCGGCCGCGATATCGCCGCAACGCCCGGCAAAGTCGTGATGCGCAACGACCTGGTCGAATTGATCCAGTATTTGCCGGCGACCGGGGTGGTGTCTGCCGAACCGATCCTCATCGTCCCGGCTTGGATCATGAAGTACTACATACTCGACCTGTCGGCGACTAATTCCTTGGTGAAATACCTCGTCGCGCAAGGTCACACCGTGTTCATGGTGTCGTGGAAGAACCCGACCGACAGCGACCGCGGCTTTGGCATGGACGACTACCTGAGACTCGGCATACGGGCCACGGTCGACGCCGTATCGCGCATCGTGCCGGACCGAAAAATTCATTCGGTGGGGTACTGTATCGGCGGCACGCTGCTGTCGATCGCCGCCGCGGTGTACGCCGCCGACGGTGATGAGCGCGTCGCGAGCGTAACTCTGCTTGCGGCACAACAGGATTTCAGCGAGCCCGGCGAACTCTCGGTTTTCATCAGCCCCAGCCAGCTCGATATGCTGGAGGCGGTGATGCAGCGCACCGGCGTGCTCAAGAGCGAGCAGATGGGCGCGGCATTCGCGCTGCTGCGCTCGCGTGATCTGCTGTGGACGCCGGCCGTCAACACTTATCTGCGCGGCAAGCGCGAATCACCCAATGATTTGATGGCTTGGAACGCGGACGGCACACGTATGCCATGCCGCATGCATGCGGAATATCTGCGCCAGCTCTACCTCAACAACGCGCTTGCCCGCGGCGAATTCCAGGCCGACGGCCGACGCGTGGACCTTGCCAGCATTCATGTGCCGATGTTCGTCGTCGGCACGGAAACCGATCACGTCGCGCCGTGGCAATCTGTCTACAAGGCGCGGGGCTTGACGCGCTCGGCCGACTACACCTTCCTGCTGACGTCGGGCGGCCACAATGCCGGTATCGTCAGCGGCCCCGCGCACCCGCGACGACGGTACCGCGTCCGCACCTGGCTGAAGGCCGGCGAGACGCTGACGCCACAGACCTGGTTTGAGACGACACAGCCCCAGGCGGGATCGTGGTGGCCGGTCTGGCAACACTGGCTCGCGCAGCATTCCACTCAGACGCTGGTGGCCCCCCCGTCCATCGGGTCCGTCGCGGCCGGCTACCCGCCGATCGTCGATGCGCCCGGAGAGTACGTGTTGCAAAAGTAGCGAGTCGTCTCTTCGACACGCACGTCGACCGCAATCCGCATCCCGACTTTCCCAGCACAACTGCGTCAATCAGGGCGCCCTGGGGCCGCGTTTACCGAGTCCGGATCAGGTCATCCCCTTACATCTTATTTCAGGGTTTCGTGGCACGTTGATTGCACAAATCAACCCCATTGAAGGAAATGCATCATGTGCTCTGCTCAAGTCAAGCCGACGAGTTCGACGCTCGCCGCCGGCCCCATCCGCGAAAGCGCCTCGTTCGCAGCTCACTTGAAAACGATCGAGCGAAAAATTCCGCTGCGCTCCCGTTACGAAAATTTTATCGGCGGCGAGTGGGTCGCTCCGGTAAAGGGCGGCTATTTCGACAACATCTCGCCGACCACGGGTCAGGTGATTTGTCAGATTGCGCGATCCCAAGCCGACGACGTCGAACGCGCAATTGATGCGGCTCACGCGGCAGCGGTTGGTTGGGGCCGCACATCGGTCGCAGATCGCGCGCGCATTTTGAATCGCGTTGCAGACCGAATGGAACAGTATCTGCCGTTTCTCGCCGCAGTCGAAACCTACGACAATGGCAAGCCGATTCGTGAGACCAATCTCGCCGACCTGCCGCTGGCGGTCGATCATTTTCGCTACTTCGCGAGCTGTGTGCGCGCACAGGAGGGGTCGCTCGGCGAACTGGACGACGACACGGTGGCCTACCACTTCCATGAGCCGCTGGGGGTGGTCGGACAGATCATTCCGTGGAATTTCCCGATTCTGATGGCGGTCTGGAAGTTGGCTCCCGCA
>Ga0185299_10007647_pt1 | contig 10980 bp, 15 predicted proteins | sample PaiPotPPA55metaG_FD_128002 | JGI IMG/M metagenome (GOLD analysis project Ga0185299, IMG submission 128002) | Iron sulfur acid spring bacterial and archeal communities from Banff, Canada, to study Microbial Dark Matter (Phase II) - Paint Pots PPA... ...
ACTCATCGCTGCGCTATCTGCCACCGCTGGAGTACTACCGCGGCAATCCCCAACAACGACAAGCGCAGCGACGCGAGAAGCTGGCAACAGCCCTGCAGGCACGCCTGACCGCCAACCGAGAACGACTCACCCAACAAGCTGCTTAAGAGGTCGAAGTGTACAGATTATCCGAGCGCAGTTGGTCCGGAAACGAGTGAAGCACGACAGGATCACCCGGCTGACCAATGCCCAACCGCTCCATCCTTATTGACTGGACGACACGTAGATGACCCGCGTCAGGGAAAAAGATTCTCCGGCCAATTTGTTCTGGCGTGTTTTCGTGGTGGCGGCCCTTGGACTTTTCGTGCTGGGTTCCACCCTTCCTAATGTGCACGATCTTTGGAAGCGAGCATACTCTTTCGGCTTTTCTGCCGACCCCACTCTTAGAGTCGACGCGGTCGCGCCAGGGAGTCCAGCCCAGCGCGCAGGTGTGCGAGTCGGCGACAAAATTGACCGGACCGGCCTATTTTATTACGATCTCATTTCGGTGCGTGCTGTTCGCGAAGCGTCACCAGGCCAAAACGTAACGGTCAGTTTCCTCCGTGGGAACCGGCGTTTCACGGTTCATCTCGTGGCTACACCTGAGACTCCGACGTTCTACACGATCGTCGTCACCCCGCTAAAGCGATTCGTTTCGCTCGTTTTTATTATCATCGGCGCAAGTCTTGTGCTTCTGCGTCCGAACCGAATGACGTGGTGGTTCTATCTCTACGCGCTTGGAAGCGCCGACGCCACCGCTTTTGTCTATAGTCCTCTCTCTGCGTCAGCGTATAATACAATCAACGCCATTATTTACGCGCTCTACGGTGGCCCCTCAGCGGCATTGCTTGGTTTCGCGTGTCGGTTTCCCACAAACGAGCCTACTAGCTGGCGCCGGCTGGTCGACAGATTTGTTCCCTACCTCTATGTCGTCACCGCCGCGGTCGGAGCGGTATTGTGGCTTACCATCGCGAGCGCCATCAGCTTGTCATCCTCGGGCGTGTCACGTGTTTCAGTCGCCTTCGAATTCGCTCTCTACACTCTCGGTGCGATATGTCTCGTAACTACGTTTTTTGAACAGCGCCAGCAGCGTCAGCGAACCAAGTGGCTTATCGCAGGTCTCATTTTGAGTGCACTGGTTGCCGCAAGCAACGATTTTCTTTTTCCTATGTTCCCTAACCCAAGCTTTGGTTTGTCGTACTTCCATCCAGACGAACTTGTCGTGCTAAATATATTCGTTCCGATTACGGTAGCCTACGCCGTCCTGCGCCATCGGGTCTTTGATATCAATTTCGTCATTAGCCGCGCGCTCGTGTACGGGATCCTCACGTCGTTCATCGTCATCGTCTTTGCATTGATCGACTGGCTCTTTGTGCGCAAGCTTGTTGTCACCAATCTGGGGCTAATTGCAGAGATCATCGCCGCAATAGCGATGGGCTTCTGGCTAAACGCACTGCATCACCGGATTGACGCCTTTACCGACCGCGTGTTCTTTCGCCAGAGGCATCGGGCAGAACTCCGCTTGTCTCGAGTCGCAGCTGCGCTTCCCCACGCCACCTCCCTAGCAGCTCTATGCGACTTCATTGTATCCGACCCCGCGGATGCGCTCGATCTGGCATCGGCGGCGGTCTTCATCCGAGCTGACGATCGTTCGTATAGGCGCGAGAGGTCGATCGGATGGCCGGAAGGTCTTGCCACTACACTTGACGCGAACGACTCCATGGTCTTGCATCTGCAAAGTCGCTTCGAGGCGCTCAGGGTCTCTGAGATCCGCTGGCCGCTGGAGCACCTGCCGCGCGATGCCGCATATCCGGCGCTGGCTATGCCGATAGCGGTCCGCGGCCAGCTCGTGGCGCTAGCCTTTTATGGCGCACATAACACCGGCGCGGACCTCGACCCGGACGAGATCCACACTATCAGCAATCTTGCTGTGGGTGCGGGTGTCGCGTACGATCATCTCAAGGCCCAGGAGATGCAAAGCCAACTTGAGGCAGCCCAAGCGCGGATCGAATTTTTGGAACATGCCGGTTTAAAGTCGGGCAACGCACCCGCGAGTTGACACAGTCCAGGCCTTGCGGTCTTTTCCGCAATCGGGTCAATGGTAAATTGATTGGATCTCAGATCAGCGTCCTCTGCAGCCTCTGCTATCAATGGCGTTACACGGCAGCCCAGCACTACAGATGGCTCGAGCTCCTTTGTGACCTTACATGCTCCATGTAGCGGCAGGCATCCAAGGGTCAAGGATAGCCGTAGAGTGTTCAGCGCCTCATGCGAACCATCGTCTTTGCCGCGGGATACTACACAAGGCGCTTGTAACGTCCGGTGGCCTCGTCTCGCAGCCTATGAATGCCAAACGTCCGCTGCCCGATTCGGAAACGTCCGGTCGACTCGAACAACATCGGCTCGCATCGCATCAATCAGTGTGTTAATTATGCGCTAAATATGCGGTGTTTTTGCGATAAATATCGTCGAATGTTATCGAATCGGTAAATATCGGAGCGTATTGCGCACCTACGCTGATCGCGGATCGATCGCGCTATAAACGTCCGGTCGAGAAATCGATTATGAGTTCAATTATTTTTATATCGCAACCCAATTAGCTCACCCTCGGAACGCCGATTCGGTTGCGATATTCTATCTCGCCACGAACAAGAAGAACGAAGTGTCCGTAAATGCGCCGGAGCCATTAAAGCAGGCAACAAGGATGGCGCTGGTATTGCCAAACCGATCCGCCGTTGTGCATGTGACACCGCCCGCGACGCCGGTGCTCAGACTGTCGACCTGAACCCAGCGGCTGAACCCGTTCGTTGCCGTGATATTTCCCAGACTGCCGAACGTGACCTGATATTGGCCTTTAATGAGGTGGGTGGAAGAGGAGCAGTTGAAACATTTTGCGATGGTGCCATCGGCGTTGATGGCTGCCGTGCCGAACACAACACCTCTCGTCGCTTGGCCCAGCGTCACATCGGTCAAGGGTCTTGGGCCGTTCAAGGGATAGGGGCCGAACCCGAAGGCAGCTCGTGCCCAAGCAACGGACATGACGACCGCGATGAGAGTCGTAACAGAAAGAGCCCACACATGACGTTTCATGTTTCACCCTTCCCTTCAAGCGTGCAGGCGCCCGGCGCTACCCGGCGAGGAACTTACGCCTGGCAGAGCCAGCGTAGAGGGGCACACAAGTCGGCACAAGGGCCGAACGTACTCAAAACATCAAATCGGTCTGCTAGGGGAGCGCATACAATTAAAAATAATTGAACTCATAATCGATTTCTCGACCGGACGTTTAGGTTCGGGATCTCTTGGGCATGGACTTCGCACCGGACGTTCTAGAACCTGACGGACCGTTGCGTGAGGCTTGGGCTGGGCTCAGGCAACCGGACGTTACAGAGCCCTAAACTTCCGCCTACCCCAAGTCCTAGATCGATCCCATGAGACGGGTATACGGTCCGTGTCTCAGAACCGTAATCGTCATGATGATTACAATACTTTCGCTAATTCTGGCAACTACTTTAGCCACAACCCCGAGTGTACCTTATTGGCCGTCCGCCTGCGGCTACGCTGCGCAAGAACGCGGACTGAACTTTCCAGTCAGCAGCGCATCACCAAAAACCGAGATAAGCCACAGCACCGCCGTTGAATGGGGCGGCGAACCAGTAGGATGGATATTTCAAACAGCTGAGGGTAGGCTCTATTACCAGGACGGCTCAATTAACCCAAATGGCTTGTTGAAGAAACAGAGCCCAGATGTTTCCAACGCCGTTACGTCATTTCTTGGTATTAGGTACTCAACGACAAACATTCAAAATGGTTCAATCTATCCGCTGACCGGTTCGCTTTCGGTGGCGACGCTAAAGAGTGGGTTCAAAATAGTTATTCATAGCTGTTACTGAAACTTCCGCCTCGCCTTAGCCGTGTATCTTCCCCGTAGCTGCAAAAATCGTTGAGCGTGCGCGCCGCGCTTCGTGAAGACGAGCACCACGCGCGAGATATTAAGTCTTCGCTGACTCTTCCCGTGCATTAGGCGACTTTGTCCAGGTGTCACTTCAAGTCGTCCGGGCAGGCCGCCCCGATGCGGGCCTCCCGAGCTCGCGCGGAAATGGTCACGATCACTCCCAGAATAAATGGTCAACTCGTGTGCCGTTTTGGAGACCCAATCGAATTGGAATCAGCTTATACGCGAATTTTTGCTGATAGAATTACGAGTGCATTGATCCGACGTTGCTCGCATCGGACCGGACGTTTTGAATTAGGCACCGGACGTTTTGAGAATCGAGCTGAGGACCGGACGTCCGGTGGCTGCGCGAAACGTCCGGTTAAAATCATATCCGATGGCAGCTGATAAATACACTCAGCTAATAGCGGTGCTTTTTTTGCGATAAGAATAGTCGAAATATCCGATTCGACGATTGGCTGATTGAATTAGCTACTGTCGTGGAATATCGAAAACGTCCGATGCCACTGTGCTGCCAAGACCAGTCTCCTTATATCCCGAATTGATTTCCAGATAGCACCTGCCACTTCCATAATTAACGCTCGATCTCACCCTCGAAGTGGGTCAGCACCGTTGACGCCGGATTGGACCCCGGCGGGAATAGCTGGGCGACGACGGTCCATCGACCATGCCCGCGCGCCCCCGCGAACCGTCCGGTGCCGCCGGCAATCGTGAACACCCCCGCGCCGTTCGTATACCCCTCCGCGTCCGGCGGTGAGGAGGTTCCATGATAGATGCCCTTGAGCGTCGACCCATCTCGGGCGCTGAACGTGAATGCGCCGTCTTTAATCTGATTGGGGTTGCTGAAGACAATTGTCTGATCAAACGATGCGGACGAATACCCGAAGAGTTCGTCAAGCCCAGCGGCCGTACCGTGGATTGTGATGTATGGAGGTGTCGCGTGTGTATTGCCCCCGGTGATGACGGCGAAGCCGCCATGAACGATACTGAAATGAATGTCTCGATCCCAAGCCAGTGACGGCTGTGCCGCTCCGATCAGGAAAGCGACCGCGGCAATGGATGAACACAGCGCTGGAAGCAAAATAGATACTCTCATTTTCATAACCTTCAACCTCTCGTAGGAGACGGGCTCATCGCAACTCTTCTGAGCCTCGCACAAAAGCCGCCGCGGAGCCCGAAGCATTCATGCCTGCGTTACGGATGGCAATTGCCACGGTAACTTCTCATTCGCCCTTCTCGCGCAGTCGAACATGTGAGCGTCACCTCGATCCGAGCGGAAAAGCGGGCCTGACGTAGCGTCTAGCCGTCTTAGCCCGCAAGCAGAGATAGAGCGTGCCCACAATTGCAAGGGGCGCGCGCACCTGACTTAAGAATAGTGTAGAAAGACCACGGCTTTGGGCAATGGTCTAAAAGGGTATTCGTTTTCGAGGCCTTGATGAAGCTCGAGCATCGCATAACCAGGCCCGCCGACTTTTCCCAATGCATCGCACTCGTGCCACAGGGGGCCGGGCTCAGCGCGGAGGATTTGCTATCTTTGCCCGCGTTTTGGGATGACGTCCTCGAACGGGGCGCCGGACACTCGAACCTTGTTTTCGACGTGTCTCAGCCAGAACAGGTTCTCGCCTTTGGCCTCAGTGCGTTCATCAACGATGAGCGCGCTGATGCAATCAAGAGCCAGCCGAAACCCTTCCTTACTTGCTCTGTGCTCGACGAGTGGCGCGCCGGCCGCCGAGGGTTCCTCTCGGAGCTAGAGGTCGCTTCGGCAAATGGATCTGGTGGCGTCAACTTGCTCGTCCTTAACTTCGGAGCAATAGAGGCTTACGACCCCGATAGTTTTTATGAGTTACGCACCGCGGTCGCTCAATCGTTTATCGCCGAACATCGCGGTTTGAACTTTCGTAGTCTCACAAATGAGGTGTTTGGCGAATCGGAAGAGTTTTATCTGCAGGCGGGGTTTAACATTCGACCTTATTGGCAAGCAGTTGAGAACTCCGAGCCTCCCCCCAAAGGTCAGTTTGTCATGGGGATGACGCGTGAGGAGTTCGCCCAGGTACGCGGGCACTTTGTCCTCGAGCTTCTTTTCAACGACAACGTAAGACCTCGTTTAGGGCTCGAACACGCGCAGCGCAAACTCTTACGCGCTGCGCTCGAAAATGAAACCGACGAGGCGATCGCACAGAGCCTTGCGATTTCGCGATCTGCGGTCAAGAAACGGTGGCAGGCGCTCTACGAGGCTCTTCTCGACCTTGACCACCCGCCTATTCCGCTCGCCGAGCATGCCGAAGGTCAGCGCGGCCCCGGGTTACGCCGTCTCGTGGTTCAGTATATTCGAAACCATCCGGAAGAACTGCATCCCTATCTACCTCCACCTACGATTAGCGTATCGACACACAGAGCTTCTGGCAGCTTGCAAAAGTCTATTCCCAATGTTAAACGTCGTGAGTGACCAGCAAGTTTGGACTTAAATGAGCTTCTGTGCGCATTGCCGCTGGGAGCAAAAGTCTCAAGACCACGTTATTCTTGCCGCCGTGTTTATCATTAGTCCGGTTATGGGCCATCGCCCCGGAATTTTGGGACGCCTACGATTGGCAGTTTCGTTAAATCCTCATGGGACCTTAGAGTGTTTTTGGATCGGCGCGAAGGCGTCGAGCGGCTTAATGATGGTGACGACTCACCTTACCTCGCTTTGGTATCTATGTGCATCGGCGGTGTGACAACAAGTATAGGAACATGAGCGTGTCTCAAGGCTGCTTCTGTCACGCTCCCAAGCACGGCGCGTGAAAAACCACGGCGACCATGCGTGCCCATAACAATGAGGTCTGCCACATGGTCCCTAACTGCGTCAAGAATGGTATCCACCGGCCCGCGGTCGCTCATGACTGCGTGCGCTTCCACCCCAGCTTGGCTAGCCTGAGTCATCGCAGCATCTAACACGCGCTTGCCCTCGCGGCGCAAATCGTCAACCCCCGGCTGCCAATCGACACCAGCGGCACCTGCGGCGCGAATCATAGAGACCTCATCGATTGCGTGACAAAAGATAATCGAAGCTTTCCGATTCTTCGCAAATTCGATTGCCAGCGACACCGTTTTGTTCGATGGCTCCGACCCATCTACGGGAACAACGAGACGATTGAACACGTCACGGCCCTCAATGATTTACAGCAAACGAAGCAGACTCGCTACGACGGCAAGGCCAAGCAAAACCGTCAACCAACCTACAATTACATTCGTCATCGCGTTGGGACGAAACTGGTCTCGGGCGAGGTCACGCGCCGTCGACAGATATCTCCATACACCTAACACGGCAAGCAGGCACCCGAAAACACCAAACGCAAGACCCAGCCATTCACTTGTGTTTGTCTGGGGCAGTTTCACGGTTCCACCGCCGGGAAACAAGCGCAGAAACAGCCCGAATCGTGAGATCACAAAGCCGAAGGCCATGACACTGAGCGAAGTCCTGACATAGGCCAGGAATGTTCGCTCGTTTGCGAGATGGTCAGTCGGCCTTATTGGCCCGAAAGGCGTTAGAGTCATGATCTCTGCAATCTAAAGGCTTCGCCCCCATAGTCGACCGCACACGTCTAGGAAGCCAGGCACCACTCCGATTTATCGCCCACCAGCTGCAAACTGTTCTGTCACGGCGCGGCCAGGGCCCGCAAACGTCCGGTCAAATTCCCGTGCGGAATTTTCGGCCGCAACGTCAGGTATCCGACGCGGGGCCTAAACGGTGCGGGCACTCTACTCTAGCCCCCGTGAAGCCCGGCGCTCCATGACACGAGCGATGATAATCGCAGGAACGATGAGCAACCATGTGTCCACTATCCGCTCAGCGCCGAATGGTGCGATTGCCAGACTCAAGAGCAGTATCCCGCCGACAATAAACATTCGCGCGCCGCGATTGAAACCGTAAGATCTCTCTTGCCCTGTCAATGGCAATTGCGCATCGCGAGCGCCGCGAACGAACAACAGACCGAGGAGCGCATACACTATTCCGCCCGTAACTGCATAGAAGACAGTGGTCGTCGCATCCAACCCAGATTTATAGAAGAGTTGTTGCGCCCATGCGAAGAGCACCAGTGCGGCGAGCAGCACAAAATTGGCGACGAGGCTGAATACGTCTGGAACGAAGTACCGTGCGAAGATTCTGCTATGCCACCACCAAACGCTAGCGACGAACGTGAATCCGACAAGAAAACCAACTAAGTAAATTGGACGCTGGAAAAGCTCGGCGGTCTGAAGCGGCGTGTGGAGATTGAAGGCGATCTCGGACAGGCTAAGCGCGATGACGATGTCGCTGAACGCCTCGAGCCGGTGCACCTGTCGTTCATCGATAAATCGCTTCACGAAGCGGACTTCCCAACCTTGACGTTTGTTTTCCTTTCTTGCCAGAGTGTCGTGTGGACGCAATCGCGGTGCAAGAACTACTAAGTGCTGCAGGTAGTAGTGACGAATCACGTTGACACCAATTTGCTGGCACATTCTTTTTTCAAATGAATTCCTATAACCCTCTAGCATCAGGTCGTTGTTTAACCTAGATGACGGCAACTTCAGAGATGTGGGCTGACACGACCTCCCTTTCGTGTTGAAAATTCGAATACAGACACAGTGGCTCTCCGCGCTTCATCTGGTTCCACTCGCCCTGCATGTTGAGAGCGTATTCACGCAGTAGCTTCATGGCGTGGGATTCCTTCGAATTGGCGCCATGGTGTGTTAGCGTATCGAACAGATTGGAAACATCGTATTGTTATTCGAACCTTGTGCATCATGCTGTTCTACTAGCATCGTGCGGCTGATGACCCATCCATGGTTTGTGTAGCTCTTCACGAAAAAGAGCACTACACGCCACACAGTCGTCCCGCGCTAACCGAGCTATCGTACCTGCTGAGGACGGCGCGAGGGCCGTCACAACAGCCAATTGCTCGACAATCTGCAGAAATGACAAGGCTTTTTCATTGGGCCGCAGACGATCTGCCGATAACAAGATGAAGCCTCCCTTTCTGTTAACGAGCTGCATCCCTTGGCAGCACGGGGAACAATGCCGCTTCCGCAAGCGGTTCTTGATGGTCTGCGCGGAATCGCCATCCTTTGGGTCTTGGCCTTTCATCTTTCGTGGCTGACCGCTCTTCAGCTCAGGTTATCGCTAAGCTCGCACACCGTTGATCTGACCTATCTATTGCGCTCGGGTTGGCTTGGCGTGGAGCTTTTCTTTTTTATCAGCGGATTTTGCATTTTTTACCCGTACACTCAACACCGGTTCGGCTACCGGCCACGTCAAACGGTCAGCGATTTCGCACTGCGTCGTGCTTTCAAAATTTTTCCATCGTATTACTTATCGTTGGTGGTTGTTATTGTTCTGGGGCCTTTCTTATTCTTTCCAAGCCGGAATATCTTTTGGCAAGCCATTAGTCACGTTTTTTTTGCCTTTAATTTCTCTTCAGCCACCACTACCGCGCTCAACGGCGTGCTTTGGTCGCTCGCGATTGAGGTACAATTTTATGTCTTGTTTCCATTGATCTGCCTTGCCTTCGAGCGATCTGCCGCAGTAACGTTTGTGGCGATGTCTGCGATAGCCGTACTCTATCGCTTTTGGTCGAGCGCTTGCTGCGACACGACAAGCGCTGTTCGCTACCAACTTCCAGCGTTTCTCGACTTTTTTGCCTGTGGAATGCTCGCATCTCTAATATTTTCCTATGGAATGTCGCGTGGTATCAACACCGAAGGCTCATCAAAGGCGTGGTGGACGTTGGCTTCAGTTGCATCGCTGACCGCGGTCATTGTGCTCGTACGTTACGTACCAGATGCCATTGGACGAGGAGACGCATTGTTCTACCTCGCCGCGGCGTTCTTGATTCTCGCAGTTACAACGGCTTTTTCAAAATCATGGTGGCAAGGCATTTTTAGCAATAAGATCCTGGTTTTTTTGTCGTTATTTCCTACAATCTGTACCTTTATCACCTCATCGTCTCAATGAGCCTCGCATATCGGCTTCACTTCCCGCCATCGGACCACAGGATACCCCAAACGGACTCCCATTGGCAGATTGCGTTTGTGGTGGTGGCGGGCGCCGTATCGATTGCGATCGCCACAATCGTCACGTTCGCCTTCGAACGTCCCCTGCTCAGGTTGGGCCACGGCTTAAGTAGGAGAGAGTTTGCCATTCCTCGGTGGTTAAACTTCGGGCAGCGACCCAAAGCAACAGAAGCAGTCGACGATGTTTCCTTACATACGGACGCTGGAATTATCTTGAACCGTGATCACTAAGCGGTGACACGCTCGGCCCCAACGGGCTGTCTGGCGCTTTGCGATTTCGGTTTTGAACAAAACACAGAGTTAGTGCAACTACTAGAAGCGTCATCGTAAAAGCCTCGAAGACACTTCTAAAAAGCGACGCCACTACTTGCAAAACTTGCGGCGCAGAACGATCATAAAGAACTACACTTATCTTGAAAAATAGGAAGCGCAATACGGCGAAGATAAGGAATAAGAATGTAAACGACAAGCTTGTCTTCGTGCTGGCTCCCGCGCGGAGTAAACCCATTGAGTGCCTTCCGCTACAATGGCTGCCCCGCTAAAGCCAAATGCGACCATACCGGCTGCTCTACCGCATTAAGGGCTCAGGTAAATAGCAGTGCCAAATCCGAGTTCGCTAAGCGTGAGTTTCGCCCGTCGGTGCACACTAAGGTGCACACGGAGTGGTAGATAACTGGCCGTCGACACCAGTGGATTCCACAGACCCGCCGAAACATCCGTCAAACGTGCGCTAGTTGACACTGGCGGACAACAGCAAACAGATGCCCGGACCAAATTGACACTGTAGAGGTCAGAGGTTCGAGACCTCTCGCGCCCACGACCAAAACCCTCGATGCCGCCGACTGCCGCGGCTTTTTGATCTAATACTAGTGTAGCGTCCGATAAAGGGCTTTACAGCGGCGGAGTTTCGCCAAGATAGACTCAACCGACGCTGTCCAGGTAAAGGGTTTGGGATCGCGATTGAATTCGTTAATGAAGGC
>Ga0185299_10007648_pt1 | contig 10977 bp, 13 predicted proteins | sample PaiPotPPA55metaG_FD_128002 | JGI IMG/M metagenome (GOLD analysis project Ga0185299, IMG submission 128002) | Iron sulfur acid spring bacterial and archeal communities from Banff, Canada, to study Microbial Dark Matter (Phase II) - Paint Pots PPA... ...
AACCGAGCATCTGGTGCGGACGGTCAGAACAGATCCAGCTCAATCAAGTGGGCTGCGAAGCAAGAAACACTCCGGCCGATGCGGAAGTGTTTTTTCTTGACTTCCCTTTTTATAGAACAAATCAGGAGTTAGGATCCTGGAGCTAAACTGTGATGGAACAAAACTGACAGGCTCTCGTATTCGGTAGCATGAGAATATCCCTGCTATGGTTCCTCTTTCTTCTTGCGATGTTTCCGGCGACAAGCACTAAGGGTCAGACCGCACAATCGCCCGGTCAACTCGGGAGCACTGCAACCGCAAAGTCGAAAGACACGCACTCTTTCACGTCAACGGTAGATGCAGTAACGCCAAGCCTCCTGCGGGAATATGCGGTACCTGGGGCTGCGGTCGCGCTGATTCAGAAAGGCAGAGTCGTCTGGATGCACGGCTATGGTTTCGCCAACGCTGCCAGTGCAGCCCCTATCACACCAGAGACGGTATTCAACGTTGGCTCGATCTCGAAGTCGCCAACCGCGTGGGCGGTCATGCGGCTCGTGGATAGCGGAAGGGTAGATCTGGACAGCCCTGTCGATTTCTACCTGAAACGATGGCACCTACCACCGTCCGCATTTGACAACACTCAGGTCACCGTGCGGCGGGTGCTCAGCCACACGTCTGGAATTTCAAACCATGATTTTCATGGTTGGGATCCGGAGACCGCGCTACCTCCAATTGAGGACACTCTCTCGGGAAAAACTGGAACCGGAGAGGTGCGGGTGGTATCAACGCCTGGCTCAGGTTTTCAGTACTCGGGCGCGAACTATGCCATTCTTCAACTCCTCATTGAGGAGGTGTCCGGCCAGAGCTTTCAGGAGTACGTAAAGGCGAATGTCTTTCAGCCCCTGCACATGTCTAATAGTCAGTATGGGCTGCCGCCCAAATTTCAGGATGTGATGGCTACGCCATACGATGGACTCCGAGGCGCACTTCCGATTCTCCGGTACAACGAGCTTTCCGCCGCCGGGCTCACAATGACTGTTCGCGACTTGGCGGCATTCGCCACTGCGGGACTAAAAGGGCCAAGCGGCGAGCCTCCTGGTCGTGGAGTGTTGAAAGAGCAGACCGTCGCGTTGATGCAAACTCCAGCGCCGGCCTCACGTTGGGCGGATCGCGACCTTTATGGACCCAGCCCGCAATACGGCTTTGGCTACACGGTTCGCCCCGCACAACTTGTTGGCAAAGTTGGAATCGGGCACGGCGGGTCGAACCGTGGTTGGGAGAGTTTCTTTCAGATCGTGCCGTCTACGGGCGACGGTATCGTGATTATGACGAACAGTTCCAACGGAAGCGCAGTGATTTCATCCCTGCTCTGCTCGTGGCGAAAATGGGCTGCGAGCCAAAGCGCTGTTGTGGAGTGCCCGAAGGTTGACATTCGTGCGGTTCTATACGGAGTTTACCGAACGAAAGGTGTAAAAGAGGCCATCGCACGTTACCATGAGCTGCGCCGCAACGCTCCAGACAAATATGATTTTGAAGTTTTGCAGTTGAATTCCATGGGCTACGATTTGCTTCGCAAGGGCGACACCGTTGCTGCCATAGATGTTTTTCGCCTTAACGTTGAACAATTTCCTCAGGATGCAAACGTATACGACTCACTTGGGGAAGCGTATCTGAAACAAGGCGACAAGAGGCTGGCCATCGAAAACTACAAAAGGTCACTCGATCTGAATCCTCAAAATGACAACGCTCGTGAAGTACTGAAGAAGCTGGAAGTGCCAATCGGATAAGCCCCTCGCTGGCCACTCCCCCCGCTAAGGCTAACTCCTGATTAAAGGCGGAAACCGTCAAATCTTTTTTGAGCGCACTTATCCGTTCGCAACGACCACGGCTCGTTCGTAATCTTTCGATCGGCTTCAGTCCGGCCTAGACATCTCTTCGATCAAAACTTCAACCATGATTACTTCTTCAAACTCCCTTTGCAGGGAGCGGGATGCCCCATCATGTGGACGGCGCTCTACTTCACGCCATGTACGGTACCGAGCTGTCCCGCGTACGAACCGAACTCTACTGACTGCGAATACTCACAACCATTCCGCCACATCCAGTACAACCGAACCGCCAGCCTGCGCCCCATCGCTACCTTAGCAATGCTTTTGTGCCGACGCATCGCCAGGTGCATGTACCGACGTCGCCAGTCGGGATGGATACGCGCCGCCGCTTGGGCCGCCTCCACCAACAAGAAGCGCAACAAGGAGTTACCCTGCTTGCTGATGTGCCCTAGTCGCTGCTTGCCAGCACTGGAGTCCTCACTCGGAATCATCCCCACGTAGTTGCCAATCTGCTTGCCGCGTGGAAAACGATGCCAAGTTCCAATGATCAGCACGAAGGCCAGCGCCGTAAGTGGGCCCACGCCAGGATGGGTCATCAGTCGCAACACCTCGGGTCGCTTCCTGGCTTCCCGCTCTACGGCTGCGGTTAACTCTTCGATGGTCGGATTCATGCGGTCCAGCAGCTCCAACAACTCCTCCCGGCGCCGATTGGCCCAGGGAGCTAACGAGAGCTTCTCTGACTGTGCTCGCCCTCGTTCGCTGAACAGTTTTTTCTTCCAACGATAGCCCTCGTTCATCGCCAGCGCCTGCAGTTGATTCATAATTCGCGTGCGCATCTGCACCAACCGAGCCGGTGCCATAACCGTTGTCGCAGATCCCGATTTTCCGGATCCGGGACCCAGATTCGAGGAAAGTTATCTTGCCGCATCAGCCTCAGCAGGAGTCGGGCATCTTCGCGGTCGGTCTTCTGCTTCTTGACTCGCTTGGTCTTGATCTCCGCGGGATCCCCGATCCATACCTCGAACCCCAACTCTGCCAGCAGTCGCTCGAACCAGCGTGAATATCCGGTAGCCTCCATGCCTACCCGCACGCAGATTCCTCGCTGCTTCAGGTCTCGATAAAATTTCTCTGCTTGTCCATCACCGTGGTTCAGTTGTTGTTCACCACACTCACCAGTCTCTTCCATGAAAAATGCAATCGTCTGAAAGCTCGGGTGGTAATCTACGCCTATCAACATCATGTCCGACTCCTTCCTCCGAGCCCTTGGTCGTTATGCAACCAAAGTTTACTCGAGTCGAGGGAGTCGGCATTGTTATGCAATCAAGTGGAGTCCTGGTACGGCAAGTTTGTGGAGTCGAGGTGTGGCGCGGTGGTTTAGGCGGAGCCTATCTGTTGCCGACCCTTTTGTCCGTCGGTGCCTCACTAGTTCCGCCATGTTTCCGTTCCAGCGATCACTTTCGGTACAAGCGTAAGCCCATTGTCAACCGATAATCATTGTGCTCGGTTCCTGATAAACGCGCGACTCTACAGGAACTTGTTGAGTAAATCCTTTCAAATCAACAAATCTGTGTAGACAAGTTCCTGGCACTAGCGACGCGTCGAAGACGCAGTCAGGACTTATCGGGAGTTGGCCCGCCGCAGACAGGGCGTATAACTGGCGGGAAAGGGATTCAGTCGAGGTGAGCAGCATATTGCGCCCCATTCAACACTACTGCTTGCGGTTCTCGGCGGTATAGTGCCCTTGCAGGTACAGAATGATCGTCCGCGTGTCGTCTTCAGGAATCCCTGCGCCGAAGGCTTTGTTCATCTTGTTCACCTCGGCTTCCCATGTCGCCGCAGGGAGTGGCGGCTGCATGGTGATGTATCGTGGGCTGTGACAGGTGTTACAGTATATCCGAACCTCCTGGAGGCCCTCCCCGGGGGCGAGATCCGCGGCAGGCACGGGATATGCCGAAGCCTGGTAGTTCGAATCGAGCGAAAGCTCGACGGGCGCTGGCTGGCCCACGCTTCCGAGTTCCGCTGGAGAGTAGTAGCCTTTTTTTAAGTCGGCGTAAACGACGCTCCCCGCCGCCACTAGGCTGCACATCACAAGAAAAATCGCTGGGATTCTTTCTTTCATAGTCATCCCACTTTAGCTCGCATTCCCCACGACAATTTCCTGCCGCTCGATCCGATTCCAGAGATACCCTCCTGGATTCCAGACTGGCTCGTCGGGCTGGGTGTTACCCTTTTCATCGGTCGCGCGCACTGCCAGTGAATAGCGGCGTGGTGACATTGCGGTCCATGATGCCTCCCAGCTGCGAAAGGAGTATGCACCATGATCCTCTCCAAGTTTTGCCGGCATCCAGCTTTTTCCGTCGTTATCCGAAACTTCTACGCGGTTCACGCGGCCGAACCCGCTGAAAGCGATGCCTCGCAGCGTGACGTTCATTCCCGCAGGAATCTTCGAAGATCCATCAGGCGAGATGAGGAAAGATCGCACCGGGAACCGCTCGATCGGCACTGTATTTACCTTGCCAGCCTTCACATCCTCGGGTGTGGTGTTCCCACGCGGCGTATCCGGCACGCGGTATCCGGTCTTCATCCAGAAGTTCTCGTCCGGCGCGTCGAGAACGCGAATCCACGTCAGGCATTTGGTCCAGTAGGTCGCAAAATATCCGGGAACCACCAGCCGCACCGGAAATCCGTTGAGCATCGGAAGCGGCTCGCCGTTCATCAGATACGCGACGACGCATTCGTCCACGACAGGATTCCCAAGGTCGAGAGATTTGAGAAAGAGATTCGAGCCCAGGCCCCTGGGTCCCTGTCCGGTTTCAAGGCCCTGAAACTGCGCCAGCAAAGAGCCGCTCTTTACACCGGCCATATCGAGAAGCTCGCGGAGGCGCACTCCGGTCCACATCGCGTTTCCCATCGCCCCATTGCCCCATTGCCCGCCAGGGACGCGCGGTTGCAGCCGGCTGCGGCTATTGCCCGAGCACTGATTTACCGCCGCGACGGAAACCGGCTCGAACTTCTGCATCAGGTCGGGAAGGCTCAGCGAAAACGGTTTGTTGACGTTCCCCTCGATATGCAACTTCCAGTTTTGTAGATCAACCGAGTTAGGGATACCTTCGAGATGCCAGCGCACATAAAAAGCTTCGTTGGATGTGAATACCGTGTGGAAATAATGGCGCGGCGTTTCGAGCTGGACTGGCCGGTCCGTCAGCAGGAGCAAAGGGACCTTTTGGGGCTCAGTCACATAGGGACCGACGGAATTCCAGTGCGGATTTGCCCCCGGCCCGGTGAAAGTTTCCATGGCTTTTCCCGCGGCGGGCTCCTGGGCCATCGTCGCGTCCGGTCCTAGCCATCGACTGACGGCGATTCCACTACTCGCCCCTGCCAAAATCTTCAGCAGACCTCGCCGAGAAAGACATTGCTCGGTCACGTTCATAGAGCACTCTCCCACTTGGGGACGATTGGCTAGAGCAGTGAAAGGTGTCAACCTACCACTCTCGGTTCAAACGTCTGGCGTGATTGTATTTTATCGATTTATAGCAATAAAGGAGAAGGTGGGTCGATACAAAAGCGCCAGACGAGGTCACTTGCCCGATAAACGCTTGGTTATCGGACACCTGTTTTTCATTAAGAAATGGGAGAGAGAGCAAGAAAAACGCACCCTTCGCAAACGGTGCCCTAATCGGTTACCATCTCTGCAAATCGGAGCCTGTGATTCCAACGAATTTCCACGCTGTATAGAAAGAGATATTCATGCGCCGAGTATTCCCCTGCCTTCTAGCTTTCGTTTTCCTGTCAGGTCCAATTTGTTCCCAGACTAGCAATGACGAATCCAAGATAATTGCCCTCGAAAATCTCTGGAATCAAATGCAACTGCAGCACGACGCCGGCGCTATGGAAAAAATCCTGGATCCAGACTTCGTCCTCACCGATTACGACGGCGCCGTCCTTTCCAAGTCCCAATTCCTAGCTTCTATCCGTGATGTCTCCGATCAACTAACCGTAGAAGTTTCAGAAGACATGAAGCTTCACCGCCACGGCGACACCGTCATCGTCACGGGCGCAACTCATGAAAAGGGAGCCAACAAAGGAAAGCACTACGAACACCGAGGTCGTTTCACCGATACTTGGATCCGAAAAAATGGAGAATGGCTCTGCGTCGCCAGCCATCTCGGCCTCCTCTCCAAGTAACGTGTCGGTTTCTTGCGCTGTCGCGTGTCATCGACCGCTATGTCGATTCGCCAACACCTGCGCCGGATGCTCTGGACGCATTTCGATTTGCTCGTCCTGGCAAGTTAGGCTCCGCTCTCAATTGAAGACTTTTGGACGCTGCGCGTCGAGACATCTGACACGCTTCGTGGAAAAATCGCCGCGCTTTCAGAGGATCGGATGACTGCAGTGAACCGTCAGGCGCTCGAATCTCTTCGTGAGTCCTCCACAGACCGTGGGATGAGTTTCCCAGCTGAGTTCTCATCGTCACTGGAGCTAAAGACGTCCAGCGTAGATGAACCGCTTGACGAACAGATGATGCTTGCAGAGCCCGGCAAACTCTCAGTGCCTCTGGCGAACGGATCCGGATGCCTGAGGTCAACTCGGAAGTGCCAGGCAGGGCCTCAATCGTCTGCGTCAGTTTTTGGAGATGTTTTCACTCGGCCCCAAAACGAAAACAGCTGAAGGGAGTCATCTATGTTGAGAAATGCACCGATTCGCGCTTGCATCCCCGCGTCCAACATGACACGCACGAGGAAATTCTACGAGGAGATCGTTGGCCTCCAGCCCAAGGAGGAATACGCTGGAGGCGTCTATCTGAATCTCGCTAGTCGCATGAAACTAACGGGGATGAACCAGCTTTGGACAGCGGACATCACCTATATCCGTTTGAAAAAGGAGTTTGTCTTACTGGCTGCAATTCTCGACGCGTGTTCGCGGAAAGTAGTCGGCTGGTCGTTGGACCGGCTCTGGAACAGGCCATCGCCGAACGGCAGCCCGCACCAGGTTTGGTGCATCATTCCGATCGTGGTGTGCAGTACGCTTCCTTCTTGACTTTATGTCCAGTATCTTGATATCGTGCAGCGGATGGCGAAGACCTACACGACAGCTCAAGTTGCGGCGAAGCTCAAGATCTCACGTCAGACGCTTTATTCTTGGATTGAAAGCGGCCACATTGTCGCACCTGAGCCGATCGCGGTAGGTCAGAGGGCTTTCCGTTTCTGGACCGGTGTCCATATCGAGCTTGCTCGGAAGTTCAAAGGCACGCTGAAACGCGGTCCGCAAACGACGAGGTCGAGAAAGAAATGACCACACTCACATCCGAAGATTGGCGGGCAATCCTTCGTGCCACAGCTGAAGACGTGAACGCACGGCTGGCCGATGGCACTCTGAAGCCGCCTTTGCGGATACTGATTACTGGCGGCGATGATGGCAATGCCCTGGAAGGGACTCGGTTTCCGGTCACTTCTACGGTGACCGATAGCAAGGGCGAAGATGTAGCGCGCGTGTTCTCGGAAGAGGTGGTAGGCAACTTACGTAAGAAAGTTCTTTAGCAGGCTGCGGAAAAATCGTTCTGAGCCAGCAATTTCTTGGTCGGTTTGAGTCATGCGGGGGTTTTCGAGCATCTGAGGCGTGATTTTTCGTGCTACCGAGCGCCCCAAAGAAGCGTTGCATCTCCGTTCCGAGGCACTACGGCCCGCTCGAACTACGTCGGAACTACGCTGTGCATCAGGTTCCGCATGCGCACCAGATTGTAAGCCGCGCACGCGAACGTAAAGATCCAATCGACCTTCAGCGTCCCGCGAAGCCGTACTTTGCGCATCAGCGCAATCGTCTTCAGCCAGCCAAAACATTCTTCGATGCGCTTCCTCTTCTTCTGACTGATCGCATAGCCCGCGTGCCGCGCCGTGGGACTGTCGATGGCGCTGCCACCTCTTCGCCCAAGGTTTTGCGCCACCTGCGGCGTCACCCATAGGTTCCGACACTCGCGCACGAAATCCGCCGTGTCGAAGCCCTTGTCTCCAGCCACCGTCACCCGCTTGCTTTCCGGAAGTTCCTGCATCATTTCCAGCGCCGCATAGCGCTCCGCCGTGCCCGTGGCTTCCCACACCCGGCTGTCCACAATCAACCCGTTGCGATTCTCCACCAGCACATTCCCGCTGTAGCTCAACTTGGCCTCCTTGCCTGGACCTTTGCGCGCCAGCTGCGCTTCGGGATCGCTTTTCGACTCATGCGTTTGGTTCGAGCGCTTCTCGCCGCGATAATTCACCGTGGGATTTCCAGGATCATCCGGCGGAGACGAACTCTTCTTTTTCTTACGCTGAAAACTCTTCACCCCGGCCCAGGCTTCCAGCAAACTTCCATCTACCGTGAAGTGCTCGTCCGAGGCCCAGGCCTGCCCGCGGGCTTGCTCCACCACCTGCGCCAGAAACTCCTTGGCCACTTCGGCCTCTAGCAAACGGTCGCGGTTCTTGCTGAACACCGTGGCATCCCACACCTCATCGTCCAAGTTCAGCCCCACGAACCAGCGAAACAATATGTTGTAGTCGATCTCCTCCACCCGCAGCCGCTCGCTGCGCACCGAGTACAGCATCTGCAGCAACAGAGCCCGCAGCAACTGCTCCGGCGGAATCGACGGACGGCCCACTTGAGAATACATCTTGGCGAACTCTGGCGAGAGTTCCTTGAGGACCTTATCTACCATCGTGCGGATCGGCCGCAGCGGATGATCTTTGCGTACCCGCTGCTCCGGCGAAAGGTAGCTAAACACATGCCCCTGCTGCTGATCGTTTCCTCGCATGCCTAATCAGAAGCACCGCGCGCCGCCTCGTTACAAAATTCGTGGCTTTTTCAGCATCCTGCTAGATTCCACCAAATGCTTTGTCTCACCGAGTCCACCTGGTCCCCTCCGTATGCTGCGTGTAATAAGGCACCATTTAATCTTAAACGTCAGGCTGTTCGCGGGGCTTGGGCGTGTGTCGCTGGCGGGTGAATTCGCGAGAAGAGCACGAGGAGTAGAGATTACCCCGAGATTTGATATGAGCGAACGAAACCGAGCACGATGAGCGCAAGTCCTAAAAGAGCGCAGATGATGAAGCAGGAATCGAACCCGTCAAGGCTTTGACTTGCCAAAGAGCGACGCTGCATACTGCAGGACCGGCTGCATATCGGGCGCAAGCACATCTCCTTCGTAAATCTCCAGGAAATTGACATGCCGGCCGGAACTGTTCGCCGCCATCCCTTTATCCACCGATTTTCTCAGGGCGAGGGGAGGATTTCCCGCAGCGCCCATAACTTGGCTGGGCCCGGCTCCTTGAGAACCACCGCGCATTTCGAAGCCAGTAATAATTCGTCCGCTATAACTCTTGATAAAATCGGTGCCGTCAAAAGCTTCGACCTGCGCGTGGCCGGCATGAAGATCGTTCGATTGAATTGCAAGCCGGTGTCCAACGACCTTGACTGCCCGTTCGACGATGTCTTGCTTTGCCCGCAAACGCGCAGGAGGACCGGATTTCCCCCGCTCAAGAATTGGGAGACCCGGGGCCGCCAGAGAAACACACTGATTGGGAAAGGAATCGGCATAGACGTGAAAAGCCTTTTCCCATGCGCCTAAATATTTAGCGGGCGTATAACCGTCACTGAGCCATTTTTTGACGGCCGCCGGAGAGTTGCTGGGCAACGTCATCTCTTCGGAAACCGATGTCGGTCCGCCGGCCGCGATGATTCTAAAAGCCGGCGACCTTCCATACCTTTCGCTCAGTTGCTTCATGAATGCGAACCAACGGCCGACGTACACGGGATCCCATGGCATGGGAAGCTTCGCGACGGTGCCATGGTCGGGGCCATATGGTATGAGGAACAAATCGGTCTTGGCTCCTGCCAGGGCCCATTCAGGAGAAAAAAAACCGGCGAAGATATCGAGCTGCACCCATTTTTGGGATGATACCGCGGCAGCAAAGAGCGCATCCAACTTCGACCAATCCGGTTTTCCCTGGACTGGTTCGATGTCGCGCCAATTGATCTGAACGGCGACACCGCTCATGAAAGGATTTTTCAAGGCTTCTAAATTCCCCGATTTGTATCCTTTCTCTCCTGGAGGGATAACGACGGCTAGTCCGTTGGGTGTCGCATCATCGCTCGATGCGCATCGAACCGCCTCCCGGCGCTGGGCGGCCGGATCGGCGGGGTCCTGGTGCTGAGCACGAGCGGCAAGCGAGGTCCATGACGACCATGACAAAAGGGATAAGCCAAGCAGAACACAGCGAAGCCGTGAAATACGCATGAGTGCTCTCCTCACTCAAAGCGACTGACAACGCATATTACTCTAATCCTTCCGCACCACACTCGTTGTGTCAGCGGCAACCCGTGCTCCATCAAGACCCCTGAGACGCAGTCAAGCACTGGCTGCGGTGTACCCGCTTCGCTCCACGGCGAGAAGCCTTCCGTTTCGCGGCCTTCATTTGCGCTCCGTCGATGGGCGCTCCAGCGCCTTAACAGGCTGAACGGTGTCGCGAATGGCAGAGTTGCAGCGTAAAGCTAAGACTAAAGTCCACTCCACTTCTAGATTCAGTGTTAAAATAGCATGTCGTAGGATATCCAAGCAAAAACACCAAGAAAGAGTGCACCCAACACCCGGATTGCTATTGCATTCCGGCCGTGGGACCCCTGAACCCCGGTCCATCGAGCCAATCTGAACCAAGATCGTGGAGAAAGAAGCATTAAAAAGGCGTTACTTGTCCAGACTAGCCCAATAAGCAGCGCGATGATTTCACGGAAAGGTAGAATCCTCATAGTGTCTGCGGTCCTAAGTCCCACCTAGCCAGGATGGTGTTCCGCTTGAATCAGCGCTCGCGAACGATCCTTAGCTGCTGAAAGCCCTCCGCGTAGACTTCGAGCAAGTGTTGCGCCGACCCATTGAGACCGCCGCGTTAATCAGGCGGTGAAACCCCGCTGGTTCAATCCGTCTTGATGAGCCGATGGTGAATGGCGTACAGAGCGAGTTCTAGACGGTCAGAGATACCGAGTTTGTCAAAGATGTTGTGAAGGTGATTCTTCACGGTTTGCTCGCTGATGAAGAGCTTTTCGGCAATTTCTTTGTTACGAAAGCCTTGGGCAACGTGCTGAACGATTTGCTTCTCGCGGTCACTGAGCAGCGATTTGCCGCGCTTTGATTCGGACTCATTGG
>Ga0185299_10007650_pt1 | contig 10974 bp, 9 predicted proteins | sample PaiPotPPA55metaG_FD_128002 | JGI IMG/M metagenome (GOLD analysis project Ga0185299, IMG submission 128002) | Iron sulfur acid spring bacterial and archeal communities from Banff, Canada, to study Microbial Dark Matter (Phase II) - Paint Pots PPA... ...
GTCGCCTGCAACGACGACGGTTACGTCATCGGAGACTCGATCCTGTTCGGGTTCGAAGATGACGAGTACAGCCTCGTAGGCCGGCCCGTGGCGCCGAACTGGGTGGCTTTCATGGCCGAAAGCGGCGACTACGACGTCAAGGTCACCCGTGACGAACGGGCGATCGACAACAAGGGCAAGCGGCTGACATTCCGGTACAACCTGAACGGCCCCGCGACGGGTCGGATCCTGGAGAAGGCGGCCGGCGCGCCGCTGCCCCGTATCAAGTTCTTCAACATGGCCGAATTCGAGATCGCCGGGGTCCCGATCCGGGCTCTTAACCACACCATGGCCGGGGTGCCCGGCCAAGAGTTCACCGGTCTGGAGCTGATGGGGCCCTTTGACCAAGCCGATGTGGTTCGCCAAGCACTGCTGACCGCTGGCACAGACTTCGGGCTGCGAGAGGGCGGCGGGCGGTCCTACCCGACGACCGCAGTTGAGGGCGGATGGATACCGTCCCCGGTGCCGGCCATCTACACCGGTGAGTCGATGAAGCCGTTCCGGCAGTGGTTGCCCGCCAACGGCTTTGAAGCTAACGCGTCCATCGGCGGCAGCTTCTACTCAGACGATATCGAGGACTACTACGTCACACCGTGGGATCTCGGCTACGGACACATGGTGAAGTTCGATCACGAATTCATCGGGAGCACGGCGCTTCAGAAGCTCGCCGACCAGCCTCATCGTCGCAAGGTGTGGCTGCGGTGGAACAACGACGACACCGCAGCGATCATCGTCGACAGCTTGTTCGGTAGCGGCGATCGGCCCAAGTACCTTGACATCCCGGTGTCCAACTACGCCAGTGGACCGCACGACAAGGTCCTCATCGGCGGCGAGTTGGTCGGGTTGTCAGCCAACGCCGGCTACACCATGAACATCGGCGGCTGGGGTTCCATGGCGATGGTGGACGAAAAGCATGCCGTCGACGGGGCCGAGGTGCATATCGTCATCGGCGAGGAAGGCGGCGGGTCGGCCAAGCCAACCGTTGAACGACATGTTCAACGGACTATCCGCGCCATCCTCCACACCAAACCCGCGGAATAACAGGCTCCCGTCCTGCCGGAAGACCCCCTTCGGTACCGGCAGGACGGGGTTCTTCCTGAAAGGTGCTCGCCCCCCATGACCGCACAGGTAATCGACGGACGCAAACTCGCCGTCACGCTCAGGGCCACCGTCGCACAGGAAGTATCCGCGCTCGCACGAGACGGCATCGCCTGTCGTCTGGCCACTGTCAGTGTCGGCGACGACGATAGCGCCAAGCTGTACGAACGCCGGATCGCAACCACCGCGGCGGATTTGCGTGTCGGCCACACCCACGTCGGCCTTGCACACGACGTCACGCAGGGCGATGTGATCGAGGCGATCACCGCGCTCAACGACGACCCGTCGATCAGCGCGATCCTCATCCTGCGCCCGGTGCCAGCTCATCTTGAGGAAGCCGAGATCTTCGCCAGCATCGCGCCGACAAAGGACATCGACGGCGTGCACCCGGAAAACCTCGGGTTGCTGGTCGTGGGTAAGCCGCGCTTTGTGTCTCCGACCGCTGCGTCAGCGTTTCACGCCCTTGACGCGTGGATCGATCAGTCCGGCATCGACAGCCGGGATTTCTACCACCACTCACTCGTCGTCGTGGTCGGGCGTTCCGCCAACGTCGGCAAGCCTGCGCTGCTTCTGGCGCTGCAGCGCCAGGCTGCCGCCGAGTCGGTCGACGAATGGACCAGCCGGCACGGGCAACTCGGCTGGCATACCCGCCGCGCCGACGTCCTGATCGTCGCTGCGGGTTCGCCCCGACTGATCCGCGCCGAGCATGTCCGCGAAGGCACCGTGGTGATCGACGTCGGCATCAATGCGGTCCGCGACGAGACGGGGATGCACATCGTCGGCGATGTCGACTTCACACAGGTGCGGTCGCGCGCGCGGGCACTCACTCCGGTCCCCGGCGGCATCGGGCCGCTGACCGATCTGTGGGTCATGCGCAACGCCTTGGTAGCCTCCCGGCTCAACGGCTGCCCGGCCGCGCTGTCTGCCGGCATCGCCATCTCCTGAAGGACGACCATGAACGCACCAAGCCCAAGTCTGTACAACATGCACGCACCAACCGGATTCGTGCTCACGTTGTCCTGTCCCGACCGGCCCGGAATTGTTTTCGCGCTGACTGAATTCCTGCTCATGCACGACTGCACGATCGTCGAATGCCAACAGTTCATCGACCGCGACGCCGAGAAGTTCTTCATTCGGCTCCAATTCGAGGCGGCCTACGGCGCCGCAGTCGAATTGGACAGACTGCGAGCCGATTTCGTCGATCTGGCACAGCGATTCGCTATGCAGTGGAGGATGCTTCACGCCTCGGATAAGCATCGTGTCTTGATCATGGCGAGCAAGTACGGTCACTGCCTCAACGATCTGCTGTTCCGCACAGACAACGGAGCCCTCAACATCGACGTCGTCGCCGTGGTGTCCAATCATCCCGATTTGGGTTGGATGGCCGACAACTACGGCATTCCCTTCCACCATGTTCCCGTGTCAGCCGCGACACGAACAGAAGCGGAAGGGCGGTTGCTCGAGTTGGTCGACGAGCTCGGAGTCGACTTGGTGGTCCTCGCCCGCTACATGCAGATCCTCTCCAACGACTTGTGCAAGCAACTGGAGGGCAGGGCTATCAACATCCATCATTCGATGCTGCCCAGCTTCAAAGGGGCGCGCCCGTATCACCAGGCATATTCACGTGGCGTCAAAGTAGTCGGAGCCACAGCGCATTACGTCACCGAGGACCTCGACGAAGGGCCGATCATCGAGCAAGAGATCGCCCGCGTCGATCACTCCATGAGCGCCGCGGAAGTGACGATGCTCGGTCGGGACAACGAATGCCTGGCGCTGGCCCGCGCCGTCCGCTGGCACACCGAGAACCGGATTCTGCTTGACGGGGGCAGGACGGTGGTCTTCCGATGATTAGGCCCCACCCGAAATCGCTTCGGTGAACGCAAAGCGACGCGCCGGCGGGACGCCAACCACGGTCCGGCCTGCGAGCGGTCGGCGCGTTCAGAGCAGCAGCCTTCCATGGTCGGACCCGGTCAGCGCGACCGAGTACCTTGCCGGGCTGTCCGGATATGAGGTGTCCGGGGTGATCGAAGATCCCGGCACGCGACGCATAACGGCGATCACCGACGCTCTGGGCGCACCGAACCGGCGATTTCCTGCGGTACACATCACCGGCACCAACGGCAAAGGGTCCACGTCGGCGATGACCACCAAGTTGCTGCGCAGCCAGGGACTGCGCGTCGGCACCTACACCAGCCCGCATCTATCCGACGTGACCGAGCGCATCGCCGTCAACGAGAACCCAGTTTCCGCCGAACAATTCGCCGGCGCGCTGGGCAGGGTGGCATGGATGTCTCGGCGGATCGGCGTGACACCAACCTGGTTCGAGGCCGTCACCGCAGCGGCATTCGCCGTGTTCGCCGATGCCCGAGTGGATGCCGCCGTCGTCGAGGTGGGCATGCTCGGCCGCTGGGACGCCACCAACATCCTCGACAGCACCGTCGCGGTGGTCACCAACGTCGATCTCGACCACACCGAATTCGCCGGACCCAGCCGGATGCACATCGCCATGGAGAAGGCCGGCATCGTGCGGCCCGGAACGACGCTGGTGCTGGGCGAAACCGACCCCGACGTGTTGCCCGTCTTCCTGACCCAAAGACCGGGCCGGCTTCTGCAACTGGGCGTTGACATCTCGGTCACGCACCGCCAGCGCTCACCTGCCGGGTCCACCGTTGACCTGACCACGCCGTGGGGCATTCATCGCGCGGTGCCGATTAACCTGCTCGGAGCACACCAATGCCGCAACGCAGCATTAGCCCTGGCGGCGGCTCAATCGTTTCTCGAATCGCCTATCGACACCGCAGCGGTTCACCACGCACTGGGCGCGGTACACCTGTTTGGACGCGCCGAAGTGATGCGCAGTGCCGAACCGGTCATCATCGTCGACGGTGCGCACAACCATGCCGGCGCGCGCGCACTGCGTGAAACGCTGGATGAGTACTTTCCCACCCCGAGACGGCGCGTTTTGGTATGCGCGGCGTCGGGCAGCCGCGATCCATCGGAATTCCTCGGCGGTATCGGCGTCGAGGATTTCGACCTCGTTATCGCGACGCAGATGTGTTCCACGAGGCTCGGATCGGCAGAATCGGTCGCGGCTGCCGCGCGCCGATCCGGTGTTGCGGCCATGACTAGCCCGGATGTGGGGGTGGCGCTGCGCAACGCCGTCACCTCCGCAGGCGCAGACGGACTGGTTGTCGTGGCCGGTTCGTTTTACCTGGTCGCCCCGGCCCGCGACGGCGTCACTGCTCTTGCTTTCCCGAAAACGGATGTGACAGAGCATGAGGCATGACACCAGGGCGCCGGCTGCGACCGTTGACGGGACCGGCGTGCGGTCGGCGCGACGACCCTTCGACGATATGCTCACCGTCTCCAACGGGGGCGCCCAGCAGCCGCATCGCTGTCTGGTGATGGGTGTCCTCAACGTCACGCCAGACTCGTTCTCCGACGGTGGCCGCTATCTACGCCTGGATTCGGCGGTGGCACACGGGTACGCGATGGCTCAAGCCGGCGCTGACATCATCGACGTCGGCGGCGAATCGACTCGGCCAGGAGCACAACGGATCTCCGTATCCGAAGAGTTGCGCCGGGTGATACCGGTGGCCCGCGAATTGGTGGCTGCGGGCATTCCGGTCAGCATCGACACCATGCGCGCCGAGGTGGCAGTCGCCTCGGTGTCGTTGGGCGTGCAGGTCGTCAACGATGTGAGCGGAGGCCTGGCCGACCCGGCGATGGCCGGTGCGATCGCCGAGCTTGCCGTGCCGTTTGTGGCGATGCATTGGCGCGCACACAGCGCGATCATGCAGCAGCGCACCCACTACGCAGGAGACATTGTTACCGCCGTGGGTGACGAACTGGCGCGCCGGACCGATTCCCTCGTGGCGGCCGGAGTGCAGTTCGATCGCATCGTCGTCGACCCCGGCATCGGGTTCGCCAAAGACGCTGCGCACAATTGGGCGCTGCTGAGCCGGCTACCCGAGCTCAGTGCTCGCCTACAGAGGCCTATACTTGTCGGCGCATCACGAAAGCGGTTCCTGCGCAGAGCCACTGGCGCCGCGGTTCTGGATGCCGCGACCGCATCCGTTTCCGCCTTGGCTGCCGCGGCAGGAGCGAAATGTGTCCGTGTCCACGATGTCGCAAGCAACCTGGCCGCGGTGCGGGTGGCCGAGAACTGGAGGGCCCATGCGGCGCGAGCGGCGGATCACCCGACGCATTGACCGGTCGCGAGGCGAACCATTTCACCGGCCGGAGCGCCTGCGGCGTCTGCGGTCTGGGCCAACAGCACAGCGATCGTCATCGGCCCGACACCGCCCGGTACCGGAGTGATCCAGCGCGCGCGCTCACGCGCCGCGCCGTACTCAACGTCACCGACGTTGCCGGGGTTGTAGCCGGCGTCGACAACGACGGCACCGCGCTTGATCCAGCTTCCGCGAATCAGTTCTGGTTGGCCCACCGCGGCGACGACGATATCGGCGCGCCCCACCTGATCCGGCAGGTCCGCGGTGCGCGAATGGCAGTAGGTGACGGTCGCGTTGCGTCGCAAGAGCAGCATCCCGACCGGCAGGCCCAGGATGGGGCTGCGGCCGATCACTGCGGCATGTTTGCCGGCGATGTCGATGTCGTAAGCGTTGAGCAACCGCAGAATTCCTGAGGGAGTGCAGGATTCGTAACCGGGAAAACCCAGGGCGGTAGCGGCGAATGACGCGGCGGTGACGCCGTCGACGTCCTTGTGTGGTGCGATCGCTTCGAATGCGGCGCGCTCATCGATGTGACGCGGCGCCGGGTGTTGCAGCAGGATGCCGTCGACGTCATCGCTGTCGGATAGGGCGTGCAGCTCGCCGATAAGCTGGTCGGTTGTGGTCGCAGCGTCAAGCTGCACTCGCAGCGAACGGATCCCGACGTCGGCGCAGCGGTTGGCTTTCATCCGCACATAGGTATGGGAGGCGGGATCGTCGCCGACGAGCACGGTTGCCAGGCAGGGCACTTTACCGGAGGAGTGCTTGAGCAGCTCGACGCGCTGGGCGGTATCGGTGAGCAGTTTGGACGCGACCAGCGCACCGTTCAATTCGGAGGCAGACATCCCATCCCTTTCTGATAGCACGTACGCTTCACGGGACCGACGGCGACATGCCGCGCCACGCACCTTCGAGTAACCGGCGGGTAAGGGAACGATTCAGCGGCCGCGGGCTAGTCAGTCCCTTTGCCAGCGCGGCCTCGACGGCCTGCTCTACCTGAGACTCCGTAATACCAATCGCGCGCAGTCCTTTCGGCGTCCCGACAGAACGGCCCAGCGACCAGATCGCGGCCGGAAGCTCCTCGCTGACGGTGTCCAATGCCGCCGCCAATCGCGCGAAGGCCCCCGGCACCGCCGGACGCACGAACTTCACCGCATACGGCAGCACGATCGCATGGGTGAGCGCATGCGGGGTGTCAAACATCCCGCCGAGCAGATGGCACAGCGCGTGGTGAATGCTGGTTCCCACGGTGCCGAGTGCGGTTCCGGCCAGGCAGGCCGCGATCAGCACCTGTCCACGCGCGGCGACATCCGCCTCGCGGTAGGCGCTGCGCAGGTGGCGGTTGATGCGCCGCGCGCCATCGAGGGCCAGCGCGTCTGTGATGGGATCGGGGCCGGGCGCCCACAGCGCTTCGGCGCAGTGGGCCAGCGCGTTCATGCCGCTGGGGCCGACCACATCGGGGGGCAGCGTGACGAGCAACTGCGGGTCGTAGATCACCACCCTGGGCAATGCCCTGCTGTCACGTGCGGTCTTCTTGTCGTTATCCGCTGTCAGGCCGTAGATGGGGGTCATCTCGCTGCCCGAGTACGTGGTGGGCACGCACACCAGGGGCAGGCCGGTGCTGACCGCGACGGCCTTGCCCAAGCCGATGGTGCTGCCACCGCCGACGGTCACGAGCGCGTCGACGTGGTTGTCGGTCGCCGCGGCGGTAGCACGTGCGGCGAGTTCGCGGGGAACGTGCTGGCGGACCTCGTCCCACACCACGTGCAGACGGTCAGCGACCGCGTGCTGGGCCTGCTCGGCCAAATGGTCGTCGTAGTCGGCGACGATCAGCATGACCCGTTGGGCGCCGATGCGCTCGAGTTCGTCGCGGACATCGTCGAGCGCGCCGTCGCGGAACACGATTCGCCCGGGCAGGGTGTCACGGGTGAAACCGGCCAGCGTCTGGGTTGGGGAGGGTGCCGATGTCACGGTCATGGGGGGCCTTTCGCTGTGCGTCGAGGTCAACGTCGACTGCTGCGGCCGGTGCTGAACGACACCGCAGACGACTCGCCTGCTGTCAGCACCAAATCGTGGCGCAGTTCCCAAAACGGTGCGGTGCGACTGGCGGCGGCGCACCGGCCAGGATCGCTGATCCAGTCGTAGTGCACGACAAGGGACGGCTTGACGCCGAAGACAGCGTCGCTGCTGATCCACGGGTCGTCGTCGGTGTAGAGCTCGGTAACCACGGTGCGAAAGCCTGCCGCCGAGGCGATCACGTGGAGATGGGCCGGCCGCATGTTGTGCCTGCCGGTCGCGCGCAGCAGATCGCCGACCGGTCCGTCGTCGGGGATCGGGTAACTGACCGGTTTGATCGTCCACAACTCGTAGCCGCCGTCATCGTCGGTGATGAAGCGGCCGCGCAGGTTGTAGTCCGGCTGGCGCGGGTCGGTGTTCTCGTAGAGACCGTTGTTATCGGTGCCCCAGATGTCGAGTTGGGCGCCGGGGATCGGGCGACCGTCGACGTCGAGCACGCGCCCGACGATGTGGGCGGTTTCGCCGTCGCGGGAACCTCGGCAGATGTCGGCGCCGTTGGGTTCGACGGGCGATCCGGCGCGGTAGAACGGCCCCAGCACGCTGGTTTCCAGCGCCCCGTCGGGCACCGGCGCCGCCAGTGTGTCGACCGTCATGGTCAGTCCCAAAACATCAGCGAGCAGGATGAACTCGTGTCGTGACTCATCGCTGAAGTCACCGCAGCGCTTGAGGTAGTGCGCCGCAGCCAGCAGCTCGTGCGGCTGAAGACGGACTTCGCGCGCCAATTCGTGAGCGTGGCGTATCAGGGCCGAAACGATTTCTCGCACACGCGGATCGGGTGCCGGGGCCACGGCGGCCAGCACGGTTTCGGTGATCTGTTCGCTGGTGGTCGCCGCTGCGGTGCGGGTGGTATTCACCATCGCCTGCCGTCGCGTCGGGTTCGATCGCGGGCGGTCTGACTCGGCCCGGCCCACAACGCTGGCGGGGTGAAGTAGCTGCGGCCGAGTCGGCGGCGGTAGGCCGGTGGGACGCTGACGCTCTCCGGGATCGCCTCGCCGGCATCACTGACTTGCTCGACGGGGGCGCTCACCGCCGTGGTCCCGTCGGTATCGGGCGCGCCGCGACCGCCAGCTCGCGCAGCACCGCCAGCACCTCTTCGGGTTCGGCTCGTTGGGTGTAATCGGCACGGACGAAAGCGAATTGCACCACGCCGTCGGTGTCGATGAGGTAGGTGGCCGGCAGCGGGACTTCGGCCCGCCCGCTGCCGTTGAAGGCCGCAACATCGTTGCCGTTGCCGAGCTGGTAGCGCACCACCTCGGGGTCGATCGTGTGGGTCAGCCGGTACCGCCGTGCCACGGCGTTGTCGACGTCGGAGAGCACCGGATAGCCCAGCTGGTTGGCCTCTGCCGTGGTCAACGTGCGGTCCGGCAACTCGGGACTGATCGCCACTAAGGTGGCGCCCAGCTGTCTGATCCGCCCCAGTTGCTGCTGGTAGGCCCTGAGCTCGAGATTGCAGTAGGGGCACCACCCGCCCCGATAGAAGCACAGCACCACCGGACCGGTATCCAACAGCACCTGCACGTCCAGTTCGGCACCCGTCCCGTCGCGCAGCACGAACATCGGCGCCTGATCGCCGACGCCGATCGCGTTCTCTGCCAGCCGGTGACGAGCAACGACGTCAATGGCGTTGGCGCGCACTGCGCGTTCCTTGGCGCTGCGGTTGGTATAGGCGGACAGACGCTGTGCGGCGAGGGCGGTTTCCAGCACGATGCTTCCTGTTCGGTTGAGGGCGTTCGGCCTTGGTGCGTCGCGCCGGGTTCCTCTATGTCAGCGGGGTGGTGCTGATCGTCGCGCGGATCTCGGTCTGGACGTGGGGGTCCAGGTTCGGTTTGGGCGACTCGGGGTCCTGACCCCACAGCAGGGTCACTTCGGCTCCGTCGACTGCATCGGCTTCGTCGATCATCGCCAGCGAGCACAGGCAGTCGATGTTGACCGTGTAGCCGCTGAAGGTGGCCAAACCGACCATGCGGCCGTCCTTGCGCACCTGGTCGAACTGGAAATGCGTGAACGAGGTGATCGGCAGGTCGAGTCGCATGGGGCGAGTGGCCGGCTCCCGGTAGAGGTTGTCGGCGAACACCCGAGCAGCGTCGGACTCGTTCCACCGCAGCCACACTTTCCGGCGGTGCGGCAGGGACGCCCGCCGTTCAAGCGCCTCACGCCCGATGAAGTCGTGGTCGAACTTGATGTTGCGCCCGTAGCCCAGATCCCACGGGGTGGAGTAGTAGTCCTCGATGTCGTCTGAGGCGAAGCTGCCACCGATGCTCGCGAAGCCTTCCAGCCCCGCCACGGGCAGCCAGCTGCGGTAACCCGTGAGGCGCTCATCGCTGTAGATGGCGGGCATCGGTGCGGGTATCCACCCGGATTCATAGATGGTGCTGACATAGGAGATGGACCCTCCCTGGCGCAGACCGAACTTCTCGCCTGCGTCGAGCAGCGCGTCAAGCACCGCGCGCCCACCATCGGCGGGGCCCACGATCTCCAGGCCGGTCAGTTCCCGACCCGGGACCCCGGCCATGGTGTGATTCAGGGCGCGTACCGGTGTGCCGGCGATATCGAATCGGCCCATGTTGAAAAACCGAATATGTTCCAGCGGGCCGCCGCGTGCCGTCTCGAGAATCTTCTGAGTCGCCGGCCCGTTGAGCTGATAGCGAAACGTCAAACGCCCCTGTGGATTTGCCTCCGAGCGCTCGTCGCGAACGATGCTGACGTCGTAGCCACCCGTCTCGGCGTTGTACTGCACCCAGTTCGGGGCTGCCGGTGTGCCGACCAGAACGTATTCGTCGTCATCGAACCCGAACAGGATGGCGTCGGAGATGACATAGCCGTCGTGGCTGCACGCCACGAATTGCTTGGCTTTGTCCTTACCGAATGCCGCGAAGGTGTTGACCCCGAGGTCGGAGAACAACCGTTTCACATCGGGGCCTTTGACGTACAGGTCCGTCATGTGGTGAGACTGGTCGAACAGCACGGTGGTCTCCTTCCACGCACGCTGTTCGTCTCGCCAGGTCGTAAATTCGGGCTCGAACGGCATCTTGTAGTGCATCGCCGGCAGGCTGCGCAGCATGCGTGCCGGATTGCCGGCCTGATCAAGCGCCTGTTGCAGGCTCACTCCAGCCAACGTCTCCAGTGACATTGCGTTCCTTCCTATGTGGGATGACCCGGGGGCCTGCTATGCGGTGAGGTCGTTACAACACTGCCTTGCTGATGCCACCGTCGACCTCCAGGACCGAACCGGTCATGTAGGTGGCGAGGTCGGAAGCCAGGAACACCACGGCGTTGGCGATCTCGGCCGCATCGGCCCACCGGCCGATGCGGATGCCACTTGCCGCCGTCATACCGCCGCGCACTTCCTCGGCCGTCTTGCCCTGCGACTGGGCCATCGCCTCATGGCGAGCGGCCCACCCCTCGGTCAAGGTCATGCCGGGCGAGACGGCGTTGACCAACACGTTCTTCGTCGTAGCCTCGCTGGCCAGGTAGTTGGTGAACGCGAGCACGGCGGCGTTGGTGATGCCCGTAACACCGGCGTTGGGCACCA